>VAPR01000262.1_pt1 | contig 36975 bp, 27 predicted proteins | sample 3380701 | NCBI WGS metagenome assembly VAPR01 (sample SAMN11536904, study PRJNA540576) | hot springs metagenome | isolation source: hot spring wet sediment | place: Spain: Lobios | collected 2014-01
GTCGGCCGGATTTCGCTGTACGAGCACCTGGTGCTGACGAGCGGAATCGCCGCCGCCTTTGCCGAGGAGCTGCTGCGCCGCGGAAAATCACCAGAGGAACTTTGCGGGCTTTCGTTGAGTTCACCTGAACTGCGTTAGCTGGCCTGTCTCTGCGGACTACTACACGACCTGGGGAAAGCCCGAGTAGCAAGGAGTGAATATCGGCTGCATGTACAGCGGGGGGGCGGAATATGCTGCCGAGTGGCTGACCGCAAAGGGAGTTGAGGGACAGTTGCGCGAGGTGATCGTGAGAAGCGTAGCCCGCCATCATCTGCGCGATAATCCGGGGACGTTGCTGGAAAAGCTTGTGGCGTTGGCCAACATTTACGCCTCAGCCGGCGATCGACCGGAAGTGAGCCACGCTGGCACTCATCAGCCCTTGGAGGAGCACGTCGCACGGACGGAACAATTGGAGGGAGAACTGTTCGGAGTACAACCGCCCCTTTGCCTGCTCATGGGCGATACCGACGCCATCAAAAGCTACGTTTACGAGTCGCACGCGTTGCCCGATATTCGCGGTGCCAGTCGGATTCTGGTGGAGCGGGAACAAGATGTCTTCGCATTATTTGGCAAGAGACTGGTCAAGGAATGCCTCATCTACTGCGGCGGTGGTGGCTTTTTGGCTCTCGTGCCCGCCAGCATGGTGGAGGAATTGAAGCAGGAGCTCGAAAAATGTTATCTGCAGAAAACGCAGGTCGCAACGGTAACGGTGGTGGCTTCTGAGCCGTTGGGTTATGCTCATTTCGCGCGTGGACTGGCACCTCATTCCGAGGATGTGCTGCGAAGTCTGTCCGGTGACGGACTGGCAGCGGATTTACTTTTCAGTCATTTTGAGGCCCTGCTTACCGACCGCAATAAGCGGAAAAACTTCGGGGAGCTCGTCTCCGCTGTCACCGGCAAGCTTCAACAAGCCAAACGCATGCGGGAACGCACACCGTTTATCGAAGCTTTACCCGTGTCTCGACGGTGCAACTCCTGCGGCAAACGCGCAGCCGAAAGTTGGGACTCCGTGAAGCAGGAATGGCTGTGCTGTGTGTGCCAGAACAAGCGTGACACTGGGCGAAAGGAACGCCGGCAATTTCTGGGCGAATTTGAAGAGTGGTCGGCCAAAAATCGCGGTTGCCAGACCAAATTTCGCTGTTCAGAAGACTTGGAAACTCTGGCGGGTACCGGCGGCAAAATTGCCCTTCTGTATGCCGATGGCAACAACATGGGCGACCTGCTGCAGCTCATGCCTTCACCGGCATCGTATCGGCATTTTTCGCAAGTGCTGGAATCCGCCACCAAAGAAGCGCTGTTCGAGGCGATCTGGACGGTCTTCGGCGAAGAGTTGTCGACAAGGGCGAGCCAGTCCGTTCCCTTCGAAATCATTGCCCTGGGAGGCGACGATGTGGTGGTGATGGTTCGCGCTGAACAGGGCTGGGCGCTTGCCCTGCAGGTGCTCAAAAGGTTTGAAAGCCATCCGGGCATTCGAAAGCTCGAAAGCGAAATCAGGGAGCAATTCGGTGAAGGTATTTTGCGTCGTCGCATCTCACTGACTCTGTCGGCCGGACTTGCCATTGCGGATATGAAGTATCCGGTAAGTTTCCTCTTCACCCTTGCAGAGGGGCTGCTCAAACGAGCCAAATATTTGGCGCGGCAGCGTGGCAAGGGCACACTATGCCATCTCTGGTTGCGGGCACCAGTCATTTCTGAAAAGGCGGAGGCGGTGCTGGATGCACTGTACGAGCGGCAATCGGAGCAGGGAACCGTCCTGCTGACCGCTCGTCCGTACACTCACGAGGATGCAGCAAAGCTGACGATCCTGGCTCAAAAACTCGCAGTTCTACCGGCTACCCAACGTCGCACGCTCGCAGAGGCCTTAGAAAAAGGCGTGCATGTTTCGCTCAATTATTCCCTGTATCAAGCGGCCCAGCAAAAAGAACAGCAACAATGACGAGCACTGCGCGAGACGTTTCAGGAGTTGGGCGAACTGCTGGAGGCTCCATCCTCTGGGTTCTGGTTCTGGCACAAGGTGCCTCAAGCAGGCTGGAAAACAGCCTTGCTGGATGCGCTGGAACTCATTGAACTGGGCGCTGAAAAACATTACCCAACCGGAGAACATCATGGTGCACCCGCTGCAGATTGAGCTTGTTTTTCAGCTTAACTCTGGCGTGCACATCACTGGTGAGCTGGCAAAGCTGTGGACAGATAAAGCGCTTGTGGTGGATTGGCGTGATGGCAGCAAGCCAGTGGTGCCGGCAACCACGCTCAAAGGCTGGCTCCGGGAAAGGGCAGAACGCATTCTGCGGGGATTGGGACAAACGATTGTGATGGCTCGCGGGCGGATAGTATCTGCGACCAGCAGTTCTGCCTGGTTTGCCAGGTTTTCGGCGCTCCTCGACAGCGTTCGTGGTTGTATTTCTCGGCTGCAGTTTTGGACGATTCGGCCACCGAGGTGCGCATGAATGTTTCCCTCAGTCGCTGGCGTAAGACGGCTTATGAAGAACGCCTCTTTTCCACCGAGGTGGCCTGGTCCAGGCAGGTACGCGCACAAATCGGAGGATGGTTCGACTCGCGCAGCCGGTCGCTCCAGGCCGCAGCTATTCTCGTGCTTGCTGCCCAAACCGGCTACGCCATCGGTGCCGCGCGTTCCAGAGGGTTAGGATGGGTTCAGTTGCACCAGTGGTCGGTCAAGGTGGATGACCAACCGGTAGCTAAGGAAGACATTTACCAGCAGATTCAACATCTGGGTAAACCCCTGGAGGTTGCCTGGTGACGGAACACTTCCTTTGCCTCACGCCTGAAAAGCCATTGCGCACCGGCACGCTGAAACCGCGCGGGGATTATTTGGACACGCGCGAATATCTACCGGGTAGCATCCTGCGAGGGGCCTGGGCTGAGTGGTTGAAAGCCCAGGGGCGAGCTGAAGAGATTCTCCCATCGGTACAGAAAGTCCGCTTTGGAAATTTCTTTCCCACACCGTCTGAACGGGTGTGGTCTTTGCCCTTTCCCATGACGGCGTTGGAATGCAAGCTTTACGGCGGTTTTCGGCAGGTTCCCGAACCAGGCGAGGACAAACCCGGTCACGGTATTCGAGATAGCCTGCTCGTAACCCTGGCCTATGCGGAGCTGAAGAAACTGGGCGCCAGCTTTCCTGTGCCCATGCTCCTGCGCTGCACGCACGAGGGAAACGGTCAGAAGTGCGGTGGACGCATGGAGCGGGTGAGCGGATTTTATGCTCCCCCTCCTGAAGGCTGGAGAGTCATCAAACTTCAGAAAGCCCTGCAGACCAAGGTGGCGTTGAGCCGCTATCGGCGAGCCGCTCAGGAAGGAATGTTGTACCGCGTGGTCGGAGTGCGACCGAATGGGCACTTCGTCGGAAGGCTCTGGACCGACGATGAGGCGGTGGTGAAAGAAATTCAGCAAGCCATTGAGCGTATCGGTGTCGGAGCACTGACCACCCGCGGTTTCGGCACCGTACGAATTGCGAAAACCGAGCCTGCCATTACACCCCTGCGAGCTCGTCTGCGAGAATTCAACGACCAATTACGGCAGGTCTGGCGTGATTTGGTCGCTCTTGCTCGGCAGGTAGATTCGTCCATCACGCTTCCCGACGCGCCTCCCGGCACCTATTTCTCTGTCGACCTGCTGGGCCCTGCGATTCTCCGCGACCCCGATGGCATCCCCACGCTCCAGCTCTGGTTGGAGCGTTCGGGGCAATGGTTAGCGCCCGTATTTTGGGCCACGCAAGCGACGTTCGTTGGTGGATTTTCGACGGCCTGGGGATTGCCCAAGCCGACTCAACTGGGTGCGGCAGCAGGGAGCGTTTATGTTTTTCGCGTGGATAACCAGCCTGACGATGCACAACTGCTTTCCTGGCTTGAATCCTTGGAAGCCCAGGGCGTGGGGCAGCGCACTGACGAGGGATTGGGGGAAATCCTGGTCTGCCATCCATTTCATAAGGAGGTAATGCCGGTATGACCGTCGAGGCCAAACTGTTGCAGAACATTGAAAAGCATCTGGATGAAATCGTAAGCGTCGCGGAAAAGTGCATCACTGCTACAGGAGCCGCAGCAAGGGCTGACCTGGAAGAGTCCCAGCTTCGCAACCTTCAGAACCTGGCTGCCGCAACGGACTCGGTGCTGGCTCTGGAGAACTTCATCAGCTACCAGATGGGTCGAAAAAAGATCCCCGATCCAGTGGGACAACAGATTCTCAAGGATATCGAGCAGCTGGGCAAGAAGGCTGAAGAACTGGCTGGTGGCAACCCCGAGGCTCTTCGGCGGGCGCGAATGGAGCTTATTCGGCTGTATTTGGGATTCCTGGTGCGCAAGTTCGTGGCCGAGCGCAAGAAGGAGTGATTCCTATGGCGGTGCGCGAGAAATACGCTCATTTGCCTGCTTTAGGAAAGCTGGCGCCAGGCTGGCAGCAGGGGCTTTCCAGGCTCTGCGCACGGTATCCGATTCAACTGGCCTACCTTTTCGGCTCCGCGGTTCACACTCCAGAACATGCGCAGGACATAGACCTGGCGATTCTTCCTGCTGCCGGCTTTCGCTTTCCGTCTTTTTATGCGGAACTCTCCGAACTGCTCGGGACCGATCGCCTGGACCTCGTGGAGCTTCCCCAGGCACCGCTCTGGCTTCGGGAACAGATCATGAGTACCGGCGTCTGCATCTATGAACGAACCGGTGAGGAGCGAATCCGATGGGAAGCCGCTGTACGCATGCTTCTCAGAGAAGCACGCCTTGCAAGCGATCGAAACCTCGCTTCGGCAAGCGCCTGAATGGCTGGTAAAAGAAACGGAGGAACGGCCTTGAACTCTTTCTGGCAATTTGACAATCGCTGGCTCATTACCGCGACCCTGCGAATGAAGACGGCGTTATCTGTCGGGAGCCGGGCTTCACTCCTGCCAGCGGGTTCGGATCTACCTGTCATCAAGACGCCGGAGGGCGTACCGTTTATCCCCGGCTCTTCGCTCAAAGGTGTGGTGCGAACCTATGTCGAGCGTGTGCTCCGCACTATGGAGGGGATGAAAAGCCAATATCAGGGACAACGCCTCTGGGCGTGCGATCCTCTGGACGAAGCGAATCGGTGCGTCACTGGCGAACGCAAAAGAGAACTCGTTGAGCGTGCCCGAGACGATGATGAGGAATTTACAAAAAGGCTCTGGCAACTTTCCTGCACTGCGTGCCGGCTTTTTGGTTCGCCCTGGCTCGCCTCGCGGGTAGCGTTTCAGGATGCGATGCTTGCCAATCGCGACAGCCTGCTGCGCTTGACCGAAGTGCGGGACGGGGTGGGTATTGACCGCGACCTGGGCTCGGCCAAATCCGGTATCAAATACGACTTCGAGACCGTGCCCGCAGGAGCAGAGTTTGCCCTCACCATTGTCGTGGAGAACGCCGACGACTGGGAAGTCGGGCTTCTGCTTCTGGCACTGCAAGCCATGAAGCGTGGCGAACTCCCCATCGGAGGCAAAACCACCCGCGGTCCGGGTTGGACAGAACTGACCAACCTCCGAATCCAGCACATCAGCAAAACCAATCTTCTGGCGTACCTCGCCGGTCTCACACCCCCGGAGGAGAAGGACGCTACGCATCTTCTCCGCCGTTTCAGTGAACAACTTCATGGAGTCGGCCATGCATAAACGCCGCTGGAATGCTTTGAAACTGGAACTGGTGATCGAACCGCGAGCACCGCTGCTGATCAAGTCGGGGGCGGCTTCGCCGAATCCGTCACTTCCCGACATGCAATTCGTGCGCACCATGACGCCGCATGGGGAAACGGTTTTCATTCCCGGCTCTTCACTGAAAGGCACCTTCCGCAGCTTTACCGAAAAGGTCTTGCGCACAGTGAATCCAGATTGGGCATGCGAACCATTCCCTTCCAGCTCCAACTATTGCGGGCGGCGATTATCGGAAGAAGACAACACGGCCGAGGTCTATCGCCTGTCCTGTCGTGCTTGCAAAGTTTACGGCAACACGCGCCTGCGCGGGCGCCTTTCCTTCACCGATGCTTTCCCCGATGGTGAAGTGAAGACCGAAACCCGCTACGGCGTGGCGATTTCACGCCTGACGAATGCCGTTGCCGTAGGCCCCTTCGACATCGAAGTGCTCGTCCAGGGCAAGTTCAAAACCTCGCTTGTGCTGGAGAACTTTGAAGTCTGGCAACTGGGGCTGGTAGCACTCACACTTCAGGCGCTCAATGACGGACTGGTGAAAGTCGGCTTCGGCAAGAACCGCGGCTTCGGCGAGATAACCGCCCTGGTTACGCAAGCGACCGTGGAAATGGCCAAGCGACCCGAGCCATCTCGACAATCCATCTGGGGTGCGGGCGCATTTGTCAGCGAAGACGAACAACGGGCTTATGGTCTTTCATCGCGAGACAAACTGGAAGGGTTGCCCGAAGCACAGGAAACAGACCTCGGCATCTTTATCCGGCGGGTTTACGACCAGGCGTCCTGGCCACGTCTTGCCGAAAAAGCCATCGCATCCCTCACACAGCTGACGGAGGCGGCATGAACAAAGGATGGGTGTACGGCGGCCAGCTCGACAGTGCAACGCTCCGCTCGCTCCTTCAGTCATTTGCAGAACTCACGATTCTGAGCTGGGACCTGGCTCGGCTCGACTTCCCACCTGGCATAGAGCTTCGGCAGGCTGGCTCTGCTTTTAACTCCAATCTGGAAGTCCGCTGGGAAGCCACTTCCCACGCTCGTTTTCGTGTACTTATCCTGAGCGACACCGAGCTCACGAACTTGCCCCAGGAAATCAAACTCCTGGAGGGAACCTGGCAGCATCACGAGTCTGAGCTTCATCTCGTGGACCTCGACGACAAGCGCTTTGCCCCGCAGTTTTCTGCCTATCCCGGCGGCGGTCGTTCGGGCGCAAAACTGCGGTGTCGGGTTTTTTCACGTAACGGCGTCAAGGTCTTTGTCAGCCCAAGGGAGGTGCAGTATGCCGAGAAATCCTAACATCGAGCCGAAACCGTTTGCTCTCATCCCCATCCCCACTCAAGCCCCGGACCGCAAACCCGTGGTAACGCATGAGAAGTTTACGGGTCTCACCGGTCGCTTGGAACTGTCTTTCACCGTAGCGTCGGAGTATCTCTTTGTCGGTTCCGGAGCGTATGAGTTCGATCCGAACGCTCGAGGCGACCGCCCCGATGTCTGGTACACGTTTTATCGTCGCAATGGGAAACTCTGCGTGCCCGGCACCAGCATCAAAGGCGCCATCCGGGCCATCGTCGAGGCCATCTCCAATTCGTGCGTGTCGCAAATTCGACGCCCCAGAGAGCAGGTGCGTTCAAACGCCCACCATCTCTGTGGATTCAAGGACGAAAACAGCCCGCTCTGCCCTGCTTGCCGACTCTTCGGGACAACGGGCTACCGAGGGCGGGTGCATTTTTCAGACTTTTTGCCTGAATCGGATGTCCGGCCCGAAATCATCAAAATTGGCGAACTTTGGGAGCCAAAGCGATACGACCACACCCAACGTCGTTTTTACGAGCGTAAACGTTTTCAACCCGTGGGCAATTCTCGACCACAATCTGGATTTCGATTTGTGGAGGCGGTGTCCAAGGATACGAAGTTTCGAGGAACTCTAACCATCGAAAATGTTAGCGAAGCAGAGCTGGGACTCATCTTTTACGCCTTCGGCTGGGAAATGAAGGACAACCAATTGACAGAGGTCTTCGTCCCCAAGCTCGGTGGTGCCAAGCCGCGCTGCTTGGGTTCGGCCAGTGTTAGCCTGGCCCGGTTACGCCTCTGGAACCTCACCCGCCAGGGGCTTTTCACTCGCCAGGAGATCGTGGGACAGCAATTAATTGAGTTCTCACTCCGCTGCCTTAAGGAATGCCGCGAGCGTGCACTGCTACACCTGGCTTCGTGGAACAATGCCGTCCGGGAGTTCGCGTCCAAAACCAACCCACCATGTCCGGGAGGCTTATACTGATGACCACTGATGAAAAGGTAACACTAGCCCGTGGGTTAGCTGAAGCACTTCGAATAAAGCGGAGCGAATGGCAGCGATGGGCTAATTACTTTGCTCAAGTCCGCGACCTGCAGCGTGCCCTGCAGTTCGCTCGTTACCTAAGCAACTCGCCTGTGGTGCGCCCAGACCCCAAGAGAGCAGCTGAATGCATTTTCCAAACTATCCAACAGCATTACACCAGGTTGCAAGGAATTTCCCTCGATGATTTAGAGGAGGTCTTCGGCTACGTAAGCCGGGAGCTGGAGTGGCTGACGTTTACCCAAGGGAGCGGCGGTGAACAAGTTGCTCCCCGCGAACGTCGAAGAGACTCCGGCCGTCGTCGCCAAAGCTGACTCATCCACGGTTTTGGTAAGGGCGGGCGATTTCGCAACACACGCAGGCCAAGAGCTTACGAAAACTTCTGTTTTTCCCGGCCTCACGCACCGGGCGCTGACATCATTGTTGCGTGCAGCCAAGCCGATCGTAGCCAACTGCGTGCCTGGCGGTCGGTGGCCCTTTGCCATAACCTGAGCAAGCACAGGCAGGCCTTGCGTGTTCCAGGTGCCCCAGGAAAACCAGGCCATCCGACGTAACCGTTATTATCCCCACACCTCACCTCCAGCGGAGCTCCCGTCAAAACTGGGCATAACTCAGGGCGAGCATCGCAGGCTCACTTCGTCGGCAGCTTGCGGCCAAACGGGGCAAGGTACACGAACCACGCCGGCAGTTCGAACACTGTCGCGGCCACACTCAGCCGGTCGCTTTGCGGCTCCGTTTCGAAGTGCCGTCGCTTACCTGGTACTGCTATGCAACGCCCCGTCATCGCGTTGGCTGCAAACGGCTCGAAATGCGGTCGCTTAGACGACAATGCTGTGCATAGCCCCGTCGGTGAACCGGCGGCAGACGGCTCGAAATGCGGTCGTCCAGACCCAGCTGCTTGCCGGGCAAGCGCGGCATAGTGGCACGGCGCCACGTTGAGACGAATGTTGTCGCGGAGATGGACAATCGCCCACCTGCCGAGCACACCGCGCTACCGGGCGATGATGCCACGCGGAACCGAATCCTGTTGACGGGTCGGATAATCGCCCACCTGACACACACCGCGGGATGGTGCAACCAGGGGCCGGGTATCGCCGGGCGGGACGAATAGCGAAAGGCTGCATCGCTGCGATGGAAACGCTGCGGGGCCAACAAATTGCCGTTGAGGCGGGCGTCGGACGGATAACGGCGGGCTGCATCGCTGCGATGGAAACGGCCCTCTTCCACACACCTGCCGCCAGGTGAGCGAATGCCACCGGGGATGGACGCTAATCGAACTGCTGGCCGTCATCCTGTTCCACACACCTGTCGCCGGGTGAGGGAATGCCGCCGGCCGGATGGTTCCCTGCCTCCGTCCCAGTCCCCCTCACTGAATCCGCGACCAGTAAATCACACACGGGGGCTCGCCGTTGGGGCGGCTGGGGCCAGTCCGTCTCGGATCGATATCCGTTCGCCCCAGCTGAGTTTCCACGGGCTTGTTGTTCTGCAACATCCACTCGGCGATAATGGTGCGGTCCACGATGGCGAAGAAACGATAGCGCACCTGCCGACCCACATCCGCATCAATCTCCGGCCCCAGCTTGCCGTTCTGATCCACCTCGAAGAAGCCGACCGTACACCACACCGCAAACACATTACTCCGCGTGGTGATTTTATCGTAAAGGTCCGCAAACAGATTTGCCTGCTCATGGAGGGGATCAGGAATTGAACTCGGGAAGGCATCCAAAAACACCTGCGAGTTGCCGCCACTATCCATTCGCCACCAGGAATCCTCTCTGCTGAGACCGTTCGGTAGCGGCGGAGGAGTGGCAGCGATTTGCCCTGGCGCAAATCCGTAAATGGGTTGAGGCGGCGATGGAGCTTCGCGGCGACTATATATAGCCTGCCAACGCCCGCCCTGGGTAGCGTTCGTAAGTGCTAAGAAAATTTCTTCGGGAGTCGCGGTGTTAATATTGACTTTCCCCACCGTGCGATGTGCGCTAGGATTCACATTCATTTTTGCAAGGTTATCGGGAGTTATCTCCAGGAACTCCAGAGCACGGTAAATCCGAGCTGTTTGCCCCTGCCCCGGCGGTTCGTCGAACCAGGGCGCGTAATGGTAATTCGGATAGCTTGGATCACTTTTCAAAAACCGCTGCGTCAGCAGGTGCTGCTTGAACGCGGATACTCGCAGCAAGTCCATTGTGCCTATCGGAACCGGAGTGGGATTTGCGGACCGGAAAAGACCATTCGGATGGTAAAGCGGAGGAGCCTCGGCTTCGTTAGGATTTGGGAAACCAAGCGAATGCAAGGTTTTGGTCGGGTTTCCATTCACCATAATCGGATTGGGATTGAGATTTTTGTGTTGCTGGTTTCTGGAATCGGCATAGGGGTGGGTGCGTGCCCACGAGACTGACTCATTGGGGTTGGCATCCTGCGTGCGGTCGCAGAGGCCCTGGTTTTGCTTGACCAAAACATAGTCGTAAGTCAGGTACGGGTTCAACACGAGCGGGTTTTGCCCGGGATCGAAGTCATCGAGCCAGGCAGGTCCCGCACCTGTATTGGGAATCACCGTCACGGTAGCAGCCGTGGTGTGAACTTCAGCCGGGTTTCCCTGATTGCGTCGCATTTCCGGGTAAGCTAGCCGGCGAAGCAACACGAAATACCCCTTGGGGGTCGGCTCCACATCGCTCATGTACTTCCAGTCATTGCCGGCGCGATCCAGCGAAAATTTCAAATTGTCTGATTGAATCCGCTTCGGGGGGTTCGTCGCGGCCAGCGTCCCGTCAACTGTATCCCCTGAAGGACCTATTACCAGGGCCTCTGTCGAATTCAGGGCCCACGGAGGAGTTGGACTAGTTTGTCCGGCAGGTGGCGGCTGCAGGAAGTCCGAATCGCTCGTCTGAGTCCGGAGGTCCTTTCCAGGGAATGATCCGAGGACGTTTCCTCCGTTGCTATCACCAGCCAGCTGGTCAACGGTATTGCCGGCATTTCTAGCGCTGGCTATTACGATTTGATAGCGGGAGAGGTCAACTGCATCAGGATTTCCTGCATTCGGGTCATCGGGGCCCAATACAACATTTGCTCCGCTGGCGTTCAAAAGTTCTACCCAGCAGCGCATGTCGAACGGGCCATCCACGCGGGCACTCTTCATATTGTCATAGGGTTCTTGATATTCGAAGAGCACTTCGTTGATCACCACCCTGGGCTTTTCCGTGCCGAACACCCAGTATTTCGGATTGCCATTCGCATCCTGTGCCCACGGATCAGCTAAGGGATAGCCGTCCATGTCGGTGTAGAACATGAAGGGGGTGCTGTAGTCGTCCGGATCGAGGAAATCCACGATATTGACAGCCAGCTGAGCGAGAAAGCGCAGTGGCTTTAGCTCTTCGTCCGTCGGACTAGTGGGATCTAGCACGCGTGCGCGGACACCTGTAGGAGGCCACTGCGGCCTTGTTGGATACACCTTAGAAAGCCAGCCAGGTGCAGGGGCGGTAATGGGAGCGGGATCCTCGTCCAGCAGGCCGCATACATAGAGCAGGCGGAAATAAATCTCGCGAGCCAGATTCTGTCTGGCCGCGATGGCCTTAGCCAGTTGCTGTCGGCGCGGCTCTGGCAGGTTGGTCGTCGGGTCCAGTCGTGGATTATCGAGGTTGACGACCAGTGGATATGGCGGCAGAGAACTGACCCTGCTTCTGAGGTCAAGGCGTTGCCGTGAAGGGAAATTGGCTGTGCCAATGATGTTGCCCTGCTGGTCGTAGCGGTTGACAAAGGTTGCCGTGCGCCCTGTCCAGAGACCGATCGGCTGGCCGCTCTTTGCTGTGGTTATCACCGTCAGAAAGTCGCCCTGGTTGCGGTAAAGGTTATTAAGTGGCTTCTGGCCTGGTTGGCTGGGGCCAAGCCAGTCCCAGTTCACAGTTCGGGAAGTAGGGGGTTCGGTGTCGCCGGGGGGAACCCGGTACTGCATTGAGTAAGCCGCCCAGCGCGGTCCAAGATCGGGGTTACCTGCGGGATAGACGATATTGTTCTTCGCGTCATTCTGGCTCGGCGAACCATCCCAGGAATCGGGTTTGGTCGAGGACTCGCGATAGACTTGCGGGACGAAGCCGGCGTAACGGAGGTCAGCGCTGTACGTGGTCAGCATGTGCCTGCGACGAAGGTCTTTCATGGTGTTGGGTAGTTTTGGAAAAAGCAGAGAGGTGAAACTATCCGCCAGGGTGTCGCCGTGGCGCAAAATCGCCTCCATTTCATGGTCATGGTGGCCATTCAAGCCGCCTGGACTTTCGCCGGGCACAAAAATCAGCCCCTGGTTCCAAAAAACTTGGTTCAAATTAAGCCTCCCGTCCAGGTCGGTGATAAAAAATGCGAACAGGGGCTTATAGGTTCGGCCGTCGGGTCCGGTTTGCACCGGGAAACCGAGATCCATCCAGATGCTGTCGTTGCCGTAATGTCGCAGCCCAGTATCTACCAGCTGGCCGGTTTTGGGGTCTGGCGCCAGAATCTTTACCGGAATGCCGGGCGGCAAATTGCGAACATCGCCGCCGATGTCGGCCGGTGGCGGAAACCTCGGTTGGCCCGTCGCCGGGTCGAACTGCTGCAACAGCGGGTGCGGGCGAAAAACGATCGCCTGGCGCAGAGCAACCGGCATAGGGCTATTCGGGTCCGGCCAGTTCGGGTTGTTCCAAAAGCCAATATTGACCGGATCATACGGGTCGAAATAGCTGGAAGGCGGCACACCTCCAAGGCCGGGAGATCCCGGAACACTCCGCCGGATGAAGGATTGTTCCAGGACTACCAGCGGACCAGTCGGTCCATCCGTAGTAATGCGACCCAGGAAACAATGGTTGAAATCGGGAAAAGTATAGGGCGGGTTGCAGCTACCATCCCTTGCGGGATCGTAACTGCGATTTACATAGCAAGTCGCGTAGTATGTGTCGTAATAACTGCTGGAATAGTAACTATAATCCCGGCCGTGCAGTCGCCCGGTGCCGGAGAAGGGCTCCAGTCCTTCGGAGCCGAACAGATTGCGCAGCAAGCTGTGAGTGGCCATGTGGCTTTTGAACGGGCCGTTACCAGGTTCGTCGAACACCAGTTGGCGCAGGGCGTAGGCGAAGAGGGCGTCGGGGTCGGGGCGGAGGCGTTGTTGCGCATCGAGGGTAAGACGGGAAGCCATGCTCTCCTGCGTGGCGTAATAGTAAAATGCGACGCTGACCACCGCAAACAGCGCCAGCATCGCCACTACGATAAAGAGCACCATCCCGCGACGGGTTTTCGATTCCAGGTGCATGGTTGGCCTCCGGTTCTCGCCGGGTCCTGGCCGTCAGCAGGCGGACAGTTTGCCGACTAAAGGGCCTCGACGATCACCAAATCGCGCATCTGCTGCGTCTTGGGATTGAAAATGCGAATGCGTATCCAGATGCCTTGCAGCGGCTTGTTGCTCGTTGAATCGTAACCGCCATCGTTTACGTTTACACTGCCGCCCTGGATCAGGATCAGCTTGACATCGAAGGAGACGACATTCTGCAGGATGACATCCTCGCCCTGGCGGCCGGAGTAGTAACTGAGCGGTCCGGGCCAGCCAGGCGGCCAATCACCTTCGTACTTGGTCGGTGTTGTGGGATTGTCGGCGTACTCATTAGGTTCCCAGGGTCGCCCCGCGCGAAACAGGCTCGAATTGTAAAAGCGATTGGACGAATTCATTACGTCCACGGGAGTGTTCACGAGCCATTCCTCGTAAGGTTGGCCAGGCGGAATGTTCCGACGCACACTCAAGTCGAAGGCATCCGGGTAGTAAACTGGATTCGGTCGGCCCCATGGGTCGTTTCCCCACGGTTGCGGTGGCTGCAGGGTATGAACGACTATACCTGGCGTGCCGGCACCCGGCGCACCGGGTGTAATATCAAAGTTTTGCTGGCCCTTAGCGAAATGCGAAGGCAACAGCAGGAGCTTCCGGAGATGCAATCGGTACAACCGAGCTGCCGGCGGATTGCTCGGGCTTGGCGAATAATCGGGATGGGCCGGATGGTCAATCGGTACCGTAGCCGCACGCTTGGTCGGATCATCGGGATCGGGCTGGCGGCTGAGGAAGATCGCAATCTCGGCCCACTGACTGCGGAAAACGGTCGAGTAATTACCCGTGGGCGACGTAGCAAGAGGCTGGTAACGCGACTCCGGATAACCCCCGTACAATTGCAGCCAGGTCGGTGGTTGCAGTCCCGTAAAGTTGAATCCAGACTGCCGTGAAGCAGTCCAGTTTGGAGGCTGAACCAGGGATGTTTCGAAAAAGTCGGTAGGCGAGTTGCCAACGAGCCGAACCGTGAAATTCAGTCCGTCCTTGACGTAGATTCCTTCAGGCGGGGAGGTAACCCCAGGCGGGAGAGGTTCCGGGCCGCCCTCGATGACCGCGAAAAAACCCGCTTTGGGCTGGCGATTCGGATCGTTGGGGTCTATCTCGCTGACGCGCAGATCGCTTTCAAAATGCCGCTGGCGAAGGAGGAAACGCAACTGCCGCTCGAAATTGCCGAGATCAGTGCTGTCCTCGGCGTAAGCCCGATGCACACGCATGGCCCGGGAGGCCATGTTGAACGCCATGGCCGTTAGCATGAAAATCAGCAGCGACAAAGCGAGCACCACCAGCATCTCGACCAGCGAGAAAGCCGAGCGTCGCCCTGACATGGATATTCTCCCGCAAAAGCTCACGGCCTTCTCCAGTTGATAATCCCTAAATCGAAGACGCCGACCACCTGCTGCAGCACATAGACCTGGTTGGTATTGGCCCGCACCGGAGGAACGATTTCCCCTGAGGGAGTTACGCGATAGGCAAAACCGTTGGTGGCATCAAGGAGCCCAACGGCTCTAGCAGGAGGCAGATTGCCGTTCGGGTCAGGTGGTAGTGGTGCGGGCAGGCTATCCTGACCCTGGACAAGGGTCCAACCAACAGCAAGGTATGCCGGACGGCTGCTGTCCCACTCAGCGAAAGTAACCACGGTTGCCTCCACGAGTGTATCGTCAATCTTTCGAACAGCGATGGCATAGCTATAACGCGCCGGGTCCGGCGAAGGAACACGATAGCCAGTGTGGACAGGCGACGGGTACGGAGTACCAGCTATACCCCTGTTTGCGACTTGATAAGGCCCCTCCGTGTCCAAAGAAAAGAATAACCGGTTATCGCTTAGTGGGTTCGGCTTGTCAACGGAAATATTCCCTAGATTGGGGGAGGCGCCTGGCTGATAGTACCACTGAAACGAAGCGGTGGGCGGTTGCGAATTCAAGACGAGCCGCACCAGACTATGAGCATTTTCGGAAGTGTACTCTACAGACAAGTCCTGCCCCTGTCGCATCGTTTGGAAAATGCCTGCGGTCATCAGCACCAGCATAGCCAGAAGGCCAAAGGCGAGCAGGAAGAGGGCCATCAGCACCTCAACCAGCGTGTATCCCTTACGCGGCATGGCAGACCCCATCAGGACTTAGCAAGTTACTGTCCCAGACGGACATAGTAGTAGGCGTCGCCGAGACTCGAATCAGTATTTACCGGGAATTGGCGAATTCGGCCGGTTTTTGCGTGAATACATACCAGCGTGCTCTTCTCCGGCTTGATTACCCATTGCCCGCTACCCGGTGGTTGCTCCTCGTAAGGGCCGACCCAGAAGACGATCCAGCCGTTGATCGTTCGTCCACTGAGTTGCCCTTCACTTGGAAAGAGCACCGAGCGATCGTAAGAGAAAATGACCTTGTCTATGTTAGCCGGAACACAACGAGTGCTGTCCACAACCACCGGCTCTTTCAGAAATTCATTGCCCACGTTGCCGATAGGGTTATCTGCGAGAGAGTACAGGGAATAATTGAACGAAGTGAGGCTAATCGGGTTCGGCTCCTGCAAGAACAACACGCTTACTGGGCGTGCCTGGGGTAACTGAGGGGGAGGCGGCCACGGAGCAGCCGGGTCAACTAAATACAGTTGATGCGATTGCAATATCGGCTCTTCACCGGGACGCAACGCAACCCATTGACCGCTCGGACCGCTCAACGGGTCGAAAACCATGATGGGCGGGTTTTCGGATGGTACCGGAGTCGTAGGATAAGGACGGTATGTCGGTGGTGGCGGAAAAGTATAAGGGTCGAGCAACGGGGCAGGCGGATTTGGACTAAGTGGAGGAATGGCTTGCCGGGTCTGACCCTGCCCTGCAAACTCGATAAACAAAGTCAGGTTCGGCCAGTTCGATGATGTCAGTCCATGCTGGTAAGCTCTCCACTGATTGCCGCTGGGCACATATAAGCTTACCACGGCCGGGTGATAAACCGTGCGACCCTGATTAGTTTGAACCAGAGAGGGAAGCATCGCCCACCCACGCGAAATAACCTGCACCTGGCCTGTAGGCATCAAAGCTCTTAGCCTCGACCAACCTAAAGCCAAGCTCGCATCGCGCATAGCAAAATCGTGATAGAGTTCAACAAACTCGACCCTGTTGAACCAACTCGAATTCGGAGGTAGCGGACTATCTGGGCCTGCGTTTCGGCTGAGCTTGATGCCCCTGGGTTGTCGCAGAAGGATAGCTTGAAATTGATTCGAGCCCAGGTACCGAGCTAAGCCGTCAACCTGACCCTGATCGCGATTGGTTCGGCCGAAATACAGGATCAAGGGAACACTGATGGACATCAAAAGCAACATGATGAGTAAAACCGTAATCAATTCCACAAGAGTTATAGCCCGCCGGGGGAAGGTTAGGTGTTGCAGCATAGCACACCCCGTGTTGCGAAATAGCACACCTGGAGGCCGAAAATGCCCGTAGTTGAGCGGCTGTTGACAATCAATGCAAAATTCGTACCCATCGGAGATAGCTTAGCACCGCATCCGCAAGGGTGACCCTGGGCCGATTTCCCGTTAGGTCGAGCGCCATAGTCGTGGCGCTGAAGGCGAGCGATGTTGCAGGCGATGCCATCCACCACAGCGGGAATATCCGGCCCATCTGGGGTCGCAGTGATGATGGGCGACCGATCTTTGCAGGGAAGGTCCTGGTCACGAGCCGGGCGAAGCTACCCCTGCTCCGCGTCGCGCGGGCGACACGCTAAAGGTTTGCGGGATGTTCGCCAGGCTTAGCCGCCGGCGCCGGAGCTGAGTTTTTCCAGGATGGCCAGCATGGGCATGAACAACGCGACGACAATGAAGCCGACACAACCACCCAGGAATAAGACCATCACCGGTTCGAGCAATTTGACCAGACCCTGAACAAGGACGTCCACTTCTTCGTCATAGACATCGGCGATTTTGTTGAGCATTTTGTCGAGTTCGCCGGTCTCTTCGCCGACGTCAATCATGTTGACGACCATGTCGTCTACGAGTCGGCTCTCTTTCATGGGCATGGCGATACTTTCGCCCTCGCGTACCGATTCGAAGACCCGCTGAAACATTTCCTCGAAGACGGCGTTGCCGGCGGTTTCTTTGACGATGGACAACGCCTCCAGGATGGGCACACCGGAACTTACCAGGGTACCCAGCGTGCGCATAGTGCGAGCGACGATAGTTTTTTCCAATATGCCGCCGATGATCGGCACGTGGAGCCAGACCCAGTCCAGGACGTATCGGCCCCAGTACATCAGGCGGAGCAGGCGACAGAAAATAATCCAGCCGATCAGCACCAGGGGCATGATCCAGAAGTAGTTTTTCATGAAGTCGGAGATGTCGAGCAAGGTTTGCGTCATGGCCGGGAGTTTCATTTCAAACGCGGCGAAGATTTCTTTGAACTTCGGGACGATAGCGATCATGATGAAGGAGAGGATGCCGATGGCCGCCAGGATCACAACCACGGGGTAGATCATGGCACCGATCACCTTACGTTTGAGGCTCTGGGCCTTTTCTTTGAATTCGGCAAGGCGGCGAAGGATGACTTCGAGGGCACCGCCGACCTCGCCGGCACGCACCATGTTGACGTAAAGCCGATCGAACACCTTGGGATGGCGTGCCAGGGCTTCGCTCAGGGCCGAGCCGCTTTCCACATCGTCCACCACGTCAATCAACGCATTTTTCAACACGCCGGGTTTCATTTGGTTTTTGAGAATCCTGAGACTGCGGAGAACCGGCAAACCAGCATCCTGGAGAACAGAGAACTGGCGGGTGAAGGTGCACAGCTGTTTTTCCGACACACCGCCAATGGTGAAGGTTTTACCCTTCTTCTCCTTCTTTTTGCCCGCCTTGCCGGCCTTTTTTCGGCCGTCGCGTACTTCTTGCAGGCGGGTAACGAAATAGCCCATCTGGCGGATTTTCTGCTGCGCTTCTTCCTCGGAGGCGGCCTCAATCGAATCCTTGACCTCCTCGCCCTTGGCACTCATCGCCTCGAACTTGTAGGTCGGCATGGTCTCGGCCCCTGATTTTATGACTGTCTGCTACTGTAAAGCGGATGGGCGACCTGTAGCGATCCAGACCCTGCATCGCAAAAGTATCAGCCGCCGGTGTTATGCTATCCTCTTGCAAGCGGCCTGCAATGAAGCTGACCGACGCGATGGCACCTGGGGAAGTGAAGAGTGTGCCGGTCAGCTTTCATCCTCGATGGCAGTTTCGCGGACGACCTCTTCGATGGTGGTGATACCGCTGAACAGGGCCTGCAATCCGGCTTCCCGCAGGGTTTTCATACCCGCTTTGCGAGCGGCCTGGCGAATGGCATCGGCGCTGGCGTTGTTGGCCACCAGGTCGCGGATCGTGTCGTTCATGACCAGCAATTCGAAAATCCCGGTGCGGCCTTTGAAGCCGGTATTGTTGCAGCGTTCACAGCCGCGACCGTAATAGAATTTCTTGCCCTGCACCTGTTCCGGTGTGAGGTTGAGTTCCATGAGCAGTTCTTTGCTCGGCTCATACTCGGTACGGCAGTCGGGACAGATGCGGCGAACCAGTCGCTGTGCCAGCACTCCTTCCAGCGTGGCGGTGATCAGATACGGTTCGACACCCATGTCGCGCAAGCGGGTTACTGTGCTGGGAGCGTCGTTGGTGTGGAGCGTGCTCAGGACCAGGTGGCCGGTCAACGCTGCCTGCACAGCGATCTGAGCTGTCTCCACGTCGCGGATTTCTCCAACCATGATTTTATCCGGATCGTGCCGCAGGATGGCCCGCAGCACGTTGGCGAACGTTACGCCGATATCCGGGTTGATCGGCACCTGCACAATTCCGTCCAGATCGTATTCGATCGGGTCTTCGGTGGTGATGATTTTTTCCGTAACGTCGTTGAGTTCGTTAAGAGCGGAGTAAAGCGTGGTGCTCTTCCCAGAACCGGTAGGCCCGGTCACCAGGATGATCCCATTGGGCTTGCGGATAAGCTCGCGGAACTTGGAGAGCGTGTCGGGATCCATGCCGAGGCGGTCGAGGTCGAGCTGAACAACGGTTCGGTCAAGCACGCGGATGACGACGCTTTCGCCGAACATGGTGGGCAGAACGCTGACGCGCAAATCCACGGGATTGCCGCCCACGTTGAGTTCGATGCGCCCGTCCTGCGGTAACCGCCGTTCAGCAATATCCAGGTTGGCCATCACCTTGATACGCGAACTGATGGCCGGGGCGAGGTGTCGCGGGGGCGGTACCAGTTCGTACATGACGCCATCGCAACGGTAGCGCAATTTGTATTCTTCCTCGAATGGCTCGAAATGGATGTCACTGGCCCGGTCTTTGATGCCCATCAAGAGCACCATGTTGATGAGCTTACGCACCGGGGCCGCATCCTGCAACTCCTGCAAGCTCTCCAGATCAATGCTGGTCTCGCGGTGCTGAACGTATTTGCCGATTTCGGGATCATTCTCCAGTTGCTGGATAATGTCCACGATGGATTCTTCTTTGCCGGCGTAGGCTTTGGGGATCGCTTCCTGCAAGGCGCGCTGACTGGCCAGCACCGGTACGACTTGTTTGACGCCCAGGAAGTTGCGGAGGTCATCCAGTGCTGCCAGATTCGCCGGATCCGCTATGGCCACGGTCAGCACATTATCCTTGTAAGTCAACGGCAGAACCTTGTACACGCTGGCCATCGTTTCCGGAACCGCCTGGATCGCTTCCGGCTGAGGCTTAACCTCCTGCAGGTTGACCACCTTGAGATTGAACTGTTCAGCCAGCGCTTGCAAGAGCTGCTCTTCGGTAATCAGACCGCGAGCCAGAGCGACCTGGCCAATTGGTTGTTGCGTGGTACGGGCTTCGTTGAGCAGGTCCCAAAGCTGGTCTTCGTCGAGGTAACCGAGGTCCACCAGGATTTGGCCCAGCTTACGGCGACCGCCGGTGGTTTTGTCCCCGGACTTTTTCGGAGGCACTTTGTCGGTTTTGGCAGCGGCTGAGGCAGCCGGTTTTGCCGGCGTAACTGCAGGTTTAGCCGGCGTGGCCGACGGCGTGCGTGCCTGTCCAGCGGCCTGGTTAGGCGCGGGACTCACACGCGGTGCTGGATTCACGGCAGGCCGATTCGCTGCCGCTGCGCTACTTGTATTAGGAGTTCCCCGGCCTGGAGTTGCTGCATTCTGGCCGACATTACCTCCGCCCACCGCAGGACGTGTTGCCGGGCTTCCAGGCTTCGGCTGGCCAGTTGGCGGATGCGACTCTTTCTGGGACATAGTTTTCCTCGGCGTCGGCGTTCAGGGCAACTGCTCAGGAGTCCGCACGGATTTGCGCTGGACGGGGACGACATTACTCTTCGTCCTCGTCTTCTTCATCATATTCATCTTCCTCGTATTCTTCTTCCTCCTCTTCCTCTTCGTATTCCTGTTCGATGCCCTTCTCGGCCAGGGCAATTCTCTGGGCGAGTTCTGCCGGACGGTTGGCCCGCAGCAGGACCTCCTCTTTGTCCACCAATCCTTCTTTCCAGAGCTGGAAGAGGTTGTCGTCGAGCAAGAACATACCTTCTTTTCGACCGGTCTGAATAACCGACTCGATACGGTAGATTTTGTTTTCGCGGATCAGGTTCTGGATCGCGGGAGTAACGACCATCATTTCGAAAGCGGCCACCAGCCCGCTCGGTTTGCGAGGCAAAAGGGTTTGCGAAAGCACACCGATCAGTGCCGTGGATAATTGCGTGCGAATCTGGTCCTGCTGTTCCTTGGGGAAGACGTCCACGATACGGTTAATGGTGCTGGCGGCGCCGCTGGTGTGCAGGGTGCCGAACACGACGTGCCCGGTTTCCGCAGCTTCGATGGCGGTCTGGATGGTTTCCAGGTCGCGCATTTCGCCGACGAGGATCACATCCGGGTCCTGCCGTAACGCTCGCCGCAACGCTTCCGCGAAACTCGGTACATCCACGCCGATTTCCCGCTGGGTGATGATGGAACGTTTGTGCTGATGGTAATACTCAATCGGGTCTTCGATGGTGATGATGTGGCGGTCGTAATTCTCGTTGAGCCAGTTGATCATGCTGGCCAGGGTCGTGGTTTTGCCGGAACCGGTCGGGCCGGTCACCAGCAGCAAACCGCGCGGTCGCACAATCAGACGCCGAATCGCCTCCGGCATGCGGATTTGTTCAAACGTCAGGAACTTGCTGGGAATTCGCCGCAACACGATGCCGATGCGACCACGCTCTTTGAACACGGAAACGCGGAATCGGCATTTGTCGCCGTAGGCAAAACCGAAGTCGGCGCTGCCACGCTCCTGCAATTCCTGCTGGCAACGGTCTGGCGTGATCGCCTTCATCAAAGCCTGGGTATCGTCCGGCTCCAGAACTTTCGTTTCCAGGCGTTTGAGTCGGCCTTCATGGCGAATGACAGGTGGTTGTCCTACGCGGATATGCAGGTCCGCAGCATTCAACTGGTAAACGGTCTCCAGGAGTTTTTCCATCAAGACCTGACCACTCGGCATCGCTGGCCCTCCATTATGACGTTACATAAAGCCTGGTACCCGCTGACGAAACGGCCCCTCCGCTATGTGTAAGGGACGCCGCCAGGAATTCTTTGCCTCAGGAATGCCAGTGTGACCACGACCCGGTCTGGTACGCATTCCGTCCCGATCGTTTGCCTGGTGTCCGCCACTCGACCGCTCCGCCTGAGGCCGACGGGATCACGCATAAGCGCTTTCGTGATGGCAAATGCTGAGCACTTCTTCCAGGGTGGTCATGCCGCGACAGGCTTTCTCCACGCCGTCTTCCAGAAGCGTGCGCATACCGAACATGCGAGCGTAGCGGCGAATGACCTGGGTCGGTTCCCGCTTAAAGGTTAGCTCGCGCAGGGTGCTGTTCATTTTCATGAGTTCGAAGATGCCGGTTCGGCCACGGTAACCGGTATGGTGGCAATGCTGGCAGCCGCGACCGCGATAGAAGGTGGCGGTCTTCAAGCGTTCCGGTGTCAGCCCGGCTGCTTTAATCTCGGCGGCTGTCGGTTGATCCGGCTCGCGGCATTTCGGACACACCAGCCGCACCAGTCGCTGTGCCATCACGCCGATCAAGCTCGAAGCGATCAGAAACGGTTGCAGGCCGATATCCACCAACCGTGTGATCGCGCTGGGAGCATCGTTGGTGTGCAGAGTACTGAAGACCAGGTGACCGGTGAGCGAGGCCTGAATGGCAGCCTCAGCCGTCTCTTTGTCGCGGATTTCGCCGATCAGCAGGATGTTCGGCGCCTGCCGCAACATCGCCCGGATGATCCGCGCGAAGTCCAGACCGATTTGATGCTTCACCTCCACCTGGTTGACACCGGGCAGGTAGTATTCGACCGGGTCTTCCGCGGTGATGATCTTGCGGTCCGGGCGGTTGAGTTCGTTGAGCACCGCGTACAAAGTCGTGGTCTTACCCGAGCCTGTCGGCCCAGTGACCAGGAATATGCCGTTGGGTCGCTTGATGATCTGCACAAACTTCTGGTAATCCTCTTCGCAGAAGCCCAGGTCGCGGATGCTGATCTGCACATTCTGCCGGTCGAGGATGCGCATGACGCAGGCCTGGCCGTGATTGGTCGGCAGAATGCTCACGCGCAGATCGTAATGCTTGCCGTTGAGCACCATTTTGATGCGGCCATCCTGCGGTCGGCGTTTTTCGGCGATATCCATCTTCGCCATGATCTTGATGCGCGAGATGATCGCCGGCAGCAATCGTTTCGGTGGACTGTCCCGCTGCACCAGGATTCCATCTATGCGGTAGCGCACACGGATATGGTCAGCAAACGGTTCGATGTGAATGTCGCTGGCCCGAAGACTCACCGCCTCCTGAATGATCAGGTTGACGAGTTTGACCACCGGGGCGTCGCTGTCCATCATGGCGGCGGCAACGGCAGCGGCAGTTTCGGTTTGCGTGGTGTCAATGGCGGTGTCGGTGAATTCCTGCAACATCGAGTCCACCGACTCGGTTTCGCTCTGCCCGTAATAACGGTTGATCGCTTCGATGATCTGTTCGCGCGGAGCCAGCACCGGCAGAATGTCTTTGTTCAGGATGAATTGCAGCTTCTGAATGGTGTCAATGTCCATGGGGTCGCTCATGATCACCTTGAGCGTCCCGTTTTCCTGCGCCAGCGGCAGAACAACGTTTTCCCGCGCCACCGATTCGGGCACCAGCTCAATGACCGCAGGAGGAATGCTCACCTCGTTCAAATCCACGGCCTGTAAACCGTGATGCTCGGCGATGGCCTGCATCACTTCGCTGGGAGTAACGTAGCCGAGTTTGACCAGAGCATCGGCCAGTTTAGCGCCTGTGGATTTCTGCAGCTGTAACGCTTCGCGGAGCTGATCCGCACTGATGATTTTCTTCCGCAGCAACACATCGGTAAAATCGCCACGCCCTTTGGCCATGGCCAGACCTCCCCTTCCGGCCAGCAATTGCCCGGCCCGCACTGTACAACGGCTGCCTTTTTGGTTGTCCCGACGCCCAGCGCGAGCCCGCGAGTTGTTACCGTTTTCTCCTGAGTCGAAGTTACCCCGTTCGACCTGTTACGTTTCGATCCGCCTCATCGGACCCGACTTTTCCATTATCTATTATTGTTCAGCTTATGCGTGAAGAGAATAGTCTGCAAGCGAAAAATCTTCCGGCCAGCCGAGCGGATACGCATACCGCTGGCATCCGCGGCAACTTCGTGGTAGCACGCCCGGAGAAGCGGCTGGCGAATCGCACACCAACGGGGCGAAAAAACCGGGTACCTTCCCAAACCTGTGTGCGGAACACCGTAGAATCGAATACCAGTGGCGCCGTTCTGGATATTTCCATGCCGAACTTGCAAAACTAATTGCACGGGGCAGGTCCCGGTGCGGGAAGGAGAAAGATGCTGCCGCGAAAGCTGGTGCGAGTGCTGGTAGTTGGGTTATTAATGCTGATGGCCTGGCCGGTCTGGGCAGGCGTGCGAATCACCCAGGTGCAGGTCGGTTTTGCCGATGCCAGTGGGCATACACGATATGGCCGGTTCGGTCACTGGTTACCGCTGCGTATCACCGTGGAGGCCGACCGCGGGGAAACTCTCCAAGCTGCGGTCTGGGTCATGACTCCGGACGCCGATGGCATTCTCAACGAAGTCCAGGCACATCCCACGGTGCATCTTTCTCCAGGACAATCGAAGCAGACGGTATGGGCTTACCTGCCGTGCGGGCATGGGAAGTTGCGGGTCGAACTCCGCGATGGTATCGGTCGCCGGCTGGCCAGTTTTACCTATCCCGATGACGCTGCTGGTACCGAAACCTGGCAACTCCTGCCGCCGCAGGTGATGCAGGTATTGACCATCGGCGAACCGGCTGGCTTGAGTCGCACCGTCGGCGGTTCGGATACTCGCGGGCGAACCGGTGTCAGCGACGAAACTGGCCGGGATCCCGGTTATCGCGTCTCCCACATCCAGCAGCCCGATGAGTTGCCCGAACGGTGGTTCGGCTATGACAGCGTCCAGGCCCTGGTCATTGCCACCGGCGGAGACAAGGGCAAATTCTGGCTGGAGGTACTGCGAAAACGTCCGCAAGTATGCCAGGCGATTCGGGACTGGACACAGCAAGGCGGGCACCTGATCGTTACGGCTGCCCAGCACGCCTCGCGTCTGAGTGCATCCGAGCAGTTTCCTCTGGCGGATATGCTTCCGGGCGAAGTTGCTCCTGGCCGGGCGGTTTACGAAGAAGTGCTGGTCGGTGTGCGCGATGTGGCCATGCATCGCCACCGCGAGGCCAGTGCGTTGTCGGCCTTGCGATGTACCTTTGCCGACTTCCGCAAAAAACCCGGAGCCTTTCAGCGGGCTTTCGGACCTGAACGAGAAAAACCTGCCGTGCTGGTCTGGCCTTACGGTGCCGGACAGGTAACCCTGGTGGCGTTCGACACCAATCTCCCGCCCTTTACGTCCTGGGAAGGCCAAACCGCCTTCTGGGAATGGTTACTCGAAACCGAACCGTTACCAGTCCGGCAAAGCTATCGCACTGCCCTGACCACAACGCTGGAGGAAGATTTCCTCACCCGTCTGCTGCATCAGCTGGAACAGTCGCCGGGAGCAGAAATTCCCTTTGCCCTGGTGGCCGGGCTGATGCTGGCCTATCTACTTCTGGCCGGGCCTCTCGATTACCTGATTCTGGTGCGGTGGCTGCGTCGGCCAGTTCTCGGCTGGCTGACTCTGCCCATGCTGGTGGCGGGGATCAGCGTGATGGCCTGGTACTCGGCTCAGGCAATTCACGGCACATCCCTGCAGGTGTATCAACTGGACGTTTACGACCTGGAAGTGGAACCTGCCTCGTCCCGGTCAGGCCAGGCGATCGTAAGCCGCGGTAGTGGCAGCAGCTGGCTGGTGGTGAAAAGTCCCCGACTGGCTGCATTTTCCCTGGCCTTGAGCACAACCGCTTCCGATTCGGTTTCGCCAGCGACAGCGCTGGAGAACGCATCCACGAATCCATCCGCGGCTCACTTATCGCCAGCCTCCCCGGCGCACGGCGTCGCTTTGCGCGAAGCCGTGCTGAGCTGGGCGATTCGACCGGATGACGAAGCGTTGCGTCGCGGCGGTCGTGAGAACCTGGTGCAGTCGGCCATCCTTCTGCAACCGGGACAGGGTAGCATCGCCAATATTCCGTTGCAGACCTGGTCGCTCAAGACGCTGTTCGGCCGCTGGCTCTTCGACTGGCACCAGCCGCCGCTCCTGGCCGAATGGCAAATCCGTGCGCCGGATCTCACTACCCTTCGCGGACAACTCACCTGGCGGGCATCCTGGCCGCTCCACCATGCGGAACTGGTTTACGGTAACCGCGTCTGGCCGCTCGGTCAGCTCAACCCGGGACAAACCGTAGTGCTCCGCCGCAATGATTACGGCCTGCTTGATCGGCACCGATTCGGTCGCAGCTTCGACGATCTTTCGCCCCGGCCGGGAACGTCAATCGAGCCTGGTGGCCCAGCAGTCGCTTCCCACCCGGCCGATGGAGTTTCGCCATCGGTGCAATCATCTCCGTCCAGCCAGGTGCTCGATATCCTGCGACACTTGACCTTCCAGCGTTTGCTTGTGGTCGGGCCAAACCAGCAGCCCATTCCCTATCTGCCATTTCTCGACCAAAGTCGTCGGTTGCGTTACGGTCAGGCGGTGCTTCTGGGCATGATTCCCCCCTGCGAAGTACCTCTGGATCAAATGCACCAGTTACCGGGGCTTGCCGTGACTCTCCAAAGCATCGAACCGAATCTTCCCGGCAAGCTCCACCGCATGGTTTTCGTTCGCATCTATTTCTATCCGGCACCGGCGGATTAGCCGAATCGCAGAGCTTTTCGCTGGCGTTCTCGGCAACACAATAGAAACAGGGCAGCAGTCGCAGACTTCCTTGCCGATCGGCGAATTTGGTGCCGGTGCGATGGACGATCGGCCGACCATTGCAGCAACCAGCAAGGTTCGGGTGCAGGAGTGCCATACCGTGCCGCCAATACCTCCTTTGTCCATCGGAAATAGGCAGACATTGCGAAAACCAGGATGGTTGGTCATAGGGATGCTTGCCGCCGGGTTTGCGTTATTGGTTGCTGAGCCTGCTACCCGATCTGTGCCTTCAGGAGCGTTCCGCCTGCCGCCCGGATTTGTTCTGGAGCAATACGCGGATGAAAAGCTCGCCAACGATATCTACGCCATGACCCTCGACGAACAGGGGCGGGTCGTGGTTACCAGTGCCGGTTACATCAAGCGTCTGGAAGACAGCGATGGCGACGGACGGGCCGATCGAGCGGTGTTGCTGGCCACGCCGCGCAGCGGCGGTATGGGACTATTTTGCGATGGCGAATATCTCTATTACTGTGGCGATGGCTGGCTGTCACGCTATCGCCGCATCGGGCCGAACGGCGAACTGGCGAGCGAACCGGAGAAAATCCTCCCGCTGGCCTTCAACGAACATGGTGGACACGCCATGCGCAAAGGCCCGGATGGCTGGTGGTATGTAATGGCCGGTAACGATGCCCGCGTCACCGCCGAACTGGTCAACGATCCCGCTTCTCCGATTCGCCGACCGGAAGCAGGCTGCATCTTGCGTTTGCATCCACCCAAACCGAACAACAATCCCTGGCAGGTGCAGGTGATCGCGCACGGGTTTCGCAATCCGTATGACTTTGACTTTGGCCCAGGCGGTGAAATCTTCACCTACGACAGCGATGTCGAGCGCACCTTTTTGCTGCCGTGGTACGTGCCGACGCGGATTTACCACGTGGCCTGGGGTGGTCATCACGGCTGGCGGTTACCCGGTTACTTGCGAAGCTGGGCACGTTGCGACGATTACCTGGATACTGTAGATATGCTCTGGCCGATCGGTCGCGGTTCGCCAACCGGCGTAGTGTGCTATCGGCACTGGCAATTTCCAGAGCGGTATCGTGGCGGACTGTTTGTCGCCGACTGGACATTTGGCCGAATTTATTTCGTGCCGCTGGTGCCGCACGGTTGCAGTTACGGCGGTCGTCCTGAAGTGTTCCTCGAACCAACCGGCCAGGAAGGATTCGCCCCGACCGATCTGGCTGTTGGCCGCGATGGCGAACTCTTCGTCTGTATCGGTGGCCGACGCACGCGCGGCTCGGTGTATCGGATTCGCTATGTCGGCCAGGGTGCGGGTCGAATCGAGAATCTGTTTCCGCCAGGCCGACCACCGGTAAAGCACGGGGGGCTAACGTCCCCGGCTGTTGGAGCGGCCAGCGAACTCGATCAAGTGCTCCGCGCACCACAACCGCTCGATGCCTGGTCGCGGGCGGTCTGGGAACCGCGGGCACGCAAACTCGGACAAGCAGCGTTCCTGCAGGCAGCCCGCGATGCGACTCGCCCAGCTCCAGAACGTGTGCGCGCCATCGAAATTGTTACGGAACTGTTCGGCGGTTTAGACCTGGCAACGGCCCGGGTGCTGGTTTCCGATGCTGCTTACGAAGTGCGAGCTGCCACTGCCTGGTCGCTGGGATGTGTGCCTCTGGATGATACCAGCCGCGACGGCGAAGCTGCGAAATTGCCGGCCAGCAAAGGCAATTCACCCGCCGCTCTATTGTTGCCCCTGGCCACCGATGCGCACCCGCTGGTACGTCGGCGAGCACTGGAAGCGCTGGCCAGGCAGAGAACGATCTTTCCCGACGAGGCCCTGACGGATGCGATTTGCCGCAACCTCGACTCGCCCGAAAAACGGGTTCGCCAGGCGGCAGCGAGTCTGGCCAGGTTATTAGCACCGAATGCCTGGCAATCCCTGTGGCAGCGTCGGCACACCTTTTCGCAACGGGCACAGTTGACGCTGGGTCTGGCGTATTGCTGGCGGCAGGACCAGGGGCAATGGTTGCCGGAAGTTGCCGAACTGGCCTCGCACATGCTCGCCAGCGAGACGGCCACTTCCCAGGATCGCTGGGACGCCCTGCGCTTGGTCATGCTGGCCTGCGGTGATTGGGAGCTGGACAAACCGCCCGTCGAAATTCTCAGCGGTTACACCCTGCGGCACCAGTTACCTGGCGAGTTACGCAAGCGGCTACTGGCAGCGCTGCACCGACACTGGCCGACTCATGATGCCCGTTGGAATCAGGAGGCCGCACGACTCCTCGCCATGCTCCGCGATGATACGCCCCAGCTTCCCGACAAGCTCGCCACCTTCTGGTCGCCGCAATCCGATCCCACCTGGGATTTGCATTACCTGATCGTGCTGGCCTGTGCTGGTGCTGCCTGGCCGGAAAAGCTCGTCCCTCAGGTGGCCGATGTGCTGGTCGGATTGCAACAGCGCCTGGAAGGAAAACAATTGCGGGTCAAACTCACCTGGGGCGAGCGGTTAGCGGAACTGGTGCAATTGCTGACCCAGCGTCAGCCATTGCTGGCCAGACATCTCGCCCAGCATCCACAACTGGTGCAACCGAGCCAGGTGTTTATCGCCCTCGCTTTGCCTCTGCCCGAACGCACTCAGGCTGCCGAACGGTTCTTACAAACTGCTGGCCGCGACCCCGATTTTGTCTGGACGCCCGCGCTGGTGCAGTTACTCGCCGAACTGCCACCGGAGAAATCCCGGCCGGTGTTGCGTTCCCGTCTGCAGGACCCGGCTCTGCGTCCTGTCGTGTTGAAATATCTGGCTCGCCATCCCGATGAAACCGATCGCCAGGCTTACCTGGAGGGGCTCGACTCGGCTCAGTCCGATGTCGTGCAGGCCTGTCTCGAAGCTCTGGAACGTTTACCGGTCTCGCGTCAGCCACAGCATCAAGCCTGGTTGTTACGTGCATTGCGCTCGCAACTCAGCGAACCCCGTGCGGAGCATTTGCGGCAACGGCTGGTGCGATTGTATTGCCACTCGGCTGACATTGGTTCCCCGCCACGCGAAACGCAAAAAGACAGCAAAAGCCTGCGGGAAACTTATCGGCCCCTCTGGGAAGCGTTCCTGAAGCAGCATCCCGAATTAGCGACCATTGTGCTCGGCGACACCGAAGCCGACGACCGTTCCTGGCGGGAGCGATTGGCACGCGTGAACTGGGCACAAGGCCAGGCCGCTCGCGGTGAGGTGCTTTTCCGGCAACGCGGCTGTCTGGCTTGCCATACCGGTACCAGTCGGATTGGCCCTGACCTGTCCGGCGTCACCAGCCGTTTTTCCCGCGAAGACCTGTTCGAAGCCATTTTCTTTCCCAGCCGCGAAGTCGCACCGGCCTACCGCACCGAACTCGTCGAGACCCACCAGGGTCAAGTGTACACGGGTATAGTTATTTTCGAGTCCGCCGATGGCATCATTTTGCAAACCGATGCCACCACCACGATCCGCCTGGCGACGGAGGATATTCGGCATCGCAGTGTTGGTCGCCGGTCGCTCATGCCCGACGGCCTGCTCAAAGACCTCACCGATTCCGATCTGGCCGACCTCTACGCCTTCCTGCAAACCCTCACCCCCACCACCATCCTCCCCCGGTAGCCCTGGACACAATGACCAGGGCGCCGGGTGAGGTGCAACCTCTTACGGGTGAAACGCGGGAAAGGGTGCATCGCTTTTTACAGCGAGTTTGTTCGCTGGCCTGCCTTCCCTGATGCTTATGGCCCAAGGCTTTTTGGATAGACCAGGATGTTTTCGGGTCGGCTGGCTTCTTCAGCTAAGCGCAACTTCATCACGATGAACTGCGATTTATTAGCACGGTACGCATTTGCGTTCAGCTCAGCGAGTACGATGTGGCCGGGAAGCTGAGGAATCGGCTTAGCGACCACTGTCAAACCGAGATCGACAACCAGCCGGACCGAAACGCGAACTACGCCATAATCTTTTCGCTTGTCTTCAGCAATATGGGCTAAGATTGCCTCATGGCTAGGCAGGCAAGCCAAACGGAATAAGCTGATGCCGTCCACGTCGGGCTCTCTACCTTTTAGGCGTGGCTCGAAAGCGTTGGGAGAAATCAACAGGTTCGGGTCGTTGCGGAAATACTGCCGATGCACGCGGCGCAGCAGCCATTCATCATCCGTAACGGGGTCAAATTCGTGCTTCATGGGTGTTAGTCCCATCTGGTTGCAATGGCAACCTGCCAGCGACTATAACCTGTGCGACGAACGAAGTCGTGGGATATATCCGCAAACATACTAACACCAGCGTAGCTGGTAACTACTTACCGTGCGGGTTCGTTTGTCCACGCGGCGACACTCGGCAGCGCAGCCCGAAGTTACTTCAATTTCCTGGTAAACGTCGGCAGTGTTCCATTCCAGGTAAATCGTGCCGTTGACCCCGACCACGACCGCCTGCGGTGCGGGGTAGTCCAACGCGGCTAGGGAATCGGCCAGGCGAATTGCGCCCCCAATGACATCCTCATCCGGCGCCGGACTCCCTTGTCCGTCCCAATCGTTCTCCAGATGGCGAAACTGCTCCAGGCGATTCCTTACCTGCACCCAATCCAGGCCGGCCACTGTTCCCGTGTCCGACTCACCGGTCGCAATTCGGATAGGCTCCAGAACTTTCAGGATCTCTCCGTCGCTGGCCGCGTGAGTTTGCGCCGCTTTTACAGTGAGAGCTGAATCATCTGCAAATACTCGCCATTGCGGCATACTTCGGTTTCCTGCAATATCTTGTACGCCAGGTTCCAGACTGGACGGCTCACCAGCTGGTGCACAGCTATTCTAGTCGGCCGCTTGCGATCGCGTGGTTGGCCGAGGAGGTTGTGGTGGCAAAAGCCTGTTCGCGGGCGGGTTGGGCGAAGGTTGTCCGCTCCGGTTACAGACAATTTCGCGGCGACTTCGCGGTCGGACGGCTGTAGTGATCGTGCTTAGAGTCGAATTGCCGGCGCGCGGGAACGCCGACAACCTGCACGGCAACGACTGCGAAAGATGATGGAAACAGCGGCTTGCCGGCGGGCTGGAACTTGGCCGGTTTTCTCGGCGGTAAAGGTGTGAATCTCCTTCGAGTCGGACACACCAGTGCGCGGGAACGCTGAAAATTCACCTCGAGCGGTGCTGGTTAGCGGGCTTAGAACCGTGCGAGTGCTCTGCTATAACAACGGAAAGAACTTCCGGGGCCAGCAGGAAACCCAGGAATTTATAGTCAGCTTATACCGGCAAAAGACATAACAACGGAAAGAATTTCCGGGGCCAGCACGAAACAGGGAGAAGGACATGAAAAATCCGGACGGCTGCCCGCGAGATGACTGCACGCGACGGGAGTTTCTGTATGGCGCCAGTGTCAGTGTGCTGGCACTGGCAACCGCAACCGACCTGGCAGGCCAGGAAGTAACTCGCACCGCCTCGGGCACACGCGGGGTAGTGGTGAGCGTATCGGAACCAGCCACGCGAGTCGGTGTGGAAATCCTCCGCAAAGGGGGCAACGCCGTGGATGCTGCGGTGGCAGTAGCGATGGCCCTGGCGGTAACGCACCCGGCCGCAGGGAACATCGGCGGTGGTGGATTTATGAACGTCTTTATTCCGCCGCATTTACGAGGCAAATACACCGACGGCTCCGTCGAGCCGGCCTGGGTTATTGACTATCGGGAGACAGCGCCATGGAAGGCTCATAAGGAGATGTTCCGCAAAGGCGATTCGCCGCACCAGCACAAGACGGTAGGCGTGCCGGGAACCGTCGCGGGACTGTGGCTGGCTCACGAACGGTATGGGCGGTTGAAGTGGCGGCAACTGGTAGAGCCGGCGGTGGAACTGGCCCGCGATGGCTTTGCTGTGGATGCATCCCTGGCACGTTCGTTGAACCAGGTGCTGGCTGGGAGCAAGCAATTCAGCGAACTGCAGAGAGTTTTCGCTCCACCGGACGGGCAAAACTGGAAAGCCGGGGATCGGTTAAGGCAAGCAGACCTGGCGTGGAGCTTGCGGGAACTGGCCGAAGGCGGTGTGGAAGCGTTTTACCAGGGTGCTATCGCGGACAAGATCGTTGCGGAGATGCAGCGAGGCGGCGGATTGATAACCCACGAAGATTTGCGGAGCTATCGTCCACGATTGCGAAAGCCGGTGCATTTCCGCTTTGCCGGGCATGAGATTTACAGCGTTCCCCCGGCCAGTTCTGGAGGCATTTGTCTGGGGCTGATCCTGCGGCAAATCGAGCACTTTCCGTATCGCGATTGGGGACGCTGGGATGTACGGACGGTGCATGTGCTGGTGGAAGCGATGCGGCGAGCGTATGCGGAACGGGCTCGCTGGCTCGGCGATCCGGACTTTGTCCGTATTCCCGAGGAATTGCTCGACCCGCAATACGCCGCCCGGCTGGCCAAAACTATTTCTCTCGATCGGGCTACACCCAGTCGGGAAATTGCTCCGGACATTCCGCTGGCTCCGGAAGGCAACGAGACGACGCATTTCTCCGTGGTGGATGGAGACGGTCTGGCCGTCGCCAACACCTACACTCTGGAACACAGCTACGGTTCGCGGATCGTCGTGCGGGGTGCTGGTTTCCTGCTGAACAACGAGATGGTGGATTTCAACTGGTTCCCGGGTGTCACGACGACGGACGGGCACATTGGCACTTTGCCGAATCAAATTACTCCCGGCAAGCGGATGCTTTCGTCCATGACGCCGACCATTGCCGTGCAAAATGACCGTGCCGTGCTGGTTACCGGGAGTCCGGGCGGGCGAACCATCATCAACACCGTGGCCCAGGTGCTGTTGAATCGCCTGGGATTTTCCTTAGCGCCCGCAGAATCGGTCAGTCTGCCACGCCTGCATCATCAATGGTTTCCGGACGAGGTGCGTTACGAACCAGGTGAAGCTTTTTCGGAAGCGCTGCTGGAAGCTCTGAAAAAACGTGGACACCGATTGGTACGTGGTCAGCGACAGGGCGACGCTCATTCGATCTTCTACGATGCCAGCAAACGGATGTACTGGGCAATCGCCGACACTCGCATCTGGGGCTCGGCCCTGGCGGTGTCGTAAGCGCTGACCGAAGCACTCCGCCCCAAAACCAGCCAACAAACATGAAAATAACGCCGCAATCTGGCGGTGTCGTAAGCGCTGACCGTAAGGCTGCCCGCTCTCAGTAAACGCCCAGCAACCCGGACGGACGCTGCTGTCTCCGGAGCTGACATCACCGGTGTCAGGTAGCCGACGCGGAGCCGCCATTCGCCTGGAGCCGGCAAGAAAACAGACGGGAGAAACTGACCTTGCGGATTCAGACGCCCAGCCGCTTACATTTTGGCCTGCTGGTACCCGGAACGGGCTGGCGAAGACGCTATGGCGGATTAGGGCTAGCGCTGGCGGAACCGGGCTGGGTGATCGAAGCGGAACGGGCGGAGGCGTGGAAAATTACGGGTGCGGCTACGGAACGCGCTGCGGTGTGGGTGGAACGGTTGCGCCATCGGCCGGAGTTAGCGCAGGCTCCCCCGCTTCATTTGCACATTGTTCAGGCGATACCGGAACACGTCGGGCTGGGCAGTGGAACGCAACTGGCCCTGGCGCTGGCGTGGTTGATGGCGCGAAGTGCGGGAATGGCACCGAGCCGGGAGCAATTGCAGCTCTGGACAGGACGTGGGCAGCGGTCGGGCATCGGCATAGCCGCGTTTGCCGGCGGTGGTTTTATCGTGGACCTCGGCCGCCTTCCTGAGACCGATCGTCCTGCTCCTTTCCTGCGTCTGGCATTTCCGATGGAATGGCAGATCGCGCTGGTGCTGCCGGAGGTGCCGACCGGACTGCATGGCGACAAGGAAGCGGAAGTTTTTGCCCAATTTGCTGGCGAAGCGAACACCGCGAGCGAGCGTCTGTGCCGACTGGCGTTGCTTCACATCCTCCCGGCCCTGCTGGAACAGCGTTACGACGATTTTGCCGAAGGCTTATTCGAATACAATCGTCTGGCCGGGCAATGTTTCGCACGCTGGCAGCAGGGGCCGTACCATAGCGAACTCGTTGCCCGGCTGGTCGAGGAATTTCGGCAACTGGGGGTACCTGCTGCGGGACAGTCGTCCTGGGGACCGACCGTGTTTGCCATCGGCCCGAAAGAACGGTTGCAGCCGGCCGTTGACCAAATCGCTCACCGCTACCGATCGCTCTTGCGAACGATTATGATAACAACGGCAGCCCGTGCGGGCGTGCTTTCGGCCACGGCTTCGGAATAACGATGCCCCGACGGCGAAAAGTCGGTCGGGCAGCCGGGGATTACCAGTCCGGAGTGTAAGCAGGTGCGTCCTTTTGTCGCTCGCGATCGAATGTGTCCTGGCAAATCGGCGAGCGCCCACGTTGAAGCCCAGCGCGGCATAAAAGCCGGGCCAGTTTTCTGGAATTACGGGAGAAAGTCATGACTCAGGAACAATCGCCGACGCTCGTGGTTCGACCGGAAGAGCGGCGTATTGCCAGCCAGCAGTATGAGCGGGCGCGGCAACTGATTAACAGCGGCGCCAGGAACCTCGACTATGCCATCTCGCTCCTGATGGAATGCTGCCGACTCGACCCAGGCAACCTGCCGTATCGGCAACTGCTGCGGCGGACGGAAATAGCGCGGCTGGGCGAAAAGCGTCCCTGGGCGTGGCTGGCCTGGCTGCGAACCATGCGGGCCCGCGCCAAAATGCAGCTGGCTTTGCAGCAACAGCGTTACCGCGACGTTCTTCACTGGGGCGAACGCATCCTGCTCCGCAACCCCTGGGATATCGGTGCCCACATCGCCATGGCACAGGCGGCAGAAAAGCTCGGGCTGAATCCGCTTGCCGAATGGTTGCTTCGCAAAGCCTGCGAGGCCGGGCCCAAACATGCCGAAGCCCATCGCCAGTACGGTCGCTTCCTGGAGCGAATGGGAGATTTCCAAAAGGCCGCCCAGGTTTGGACAGTCGTGGCCCGGCTTTGTCCGACCGATCAGGAAGCCAACCGCAAACAAAAAGACTTGGCGGCGATGGATACCATTGCCCGCGGTGGTTATGAACGTCCGACCGGTTCGCCGGAGCAGCCTGCCGAAACTCCTGCCGCTAACCAGGCCATGCAGGATACGCCTCTGGAACGATCGGCGGCCAGTGCACTCGACCCCGACCATCGCCGCATCGAACTGCTGCGGGCTCACATTCAGTCCGAGTCGCCGCAGGTCTCGCATTTCCTGAGCCTGGCCGACATCTACCGCCGGCGCGGTCAGCTGGAAGAGGCAGCCCGCACGTTGCAGGAAGGGATACAAAAGCTCGGCCCCCAGTTTGACCTGCAACAGGCCCTGGCCGAACTCGAAATCGAAACGCTCCGCAACAATCTGCGAGTCGCCAACCGTAAAGTCGAACAGAATCCCCAGGACGAACTGGCCCGGCAGCTACGCGAAAAGCTCGCTACCGAATTGCTCCGCCGCGAACTCGATTATTTCCGCGCTCGGCTCGACCGCTATCCTCACGACAACGAGACCCGCTTACAGTTGGCCACGCGGCTCATGATGCTCGGACTGCTCGACGAAGCGATCCAGGAATTCCAGTCGGCACGCAAAGACCCAAAAACCGCCTGGCGAGCCTTGCTGGGACTGGGACGGTGTTTTCGTAAGAAACGCAACCCGGCTCTGGCAGTCCGCAATTTCCAGGAGGCCCTCAAACAACTTCCCGCCGGCGAAGAAGAAACACGCAAGGAATTGCTGTTCGAACTGGCCACCCTGGCTGCCGAGGACAGAGATTTCGACACCGCCATCCGACTGGGCACCGAGCTCGCCGACCTCGACTATTTCTACCGCGACATCGGTAAACTCCTCGAACAGTGGCAATCCCAGCGCCATCCGGGCTCGTGACCAATCGCCATCCGCACCCCTGACCATCCACGATTCGCACCCCTGTTGGAGTATCCGATCGCGAAAATGACTCCCCTCCCCCATCGAACCCCTGATCAATCGCCATCCGCACCCCCGTACCACCTACTACGACCAGCTACCGCCAGCCCCCGTGTACTGTTACGTCCCATTTGCGTCCCCCGCCTTTTACGGCGCGATAGGCTACGACCAGCTGCCGCTAGCCCCCCCGTGCATTGTTACCGCAACTCTTATCGGTGCCCGGGCACCGAGAACGGGCACCCGATGCTACTGCCAGCTCCCGTGTGTTGTGACCGCGATTCGTCTGACGTTGACGTAACACTTACCGGTGGTCCACCGAGAAAATTGTCATTTCGCCGTTGCAGGCGCGTTTACCGGACCACGGCGGGCTGACGCCCGCCGCTCCTGGTAACGTGCGTTCGTGCATCGCAAACATCGTTTTTTCGCCGGCAGACGTCCGCACACCAACAC
>VAPR01000263.1_pt1 | contig 36973 bp, 31 predicted proteins | sample 3380701 | NCBI WGS metagenome assembly VAPR01 (sample SAMN11536904, study PRJNA540576) | hot springs metagenome | isolation source: hot spring wet sediment | place: Spain: Lobios | collected 2014-01
GGAATCCAAGCTTTTGGTCTGACAACACGCTATCCGCCCGAGCCGATTATCCAAAAATTGCTCCAGCAAGGGCAGTGGCAGGCGACCCTGCGGGGAATCCGAGCGTTTGGTCTGCAACGGGAGGCGTTTGGCGAGGCAGCGGCTGCAGGAGTGCAGCGGTTGCTGGAGCAAGAGCGATGGGACGAGGCCCTGCAGGGAATCCAAGCGTTTGGTCTCGCAACACGCTATCCTCCGGAGCCAATTATCGAAAAGTTGGTGCAGCAAGGACAGTGGCAGACAGCCCTGCGGAGAATCGAGGCCTTTGGTTTGCAGACAGAGGCGTTTGTGGAAGCAGCGGCTGCGGGAGTATGGCGGTTGCTGGAGCAAGAGAAGTGGGGCGCGGCCGTGCAGGGCATCCAGGCTTTTGGCCTGGCGCCGGAGTTGTCTGCGGAAATGGCACTTGCGATAGCAGGGCGGCTCCTTGTACAGGAGCTGCGGGAGGGAGCTGTTACGGGTGCTGAGCGATTGGACGTCAGGGACCTTCTACATAAGCACTTACATGAGCACTTCGCGGATCGAATTCATGCGGGCGGAGAAAAGAAAAAGCGATGCCTGGACTGGATGACTTCACCAGGGCAAAGCCAGACGCGTCTGAGAAATGGGGTGGCCACGGTGCTTTTGCGGCGTTATGGCGATGTCGAGAATGCCCTGGCGCTGGTGGGCTCGCTGGGATTTACCCGAGAACATATCGAGCACAATCTGGCTCTGATCGAAAGGGTCGAGACGATTTGCCAAGCGGTCGCGCAAATGGATGAGTTGCCGGTAGGAGAGGATATGAGAGACCTGGAGCTGGAGCTTTTTGGCTATGTGCACGAGTCCGGCTGCATTCTGGCACCGGGGTTCCGTGACTTTCGCATCAGCGAGTCGGCCAAGCAGCACGGCCTTGCAGGCCGGGTGGTGCGTTTCTGGCTGGTGGTGGAGCGGCATCCAGCAGACAACCGCCCGGTTCTCAATGCCACGAACCTGGTGCCAGTTTAGCGAAGCCAGCGTGTGCCGATGTTCGGATGGGGCGGCTCCGATCGGCGCGACGCAAGGCTATACTCCAGAGGCCAGCTTGCCGATTACACGGTCGCCGACAGGGCGAACAGTTCTTCTATATCCAGCAGCAGGTCGTTGCGTTCGAACAATCTGGCGATGGCGGCCTTGTGAATTTTCATCTTCAAATTGCCGACGGCCAGGGCACCGAAGCAAAGTACGCCGTCTCGCTCCACGCCGTTATCGGTCGGCTCGACACCCTCGATTCCCGACGGCGGCACGGCGTTGAGGTCCATGAGGATACGCAATTGCGGCTGGCCCAGCCACACGGTTCGCGGCAAGATGCGTACTCCAGCAGCACCGCTACCGATGATTACCTGGCATCCCTGCACCGCCTGCCGCAACCCATCCTCAGAGGCAGTTTCTCCCGCGACAATCCGGGCGGATGGTAAACGTGCCCGTAATCGCTCTACTGTTTCCTGAGCACGAGCCAGTTGCCGCGAGGCAACACGAACTTCGGCACCGAGTTGGGCTGCTAAATACGCCACCCGCTGACCCACCGGGCCAGTTCCGCCCAACACCAGCACCGTCGCGTTGTTCAGCGATTGCCGCTGCAAGACCGTGCGGACTGCGGCAGCTGCGGTCGTATTCGAACCGTTGGGGTCGAGCATCACCGACACACTCAGGCCCCATTGCGGCAGGAGAGCTTTCCACACGGTCTCGCAGACCTTTTCGGCCAGCGCTACATCGCTACCACCAATGAAGATGGCGGTGCGGTGCAAATCTTTTGGCCCGCGTGTGAAAATCGCCCCATGCACCAGCGGGGTTACCGTGTCCGGCCGGACATTTGCGTGGCGGAGCAGAACTTCAGCGCCGGCGTCGAGCGCTACTACACTGTCGAACACGCTCGCTTGCGCATCCGTGTCCAACTGCACAAGGATTCGCCGCTTTTCGCTCATGCTCGGATGAAATCCTCAAGAGCCACGCTCCATCCCGCCCGTATTGGCAGGACGGCAATCTACCGAGGAGCGGCCCGGCAAATGGGAAACCGGCTAAAGCCAAGCTGTGGCTGGTACGGCTTTGAGGATTGCTCGTTCACTAAGCCGCGGTAGTGCGATCGGTCTGCGTTACTTGTAGAACGGATGGGCTACCGTGTCCTTCTTGGCGAGGATTTCTTCAATCTTCGGCTCGCCGTGCATGGCCCGTTGCAAAGCCAGCTTTGTGGCCTCGTAGTTGTAGCGGTAAATCTTGTCCTTGTCTTTCGCTTCCCAGTGGATAAACACGCCGCACACGCAGACGAGATCATCCACCACGCCTTTGGGGATAATACCCTCGGCAACGGCATCGCTGACGGCTTTGGCAACCGCTTTCTGCGCCGGGCCGAAGATCAGCTCCGCTTGTTCTCCGCTTTTGATGGTTACCTTGGTGATGATCACCGTGGCGGGCTTGCAGATCAGGTTAGGCGTAAGCACGGCCAGAAGATTGGAATGCCCCTGTTTCTGGTCGGCCAGAGCTTGCGCGAAAGCATAACCGACCGGCCCGTCCTTCGATCCCAGCAGCAGATCAATGTGCGCCACTTCGGCACCATCGCCGACCAAAGCTTCGCCAATGTACATGGACATAGCTGACTCCTTTTTGCCTGGCGATTCTGGACTCCTGGCAATGACTATAGTGAATCGCCCGTCCGGGTTCAAGAAGTCGAGAAACCTGCCTGAAAGGAGATGCTGTTCGACTCGTCTGGGTGCCAGACTGTTCAACCGGCCTGAGGATAGCTAGCCTACAGATATGCCAGAATTTCTTCCGCGAACAAAGATTGTCGCCACGCTGGGGCCCGCCAGCCAGACCGAAGCAACGATTCGCGGACTGGCCGAGGCTGGCGTGAGCGTATTCCGGCTCAACAGCGCTCACGGTGAACCGGCCTGGCACGACCGTATGGCCCAGTTAGTGCGACAGGTAGGCGACCAAATAGGCCGACCGCTAGCCATTCTCCAGGACCTGTCCGGACCAAAATGGCGATTGGGAGATTTGCCGGGCGGTTCTCTGCTTCTGCAACTGGGCCAAAAGGTTCGCCTGCTGCGTCATCCCAGTGGTCAGGCGGATGAATTGACCTGCAATTATCCGCAATTACTCGACCAGCTGGAACCGGGTATGAACTTGCTGGTGGCCGACGGGACCGTTGCACTTCGCGTAGTTGCCCGACTTGATGACGGCGTGGAATTGCAGGTGGTGGTGCCGGGAGAAATTCGCTCCCGTCAGGGCATCGCAGCTCCGGGATTATCGCCAAGCCTGTCTGCACTTACCGAAAAAGACGTGCAAGATTTGGAAGCGGCCGCCCGGCGTCAGGTGGATTACATCGGTTTGAGCTTCGTCGGCACAGCAGAGGATGTACAACGACTCCGCCAGGAAATGCACCGATTGCGTCTGGAAGCAGGGATCGTCGCCAAGATTGAACGAGCTGCGGCCCTGCGACATCTCGATGCGATCATCCGACTCAGCGACGCTATTATGGTAGCCCGTGGCGATCTGGGAGTGGAAGTGGAATTGTCGCGGGTGCCGTTACTGCAAAAGGAAATCATTGCTCGCTGCCGAGCCCTGGGCAAACCCGTCATCACTGCCACGCAGATGCTCGAAAGCATGCGGCAAAGTAACCGTCCAACGCGGGCAGAAGTCAGCGATGTCGCCAACGCCATCCTGGATGGTACCGATGCGGTGATGCTGTCGGCGGAAACAGCCAGCGGCCAATATCCGATCGAAGCAGTCCTGACCATGCGGCGAATCGCCGAAGCGACCGAAGCGGCCCTGCCTTCGGGTACGTTTAGCGATGCACTCACTGAGATGGCCGCATCAGGCGAGATGTTGCCGGTCATCGCCCAGGTTGCCGGACAGCTGGCCGATCGAGTGCATGCTAAGATTCTGGTCGTGGCCACGCACGGTGGGCATTCTGCGCTGGCCCTGTCCAAGCAGCGTTTTTTGACGCCCATCCTGGGCTTTAGCAATCGCCTCGACACAGTGCGAAAGATGTGTTTGTATTGGGGAGTGATACCCATCCACTGTGCTGACCCGGTTACGCCCGCCACATTCTTACCGCAAACCCTTCGCTGGCTGAACGAACACGGGTGGACAAAACCCGGCGACCGCCTGGTGCTGATGCTGGGTGCACACTGGTCCGGTAACGGTTGCCATAGTCTCCTGCTTTACCAGGTATGACCTTCCGCGCCTAAGAATAATCGCAGGATTCATAATCGCTTATCTCCGGTCACTGATCACCGGCCACTGGCCACCGACCACTGATGATCGCTGACCACTAGCGCCACGTCATCCGTGCATGATCCGCAACTGGGCCTGGTTGAACGGAGTCTGGCTGGAAGCCGAAACACTGGCCATCCCGGTATGGGATGCGGGGTTTGTATTTGGGGCTACGGTAACTGATCTGTGCCGCACCATCAACCACCGTTTATTTCGCTGGCCGGACCACGTTCACCGCTTTTTCAAAAGTGCCGAACTTTGCCACGTGCCGATCGGTTATTCGCCCGACGAGATATTGGCAACAGGGGAGCAACTTGTCGCACGGCAAACGGCGGCGCTGGAGGCGCACGAGGATTTAGCGCTGGTCGTATTTGCCACACCTGGCCCCGTTGAACAATACCGTCCGGCACCATCAACGGCGGTTACGAAACTATCGGCCGCTGAAACGGCTCCGACGGTGGGCATGCACACGTTTCGGCTACCTCTGGCACGTTACGCCCGACTCTGGCGCGAGGGATTTTACTTGTCCACTGTGCCGGTCGTTGCCCCATCGGAACACGCCCTTCCTCGGCAGGCCAAACACCGTAGCCGGCTCCATTACTGGCGTGCTCAGCAAATGGTGCCATCCAGTCGCCCCGGAATGGCCGCCCTTCTTCGCGATGCCGATGGTTGTTTGCTCGAGACTGCCTTCGCCAATCTGGTACTGGTGCAAGGCGACGCATTACTGAGCCCTCCCGCAGAACGAATCCTCCACGGCATTAACCTGCAGTTTGTCGCGGAACTGGCCCAGCGGCTTGGTTGGAAAGTTCATTACCGCCCGCTCTTCCCGGCCGACGTCGCCCGTGCCGAGGAAGCATTCCTGACCAGCAGTTCGTTCTGTTTATTGCCGGTCAGGCAGATTGATGGTAAAGAATTTCCCTGTCCCGGAGCGGCAGCGCAGCGCCTGATCCAGGCCTGGAGCGAAACAGTCGGATACGATTTGCTGGCACAATTGTCGCAAGCCGGGGCGGCATCGTCCGGTTCGCCGTGAAGCTGAACCAGTCTTCTCAAACCCTTGCGGCCATCCGTATGATATTGTCGCCGGAGGTGAGTTATGGCCCGGGAGCAGGGAAAATCCATGCCGCATATTCAGGTGATCGCCCAGAACCGCCGGGCGTTGCACGATTTCGAGATTTTGGACACCATCGAATGCGGCATTGCCCTGACTGGCACGGAGGTCAAAAGCTTGCGGCAGAACCGTGTGGGTCTCGACCAGGCCTACGCAAGAATTCGAGACGGGGAAGTCTGGTTGCTGCATTGCGACATACCCGAGTATAGCGCCGCCGCTTACGGTAACCACGATCCGAAACGCCCCCGCAAACTGTTGCTGCACCGGCGTGAGATTGCCCGTTTGAGCGGCCAGGTGACGCAAAAGGGCTATACCCTGATCCCGCTGCAGATGTACTTCAAGGACGGCTGGGCGAAAGTCAAACTTGCTGTCGCACGCGGCAAAAAGCAATACGACAAACGCCAGAAAATCAAAGAAGCGGAAGCTCGCCGGGAGATTGCTCGAGCGCTGGCACGCAAAGATCGCCGCCGATAGGTTGGCCGGTGCAACAGGATTACGCTCATGTACACGGATGGTTGGAGCCAGCTTTGTTTCCCCGCAGCCCGATGGAGCGTCGTACCGGAGTGGCGCCAGATACTGTTTTCCGACACTGGCCTGCGCTGGCAAGAATGGCGAGATTCAGGGAGACTTCATCTTGTCAAGGATGCTCCACATCGCAAGGTTTTCCGCGTCGAATTGAGCCTGCAACTCCTGCCCCAGCACACCGCGAACCCTGATTTTGGTCTGGCAGGGAAAAAGGCCGTGTACATCAAGCTGTATCCGCTGACTGGTTTTCGCCGACTGGCGGAGACGCTTGGCGTTTCCAACAGAGCGCGCGAAGAATGCGAGAAATTGCTAAGTTTGCTACGGCAAGGTATTCTGACACTGGAGCCGATCGCCTGTGGTTCCGACCAGCGACACGCTTTTGTAGTTACAGTAGGTCTCGAAGATGCGGTGCCGCTGGATCGCTGGCTAATCGAAATTTTTCCCAACCTGACCACTTGCGAACGACAGCGTCTGACATTCGTTCTGCCTGATGTGGTCGCACGGATTATTGCCGCGCTGCACCGTGCCGGCGCTTACCATGCCGACCTGCACGCCGGGAATTTGCTCATCACTTACCAACCCGGCGAGGAACCGAAAATTTATGTAACCGACGCATGGGAAATTCGGCTAAGCCGAGTCGTCTCGTGGTACCGTTCCCGTCGGAATCTAGTGCTGTTCGGGAGTTGGTTTCTGGAGCGCACACGTGCGATCGATCGGCGACGTTTCCTCCGGGCGTATATTCGTTACCGCAGCGATCTGCAAATACCGCCCGCACAGGAAAGACAAGCTGCCAGGCAACTGGAGAAATCCTTGTGGCGTTCGCTGGTGTGTTTTTATCGCCGGCGGGAAACACGTGTGTGGTCGGAGAATCGTTACTTCTACCGCTGGTTTTCACCGAACAGTTGTAACACTTCGGAAACGGAGTTTCGCTGGCGAGCCTGGGCAGTTCGGGAATTGCCCACGACTGCCTTAGAGCAGATTGCCGACGAGGCAGCGATGCTGTTGCCCGGCCGCAGGTCCAGCGAATCTGCTGCTCCCGATAATTCCACGCCAGCTTCCAGCGGTGAAACCGCCGGCCAAATCCAGTCTGGTCAGGAGCAGATTCCTAGTGGCGAGTTGCAGCAACATTCCGTTGCCGATGCCCTGCCCTGCTGGCAAAATCGCGGACGCCGGGGTGGATTCTGGCAAACCACGGTTTGCCTGGGCGAGCGTCTGGTAGCTGTGGTGGTGAAATGTTTTCGGCTGGAGTCATTGCGATTGCGGTTGGCCGAACGGTATCGGTTGGGGCCAGCCAGTCGCTCCTGGCAATACGGACACGCTCTGTGGCAGCGAGGCATTCCAACGCCGCGACCGCTGGCGCTTTTGCATGGATATCGGCGATTTTGTCCTGCCTGGGCTTTGCTCGTATGCGAGAAATTGGAGGATGTGGTGGATTTACGACAAGCTATCGCTTATTTGCAGAAACAAATTCCTCGTGATGGGCCGGATCGCTACTGGCAGTTGATTCGGGCCGTCGCGAAACTGGTGGCTCGGTTACACCGCCACGGTTTCTCCGACCGCGATCTGAAAGCCGCACATTTCCTTGTGCCACGCTGCTACCTTGAAGAAGGTGGTGATGAACCGGAATTACACCTGGTGGACCTGGTGGGCTTATCCCGACCGCTTGTGCTGACGCAGACTCGCCGCATGCGTGACCTGGCACGATTGCAGGCGAGCTTCCACAATGAACCGGCGATTTCCCGTACCGACCGTTTGCGTTTTCTGCTGGCTTATTTGCGCGACGGTCTGCCCAAAAAGTGCGACTGGAAACAATGGTGGCGTAAAATTGCCGCGGCCGCCCGGCGTAAGGTTTTGCGGAACCAGCGACAGAATCGCCCGCTGACGTGAGAAAATTGAAACCGTTACCACAGCAATTTCAAAAACCGTTCCAGCGGACACCAATACTCTCAGTCAAGCAGGCGAGCGCATCGGATATGGCCCGCAGCCGCGCCGAACGGTGAACCCGATTAAATCACGCTCACTGCTCAAGCAAACTAATCGCCCGACGGCAGCGGCTATGCTGAGAGCAGCCTTCTGTCGAAATCTTTTGTGCGAGGTATTACCGGATGTGACCGGTAAGCCACCGGGATTGACCGCAGACGACAATTCAACACGGCAGGGCCGCACAGGCAGTGGGTATGCGATAACGTTGCAGCGCTGCCTCCAGAATGGACGTAATCAACCGCGTATAGGACCAGCCGTTGAGCCGGGCCAGGATCACCAGATCGCTATCTTCCGGGTGCAATCCGGGCAAAGGGTTGGCTTCGAGAAAATATGGCTCCCCGTTTCTGATGCGGAAATCCAATCGGCAAACGTCGCGACAACCCAGGGCACGGAAAGCTCGCAGAGCCGCTTGCTCTACCCGCCCCAAAACTTCCGCCGGTAACCGTGGCGGTGATTCGTAATCCACCAGGCGACGGTAATTGCGTTTCACTTCGAGGCTGTAGATGAAATGTTCACACTTCTGCCGGGGCAACACATGAAGCATGCCCAGCAACCGCGGCGGATCGTTGCCGATTATGCCGACGGTTACTTCTTCGCCTGCGATGAACTCCTCCACCAGGGCCGGTTGATTATAGGAACGGTGAACCGCGTTTACGGCTTGTTCGAGGCTTTTGAAGTCATGGACAAGGGAAGTTCGACGAATGCCCTTACTGGAACCTTCCCAGGCAGGTTTGACGATCAAGGGAAATGTCAGGCTCTGGCAAGCCTCGACCAGACCAGGCGGAGCAAGGCCAACTTCTCGCACACGGTGCTGGCCATCTTCCGCCAGCCCGAGAACGGGCGATACCTGACCGTTGGTCTCCACCACAAAACCCGGGGCCACCTTCACGCCGTGAGATGCCACCAGCCGACGCGCCACATCTTTATCAAGAGTAGCCGCCAGACTGAGCGCATCGGAACCAGTATAGGGAACGCCGAGCAATTCCAAAATTGCCGGTACACGGGCTTCCCGGCAACGGCTGACTCCCTGGCCTTCGGCAAAATTGAAAACGAAGTCGGGCGGATCGGCAAGCAAGCGAGAAACAAGCATCGGCCCATCGCCCAACAAAGTTACCTCGTGGCCGAGCTGCCTTAAGACAGCGGCGATTGCCTCAATCGTCTGCGGAGAATCAAATTCTTCCTGCCAATCCTCGGGCAAGCCGCCAGAGAACTGGTGGTCTTTGAGGTCGAAGGTGATGCCGATTCTCATGGTGCAGCCAGCTCTGCAGGAAGTGCCGGTACAGGAGTTGATTGGCTACGGGAACGCCGACGCCGGGCCCGGACCACTTCGGTTGCCGTACCCAAATCAGAAGCCGCAGCCGATGCTGGTACACTCACCGATGCCGGAGTGCTACCTTCAGGCTTGTCGTTTTCCTGGAAGAGCAGTTGTTGCAACCGTTGCTGGGCGATAAGAGCCCGGCGACGTATGCGCTCTGTGCCCTCGGGAATGAGAGCAGTACGATCCCCTTGCAATAGGGCACTGACTCCTTGCGTGCGCGTGGGACGAGTCATTTGGGGCTTATCTTCCGCCTGGTAGCGAATGAGCATGCCTTCGTAATTGCGCAAAACCACGGCATCGTCCGATGCGGACACCAGGTAATTAGGCATAATCGGAATCTTTCCAGCACCATGGGGGCCGTCAATAACGTAGGTGGGTATTCCCAGGCCGGAGAGGTGCCCGCGTAGCCCTTCCATAATCTCCAGACCCTTCCAAATAGAAGTGCGGAAATGCCCGGCGCCGATGACCGGGTCACAGTGGAACAAGTAGTACGGCCGGACCTTGATGCGTAACAGTGCCCGCATCAGCTGGCGCATGGTCTCCAGGGAGTCGTTGACGCCTTTGAGCAAAACAGTGTGATTGTTGACGGGCATACCGGCACGCAGCAGAGCTTTGCACACACGGGCCGCCTCGGGGGTCACCTCGCGCGGATGGTTGAAGTGGGTTTGAATCCAGACTTTTTCCGCGGAAGCCAGTAACTCAATCAGCTGGGAGTCATAGAGGCGTTGCGGTAACGTGACCGGTACGCGCGTGCCAATGCGGATGACATCCACGTGAGGAATGGCCTTGAGTTCGTCGAGGAAGAATTTCAGTCGTGCTGGAGGCAGAGTAAGCGGATCACCACCGGAGACGATCACATCGCGGACTTCGCGATGCTGGCGGATATATTCGATCATCTGGCGATCGGCAGCGGTAATTGCCTCCCAGCCGCCACGCACCATCGTTTTGCGTTTGCGTGTGCAAAATCGGCAATACATGGTGCAGACGTGGGTGATGGCCAGCAACACGCGGTCGGGGTAACGATGGGTCAAACCAGGAACAGGCATATCTTTGTCTTCTTCCAGGGGATCTTCCAGTTCGTAACCCGAGCGGTTCTCCAGTTCGAGCACCGAAGGCACCGCCTGCAAACGGATGGGATCGTTGGGATCGTCCGGATTAATCAACGACAGGTAATAAGGGGGAATGGCGAGTTTGTAGTTTCGCTCGAGACGCTTGAGGATTTCCAGTTCCTCACGCTCGAAGTGCAGGTAGCGACTGAGTTGAGAGACGGTGCGAACGGCGTGCTGGGACTGCCAGCGCCAATCGTCCCAGAGATGATCAGGAACATCACGCCAAACCGGCCAGCGACGAGATTGACTGGGAGGTTCTTCTTCCTCCGAAGGTAACGTCTCCGAAGCCACGTTGGTGGGCAGCGCTGCGGTCTGCTCCTTGTCGCTCATACAGTTCTGGCCTCCAGGGACCCCTTGGATGAGGCGGTGGCGGAAATCGGCAGCCATCACAGCTGCAGCCCAGCGATTCCCACGCCTCATTTCTTGGGGCGAATAATAATCCGCCAGAAAAAAATTACAAGGGGGCTTTCGCGGCGGGTGGCAAATTTTTTGAGGTTCCTCACAATAATCGTTAGCAGGCTTCTGCTATTGCGGGACTAATCCACAGCCCGGTGGGCAAAACATTAGGCAATTCCTGAGCGATAAGGCGACCATGTCCCTGGTCATTCACATTGACGGCGCCGCACGGGGAAACCCAGGCCCGGCAGCATTCGGAGTGGTCTTCTCCCGAGATGGCCAGCTGCTGGCAGAAGAGAAACGTTTTGTCGGGCACACCACCAACAATGTTGCTGAGTACCTGGCTCTTCTGCATGCTTTGCAGCGGGCCTTGCAGATGGGTGAACGCCGCGTCCAGATTTTTAGCGACAGCGAACTGCTGGTGCGCCAGATCAACGGCATTTACCAGGTGCGCGATCCAAAGCTCCGCCAGCTTTACGACCAGGCCCAGGCACTTATACGTCAGTTTGACGAGGTCCGGATTATCCATGTGCCGAGAAAGCAAAATCGCCAGGCCGACAAGCTCTGCAACCAAGCGCTGGACGAAGCGGAACGGCTCGGTTTAACTGACGCCAACGCGAGCTAAAGGAGACGAACCCATGCTTCGGCGTAGCTGGTGGCGACTGGCTATGATTGTCATCGCGGGGATGGTTACATTCTGGGCCTTGTACCTGTGTTGTGCAATATTGGAGCTCCTGCCAATCCGTCTGTACTCGACTGGTCAGGTTTTACACGCCCAGGAGAAAGCTCCGTCGAATGCGAAACTTCCCAGTGCGGAGCAAACCAATGCGGAAGCCGAACGTGAGCGTTTGGGCATCAAAGCGGGCTGGTTGCCCAGGTCGCCGCGACCGGAAATTCGGCCTCGATTTTTTGCTTCCGTGGATACGCTCGGTAGTCTGCGCCTGATGATTCACCATGACCAGCGTGAGGGGCTGGACGGTTACTGGGAAAAAACATTCCCGGTCGAAGGCGGTCAGTGGTACCAGTTTTCGTGCAAGTACTGGGCTGAAAATGTGGCGGTGGAACGGCGGAGTGTCTGCGTTGAAATCCACTGGCGGGATGAAAAGGGCGGGAAGGTGCAAACCGACGAACCAACGGTTCCTAATTACCTGCCCGGCTATACGCCCATGGCCGAAAGCGAATTTCCTTTCTCTGGACCCGTTGTCTGGGACGGCCTGGAACACTTCCAAACTATGCACGGTATCTATCGCGCTCCGAAGCAAGCCAGGTCGGCTGTCGTGCGGTTGCATTTACGGTGGGCGCCAGGCGGACGTGTGGTTTATAAGGATGCCCGCTGGGAGAAAACGACACCACCACCGGCGCTGCGAATTGTCCGCCTGGCGACCGTGCATTTTCGCCCCTCCGGAGGAAAAACGCCTCTGGACAATTGCCGCATGTACGAACCCTTACTGGACGAAGCGGCACGGCAAAAGGCGGACTTGGTTGTGCTTGGCGAGGTGGTTCCATACGTAGGGCTGGGCAAATCGTTCGCGGAAGTTGCGGAGGCTGTTCCCGACGGCCCTTGCAGCCGATACTTCGCTGAGATGGCCCGGCGGCATCGGTTTCATCTGGTCGCCGGGTTGGTCGAGCGGGATGGGCATTGCCTGTACAACGTGGCGGTATTGTTTGGCCCGGACGGCCGGCTCATTGGCAAATACCGTAAGGTTTGCTTGCCCCGCTCCGAAGTGGAAGCCGGGCTGACCCCCGGTAAAGACTACCCAGTCTTCGACACGGCCATCGGGCGGATCGGTCTCATGGTCTGCTACGATGGCTTCTTCCCGGAGGTGGCCCGGGAATTAAGCAACCGTGGCGCGGAAATCATCGCCTGGCCTGTTTGGGGCTGCAATCCTTTACTGGCGCGGGCCCGGGCTTGTGAGAATCACGTTTTCCTCGTCAGTAGCACCTACGAAGATGTCTCCCGCAACTGGATGATTTCCGCCATTTTCGACCGCACTGGCGAGGTACTGGCTCAGGCAGAACGGTGGGGAAGCGTCGCTGTGGCGGAAGTAGATTTGAACCGCAGAACCTATTGGCGCAGTCTCGGCGACTTTCGGGCTGCTATTCCACGCCATCGGCCAATTTTGACGCCGGAAATTCAACTGACGCCCAGCCCCAAGCCGTAGCCCCGCTCCCCTATCGCAGCAAAGCACCGGCTCGAAAACCACTCGGAGATACGGTCAGTTATTGCAGATAGGTTGCCGCAGATTTCAGCACCGAAACTCATGGGCACATTTGGGGAAGCCATTTTTGCCACGGCACCTTCAATATTTCGGTAGCACATCCAAACCTGTCCGCGGTTGTAACAATACATTCCCGGCCAGCAGGCGAATGTTGAAAAAACCGGGCTAAAATATTGCAAGCAAGCCCTGGGTTACGTTTGCCAGACCACCGGGGTATTGGCGAAACAAAACGGAGGTGTATAGATTGCTGCTTACGTCGGAGACAATCTGGTGGCTGGGTCTGTCGTTACTGGCGGTGCCGGTGCTCGGTATAGGCGGTGGGTTAGGATGGTGCTGGTGGAAAGGGATTGCCCTTGGGCCGATCGTGGTTCGCTACTGGCGGCGGGTGCTTAACGGTTGCTGCTGGTTGCTGGCGGTTTTGGTAGCAGCTCGTACGGTCGAATACGCCTGGACATGTAAGGGGCACGTCACCTGCGATTTTGCCGGGCAATGGCTCATCGGCAGGATGATGGGACAGGGACGTGGTTATCAACTTTATCTGGTCAAACCCCAGCGCGAAGTTCTCGCGCAAGGCTACCACGGCAATGAGCTGGAATGGATGTACCGCGACCTGCTGCTCAAGGGGATGTGGAACAGCCAGCCCGATACCACTTTGCCGAGGTCCGAAATTGAGGGGCCGCTTTATCCGCCTATCTGGGGAATGATCACCATGCTGTGGGCCTGGCTACCACCCGAACCAGCGCATCGAGTGGTAGTCCTGATTTATGCCCTGTTAGCGTTCGTAGCCGCCTGGTGTATTCGCGTGGCGACCGGAGAGCGATTGCGTACCGGGGAAGCGGCGCTGGCAGTCTGGGTATTTCCCAACTGCTATCACGGACTGGTGCTGGGCCAGAATGCCATAGTAACGCTGTTTTTGGTGGCGGCGGGACTGGCATTGTGGCGACGCGGACGATTGTGGTCGGCCGGTCTGGTTTGGGGATTGCTGGCATATAAACCGGTTTTTTTCGGAGCCCTCGCCTGGTTGCCGCTGGTGCTCATGGCTTGGCGCGTAATAGCGGGAATGCTTACCTCAGCCGCCGTGCTCCTGGTCGCCACCATACCCATGCTACTTCCTCCCCTGCCCGGAATCGCGGCCGAATCTGACTCCGGAGCAGGATACAAGCAAATCCTGAAGCGAGTGATTTACTGGGACGATCAGGGCCCTGGCTGGAGAATAGCCCTCACCCGGGATCGGTTAGCTCGAGCGTGGGAAGTGTGGCGACGCTGGTGGCAGGTGGGACAGCGAGCTGCCGACGTGTACGATCGGGATGAAAACTGGGTCTGGATGAGCCGGGACCTGTATGCTTTGCCGCGGCGCCCCATCTGGGACTGGCGAACTTTGCAAGCGCACTGGCGATTCGGATGGGGTCAGGATTACTGGCCGGATGCCCGCGACGAACGGGGCAGCCCCTTGCCTACCTGGCGATGGGAACGGCCAGAGGATGCACAAAACCGCGGGGCCGTTCTCGTTGTGCGTAAGGACGGCTCGGTGTTGCGGTTGCAGCAGGTGAATGCGGAAGCAGAAGGTTTGTTCTTCGGACTGCGGTTGCCGGTAACTTTTCTTTCGCGGCTACTCCTCATCCTGGTCGGTATGGTAACCGCCACGATAGCCTTCGGATTATCGTGGTGGCGGCAACGTCGGCAGCTGGCACCACCGGCTTTTTTCAACTCGCCTCTGGGAGCATTCTGCGTTACAGGTGGCCTGTTGACGTGCTTCCACTTTATGCATTACGATTTGCATCCGTTTGTGGTGCCGCTGCTGATGCTGGTTGCCTGTTGTTTCCGTCCAGAGTGGTGGGAATGGGAAGCCGAACGCCCCTGGCCACGTCTGAGCTGGTTATTGGGTCGGGCCGGGGCAGTTTTCGCGGTAACGGTACTGGCGACCAGCTGGCTTGCCTGCTATTACAACCTCGCTTTTCAGCGGGGAGCGGTTCGTTTCCCGTTCGAAACCATCCTGGCCCTAATTCAATGGCTGGTGGCGGGCGCCTGGACAGTCCTGGAACACTGGCCTGGACGCAGTGATGGGCGTCAGCAGTTTGACGAGAAAACTCACGGTCGGCCCACTGGCGAAGTTATCGGCGGATGGTCGCCACAACCTTTATCATCGGCTTAGCGGCAACGAGAGGAGTCACGTTCGCCGGTATATAGCTTGGGATCAGGTGGCCCTTGGCAGCTAACGACCACCATGCCGTTTGGCCCGGCCACGGTTCCGTGCTGCTCACCGGCGGGAACAAAGACAACGTCACCAGGTCCGATCGGCGTTAATTTATCCCCCTGCTTCAGCCAGCCATTGCCTTCAATCACGAAAAATACGTCCTCGGAATTTTCGTGAACGTGCTGCGGGAACTCTGCATAGGGGGCGAAACGGACATAGTTGAAGGTTACGTGTTTGGCCCCGTCGCGGGGATGAATGACGACCCGGGATTCGGTGTTGCCCATAGGAAACGGCTGCCCATCGCGATGGACGTTCTTGACAATGGCCATGTTTGGCTCCCTGGATGGATGGCTTACCTGGCCGGTTCCGGTTGCGCTAGCCGGGACAGTGGAGTAAGCCTGGCCTGGCCGGTTCGGTCTATGGAAATGATAACCACGTCGGTGCCTTTGCCAAGTGGTTGTGGTGGCTGGCTGACCCAACTTAAGCCGACCACGGCATCGGCATGGACTTGTCGAACTCCGAGCAACTCCGCTTTATTCCCGGCAAAACGCCACACGATAACCTGCCCGGATTGCGTGCCGGCTGCCAGCCATTCATTGTTTTCCGCCCACGCCAGACTTGTGCAGACAGCATCCTGCGAGAGCAGCGGTGAGAGATTCAACGTGCACTTCGGTTGACCTCCCGTGCTCGACCAAATCAACACGGAACCATCTTCCCCAGCACTGGCCAAATGCTGACCATCGGAAGACGCAGCCAGGGTAATTACCGGTGCCCGATGTCCGCTCAGCTGGCCGAGTCGCTTGCCATCACGCAGGTCGAATAACCAGATTTCGTTGCCCGCAGCCAGGGCCAGGCGGGAAGTTCGTGGTAGAGCTGCCAACGCAGCGACGTATCCGTCAATAGGCCAGCGTGCCAACTCTTTGCCGGATGGAATTTCCCACAGGATCAGCAGTTTGTCCCAGCCCGCGGAAATCGCTCGCTGACCATCTTCGGAAAATGCAAGAGCGGCCACCAGTCCCGTATGGCCAGCCGTCAGCGGCTTTTCTTCGCGAAGTTGCTGCAGGTTCCACAAGCGGACAACATTGTCGGCACCGCCCGAGACCGCCCATCGCCCATCCGGCGAGACAGCCACGGACCATACGGAAGCCGTGTGTCCAATCAGACGGCGAGTTTCGCGAAACTGCTCGGCATCAAAGAAGCGGAGCGTCTTGTCGGCCCCGGCGAGCAATGCCCGCCTGCCATCTTTGCTGAATGCCACCGCATGAACGGTCGCCGATAAATCCTGCAACGGATCAAGTTCGCCTGTGTTGTCGGGCAGCGTACTGGAAATGTTCTGGGTATTGAGCAGCCGACGACCACGGCATTGTTGCACCAGGTCGCCAAAGGCTTGAACCAGCAAGGCCCGGCTTACGTTGCCGTCAGGCAGAAGCAGTGCACCGAAGTTGCGGCTGATCGTTGCAGCCGGAGAATCGTTTGCCGCATGCCTGGAGAGCTCTTGCAGTTTTTGTTTGAACCGTTCGGGAGGAAGGCCAACTTCCGCGGCTACCGCAGCCAGTTCCTGGTTGGCCTCGTAACGCAGCGTGGCCAGGAGAATCGGTTCGGAAGCGGTGATGCGTCCGCCGGTTTTTTCAACGGCCTGGCGAAACCGGGCCATATCTTTCTCCATGAGCTTGCGCATGACTGCGTCCGGCGGATAAAGCGCGCGAATAGTCTCCACATCCTGGGGCGAAAAATGTTTCTGATTTTGTTCCACGAAGGCACGAATCTGGTCGGATTTAGGCAGGATACCCGTGTAGTGGCATCCGAAACACGATACCGCACACTCGACGGCCCGGTCGGGGCGTTTGGGATCGCTTACCAGCTGAACAGGCCCTTTGTTGATCCGTTTGTTGCGGGCATTGACGAGCATGAAACCCTGCAAGCCGTTCGGCAGATTGAAGATGATTTCCCCACCGGCATGCAGGAATTGATTTTCGAGATTTCCCGGCCCAAGCGGGTAGGCAAAAAGGTTTCGGCGATCGGGAACGAGGTTGCTGCGTTCGACCAGCGACGCGGGAATTTCCTCGAAGTCATACGTTCGCCAGTAGGCGCCATGGGCGGCGTAATGGCGTTCGATCAGGCGGTTATTGCGTGCGATGCCGGAATTGTTGAAACCCGCCCGAGCCACTCGCAGCTGCTGGATATTGAGCAGGCTGTCTATCCGTAACTGTCGCTCCAATTCCTGGGCCGTCGCGGGCAATTGCAACAGTTCGTAGTACAACGGAGCTCTCGACGCCGTCGCCAGGAACCAATCCGCACGCACCACGGGCAACCGACAAGCCGTTTGCACTGCCACGATTCGCCCTGCCACACTGTCGCTTTCTATCGCATACGGATATTCGCTCAGCAGTCGGTTCCACAAGGTTGCATCCCAGAAGTAATCGCGCAGATCGATTCGCAGAACGAGCTTGTTCTCGTCAATGGCTTCGGGACGGGTAATTTCCGGATGCCAGGAGAGGCTGTTGATCAATTTGCTTACCGCCACGCGATAGGTCTGCAGCTCGTCGTCGGCTAGCCCGGCATTGTAAAGCGTGTGGAGCGTGAAATAGCGCAGGAATCGGCGAGTGCGAGGCGGAAACTTTTCGAGGTCGGCCAAAATCACCTGGAAAAGCTGGGTCTCGCTGACCCACGCTCGGCTGGACGGAACTTCCGGTAGGGTAGCCCCAGCAGCGATCCACTGCTTGAGAATGGCAATTTCTCGCTCCGTTGGGCGAGGTTCGACATCCACGGGAGGCATTTTGCCACTGGCGACTTTCCGGAAAAGTGGCGAGGCTTCCGGTTGGCCCGGGATAACTTTTCGCCGTTGCACCAGCCGTTGTAAATCCGTCGCATAATTGAACCCACCCTCCGCGGAACCATCCCGTCCGTGGCAGCTATGGCAGTATCTAACCAGCACCGCCTTTGCCTGAAGAGCAACCTGGCGGGCCGACGTCTCGTCCTTAGCGATGGCGGTTTTATCGGTATCGGAGTTTTTGCCAATCTGTTGACTTTTCACCGACGATGGTTCCGACCGGGCTTCGGGACGAGGCTGCATCTGCAAAACGCAGACGGCTAAGCCCAGGGCAACCCAAGGCCAGCCACGAATGCGTCGCGTCATGGTTTGCTCCTGCAAATTGGCCGATCTTGCTACTGACCCAGTGTTATGACGTCGCAAGACCAGGAAAAGTTTTTGCAGGAGAACTAACCGGAACTGGCAGAGGCAAAGAGCCTGGCTATTCGTTCCGGGTCATAAACACACCCTTGCCAGACGCCGCCGCTAGCCTGTTGCAGAACCGCCCAAAGTCGGGTATCGGCCGGCAAATCCGGATCGGGCGAAAGGTCGGCGCGGGGGCTGCGCGAGGACAAAATGCGATTCCCAGCTTCGATGCCCAACACCTGGCCGTTTTCCCCAACCAAATCCACCTGACCGACAAGGCGCTGCCGGTCAATGACAATCTGGATCATGTCGCCGTCGCGCACTTTGCCAATCGGCCCGCCCGCCAGCGCTTCCGGAGAAATATGTCCGATGCAGGCTCCCGTGGATACGCCGGAAAATCGGCCATCCGTCAGCACCGCCACATGTTTGCCCCATGGCAGATGACGTAACGCTGCGGTAACCTGATAGGTTTCCTCCATACCCGCGCCGCAAGGCCCACGACAAATCAGCACCAGCACGTCTCCAGGCCGAATTGGCCGTTCCTGTTGCCCTTTGATAGCAGCAACAGCATCTCGCTCGCGGATGAACACACGGGCCGGGCCGACCTGGCGATAAACGCCGTTTTCATCCACCACGCTGGGGTCTATCGCCGTGCTCTTGATCACGCTCCCTTCCGGAGCCAGGTTGCCGCGAGGAAAGACAACCGTGCTGGTCAATCCGCGTTGCCGTGCTTTTTGCGGCGAATAAATGACTTCTTCGGGACTTACACCGTCACGTTCGACGAGTAGTTCCTGAAATCGTTTTCGGCGTTCACTCCTCCGCCACCAATCGAGAATACGTCCCCACGGTTCACCGGTTACGGTCAGGGCACTTTCTTCGATCAGGCCTAGTTCTCGCAAATGCAGCATTACTTCCGGCACACCCCCGGCAAGGAACACGCGAACCGTCGGGTGTCCCACGGGACCGTTTGGCAAAGCATCCACCAGCCGCGGCACGCTGCGATTGATAGCAATCCAATCCTCAACGCTGGGCCGTTCCAGTCCCGCAGAAAATGCGATGGCCGGAATGTGAATCAGCAAGTTTGTCGAACCGCCGAACGCCGCATGCACGACCATGGCGTTTCGCAAAGCCGCCTGGGTCAAAATCTGCCGCGTGGTAATCCCTCGCTTCTCCAGCTGCCATAACGCACGCGCAGACCGCCGGGCCATGTCTAACCAGACGTTCTGGCCAGAAGGTGCCAGCGCTGCATGAGGCAGGGTTAGCCCCAGTGCTTCCGCGACCACCTGTGCCGTTGCCGCTGTTCCCAGGAACTGACATCCTCCTCCCGGTGTAGCACAGGCCCGACAACCAGCTATCGCGGCTTCTTCGAGCGCGATTTGGCCGTGTACGAAACGTACCCCGATAGTTTGAACCTTGCCGGCATCTTCACCCTGCTCCGGCGGCAAAGTAACCCCGCCAGGAACAACCACACAGGGCAGATCGTGCATGGCCGCCACCGCCATCAACATGGCTGGCAGCCCCTTATCGCAGGTGGCAATCCCGAGCACTCCCTTTCGCGTTGGCAACGATCGGATCAATCGCCGCAACACTATCGCCGCGTCGTTACGGTAAGGCAAGCTGTCCATCATGCCGGGCGTGCCTTGCGTCCGGCCATCGCATGGGTCGGTAACATAGCCGGCAAACGGAATGCAGCCCAGCCGCTGGAACTCCTCGGCTGCCGCACGCACCTGCAAGTGCACTTCCCAATGCCCCGTGTGATAGCCCAGCGCTAACGGTCGGCCATCCCCAGATTGCATCCCGCCATGCGTACTGAGAATCAGGAACTCTTTTGCACCCAGGCGTGCTGGGTCCAGGCCCATACCCACATCCTGCGTCCAACCGAACAGATCACCACTGGGCCAGGTACGCAACATCTCTTCCGTCAGCGGCAAACGTCCCGGTGGCCCTGCGGCCCTGGTTTGCACGTCGTAAATCGTCGTGTCTTCAGTTTCCCAGACAGCAGTTGGTTGGCTCGGCATGGGTCAAACTGCATTCCTGGCCAGCCGAATCGCTCCGATCACTTCGCCACGGGTGTTCGTCAGCGGAGCAAAAGCCAAACGTCGCAGCGTATCGAGTTTCGTTTCCGGCAACAGCTTTTCCAGCAAAGCCACTATCAGCGGTGGTATGGCCCGACTGGTACCATCGCTGATCTTCAACGCCACTCCCAAACCCTGTCCCCGAATTCCTACCGCGAAAACCCCTTCCGCGCCACCCTTAGCCACTAACTGATGACCCAGATGTTCCAGCAACTGGGTGTTGAAATGTCCGTCATAAGCCACCAGTCGCGGATGCCGGCACATACTACCGACGACCATTTCCGCAGCGCTTCGCCAGTCCCGAAGTAAACTGTCCGGGTTCGCCAGACGAGCATATGCCGTTGCCAGATGAGCCAGGGGCAAGTAATAGCTCGGCACACCGCAGCCATCCGTGCCCACACCTATCGTTTTCTCGTTCAGCCCGCTGAAGATCGCCACCGTGGCTAGATTTGCCCGTTGCAAAGGATGATCCGGGCTCAGGTAATCGTCCGTCCGCCAGTTTTGATGCCGGCAGGCGGCAAGCATCCCGGCGTGTTTGCCGGAGCAGTTGTTATGGATCGGCAATGGCTTTTGTCCGCTGCGCAGCAATCGTTCCTGGCTGGGAAAGTGCAAAGGCAAATGCGGCCCACATTGCAGAGCCGTTTCGTCCAGTCCGCACTTCCGCAAGATGCTACGCACCGTCTGGAGATGTATTTCCTCGGCACCATGCGATGCGCAAACCACGGCCAATTCCGCCTCGCTCAGCTGAAACCGTGATGCCGTTCCTACGTGGACTACGGTGGCACACTGAAACGGCTTGGCGCTGGACCGCAAGTAAAAGCCTACCTGAGCGTCGCCTCGCCCATCTACAACTTTCCCTTTGGTGTCGCAAACTGCCCAGGCACCATAGTGCACACTCTCCACACGGTCATTGCGCAACACCTCGACCAGCGGCACAAAACTCATGGCTCGCCCAGCCGTTACTCTCCGACATAAGGCAGCAGAGCCATGTAACGAGCACGTTTGATGGCCCGGCTAATGGCACGCTGATAGGCAGCGCAGAGGTAAGTGCGTTTACGAGGCAGGATTTTCGCCTGGCTGGTCATCAGACGTTTCAAACCTGTGGTGTCTTTGAAGTCCACGAAGATCGGACGCGGACACCCCTGCGGGGTGCAAAAGCGGCAACGCTGTTTCCGACCAGGGAGTAATCGTCTCTTGGCCACAGTTTCCTCGCTTGCTTGTCGGTACAAAAAGAAAAGGGCCAGGCACTCGCCCGCCCACACCTGTTCGGGCATTAAATCAGCAGCGAGGGCGACGGGACTCGAACCCGCAACCTCCGGATCGACAGTCCGGCACTCTAACCAGTTGAGCTACGCCCCCGATTGCACCAATATCATACCGCCTCGGCCGAATTCGGCAAGTCCCTCCGATATCTTTCGCTGGGCCAGGGCCGACACGGTTACGGACTGTTCGTCGGTTGCGGAGGACGGGTGCGGACACGAATGCGCCCAGGCTGGTCGCTGATCGCACCCAGAAACACGAAGCACATTTCGTCGGTCGTTTGATCGCCGAAAATTATCGGCCGCGGCGGATTGTTGGGGTTATTGGGATTGTCCGCGGAGTTGTCATAATGGGCGACCACGTCCAGCCGCGTACCGGCAGGCAGTCGGAGGGGTTCTTTCAGGAAATAGGTCTCCTGCCAGTTGTAGTCCCAGCGGTCTATGTAGAGCAGCGTCTTTTCCTCTCCGCCAGGCACGGTGTAAGTTACGCGGATATCCTTTCCGATCAGGTGCATGTGGGGCAGGACGCTGAGGATAGTCGCATCCTGGTCTAACCACACCTGGCCTTTCACCTCGAAATTGCGGGCCCCGGCTGGGATGAACAGAAACCGACCAGTCAAAACCAGCGTTTGCAGACGGTGCGTGATTACTTCGTCTGGCTTGGCAAAATACAGGGCAATTTGCAGTCGGTCGCGCTCAACCTTGCCCGTGCGGTGATAGTGTACCTGCAGGAGAATGTCGCTGTCTTTCGGCAGGTAGTAGGCCACACCTCGAGGCAGGTAATGCGGCAACAATCCTGGGGCCCAGCCACCGAAGCCACCCCGTGGAATAACACCGCGACCGAATCCCATCGCCACCGTGTAGCCCGGACCGGTATCGTAACCTTCCGGGTGCTTGGGACGTTTTTGTTCTTCTTGCTCCAGAGCATCGGCCATGCCCTTGGGGATGATCATGTTGAGTGTGTGATGCACCACCCGGCGATTGCCAGGCCGTACTTCAAACGCCTTGATGTACTTATCTTCGCTTAGCTGATGTCGCAGAATAAAGCAGCGGAACAGGTCGCGGCCTTCGGGACCGATCACCATCTCGCCCGGCACTTCCAGCACGAGATCCGGTTTGCCGAGATACCAGTTGTCGCTCCAGGTGCGCGGCGGTGGAGCATCCTTGGGATCTCCTTCGGGCATTCCGGCTTCCACCCAGCGTGCCAGGGTCTGGATCTCTGCATCCGACATACGTCGTTCGTTCTGGAAATAGTGCTTCGGCTCTGCCACGCGCCAAGGAGGCATCCAGCGAGTTGTCGTGAATTCTTTAATATCCGGCCCCCATTTCACTGCCTGGCGGTAAGTCATGAGCGGAAACGGAGCTACGTTGTTCGGGCGATGACATTCCTGACAATGCTTCTGCAAAATCGGCAAAACATCGCGGTAGTAAGTTACTGTGTTTTCCGCCTGGCTGCCGGGGCGGGTTTTCGATTCGGTGAAGACAATTTCGCAGCCATAGGCTTTGGTTTCCCGCACACTTATCGGTTTGCCGTCCAGATATTCATCGAGGGCGACCTTCAAGTGCTGTCGCGTGATGACTGGACGGGCTTTCAGTCTGGCGTAATACCGGTCGTCAATCGCTCCGCGGTACAGTATCCGCCTTTCCGGACTGAGGAGGACTACCTCCGGTGTTATGCTGGCGCCCGTTGCACGCGCCAGCTTCTGTTCTTTATCCAGCCAGATGGGAAACGGAACCTGAAATTCCTTCACCAGTTCCTGGAGCGCATCATCGGTTTCCTGTGGATTACTGCAAACGGCCACAAACAGCACACCTCGTGGTTTGTAAACTTTCGCCAGGTCGGCCAGAACGGGCACATAATAGCCGACCATCGGACATTCCGCCGAAATGAACGCCAGCACCACTGCTTTGTGAGTTGCACACGCGGCACTCAATGACCATGCCTTGCCGCTTAAGTCCCGCAAACTCACGTCGGGCACAACTTCAGGCTTGCTCCCCTGAGATGCGGGTTCACCGCCACCCAACGCTGCTACAATAGCCAGGCACAGGCAAGTAGTGCCGAGAAGCGAAAATAAACCCCTTTTACCGTGCATCGTTCTCCTCCCGTCTCTGCGCGTAGCCTTTCCTGCAAAGACGTCCTGCCCTATCTTCGTAGCCCACTGCTCATAAGAATACTCTAGCAACGGCAGCCAGGTTTCAAGGACGGCGTAGGACATACCGCAACGGAGTGCATCAGCTTCCTGGGAGCAGCAACTTCCCACGATGCTGCGATTCTGCACGCTTCCATGCCAGGCAACCGCTGGCAACGCGCTTCGCTATTGCAACCTCGGCTTCGCGAGTTCGTTATAACAGAGACAATGCCCGGCAATCAACGTTCTGCCCGGTTCAGGCTCAAATGGGCCTGCGAAGCCTGAGTGTCGGGTTGCTGCATTCGCCTCCACGTTTCTTCGAGCTTTTTCCGGCCTCGTTCGATATCTTGCTGGATTTTCTCCGTGTTTATTTCGATCTCCAACCGGTGCCTGCCCGGGGTGCTGCGAATGTCCTGCACTGCGTACCAGTCAAGAAACCAACCTACGATCAGAAACGCACACAGCGCCAAAAACATCACATACACGATAGTCTTCACGTTCGTTTCCTCCAGTTTCGTTCGGCCTGCGCGGTAGAATTCGCAGCACCTGCCCGGCTAATACCATATACGTTTTCTGACGGGCTTGTCCAGTCGAAATATTCGCTACGGTCGCCGACCGCAAGCAGCCGCCGGGCAGATCACGCAGGATATTGCAACTACGCCAGGCGTAACAAAGATAGCGAAATTACCGAACATAGCGGGCCCATCTAAACGATACCGGCAAACCGTCCCGATACGCGTCTCCGAACCGTTGCAACCGTTGCGCTCGATGCACTGATTACGCAATGACCCATCATGGCTATTTTTCCCGATTGCTGACAGGTTTTAGTTTTGCAGGAAATCTTTTCGCAGGCCAAATTTTATTGCTGGCAGAAATAGCTGAGTGCATCGGCAGGAAGCCGTTGGAATTACGCACCGACCGGTTGGTCATGGAAGGCACCGGTTTCGTGCGAGGAGTGATTTACAAGGAGCCAGGAAAATGAGGCACTGGGTTACACTGGGGCTGACCGCTGCTTTGGTGGTCGCCGTCCATGACTATGCACGGGCTTCCAGTTGCGGTGCTGCGATTAGTTCGTGCGAGCCTTGCTCGCAAACGGTCTGCTATCCGCGTGTGCGTTATAAAGCCTGCTATATTACGGTCGTGGAAGAGAAGCCCAAGGTTTGTTATCAAACGGTCCGTAAAACAGTTTGGCAGGAGTGCCGGTACAAGGTGCAGAAACCTGTCCGCGAAACGGTCTGGCAGGAGTGCCGTTATAAGGTCTGCAAACCAGTGTGCGAAGAGTTTGAACGCGAAGAAAAATACATTGTCTATTGCCCGGTCCAGGAGACTCATTATCGAGAATGCCGCGAGGTAGTGCAAAAACCGGTCTGGGAGGAACAATTAGTCGCCTGCAAATATACCGTCTGCAAACCGGTTTACGAAACTCATTATCGGGACGTTATTGAAACCCACTATCAAACGGTCGTCGAAACGCACTATCGCGATTGCCTGCGCACCGTGCAACAACCTGTTACAGTAAAACAGCCCGTGTGCCGCGTGGTGTGTGAACCTCGCGTTGAGCAATACACCGTTCCCGGTCCTTGCTATACCAAGGCGATTCATGAGCCTGGTCAGTGCTATGTGGACCCTCACACCGGACACACGTGTTATAAGCATCCAGTTACTCGTTTTGTTACATGCCAGGCGCCACCACAAGTCTGCTACCGCACGGTTATGGTACCCCGCACGGTAATTGATTACGTACCAGTTACTTATTACGTGCAACAGTGCTATGTGGAGAAAGTTCCTTATCAAGTTTGCAAAGTAGTACCCATTCAGACGGTCAAGAAGGTGCCCTATACTGTGTGCAAGATGGTAGCTGAGGAGCAGGTGCGCTATGTGCCGGTGAGGCGTTGTCGGATGGTTTGCGAGGAGCGCGTACGCCATGTACCTTATACCATCTGCAAGATGGTACCGCAGGAACGCACCCGTATTGTCAAATGCCAGCGCACCCGAATGGTTGAGGAAGAATGCGTGCGGAAAATCCCGGTCGAAATATGCCGCATGGTCGAGGAAGAATGTGTGAAGTATGTTCCGGTGACTATATGCGAACGGGTGCCGGTGTGTACAGTAGAAAGGCAGTGCAAGCGAGTTCGCGTCTGCGTGCCTGTTGTCGAGTGTGAACGACCAGGATTATTAGAGCGACTTTGCGACTGGCTGCGTAGCCGGGTTGTTGACCAGTCCCCCCTCTAACGCCGCTTCGCAGGGCGAACTAAGCCCGGCCTTTGCTTCCCCAAAATGCCAGCGTGCTTGTTCCACCGGGGCTTGGATGCCCCGGCTTGTTTTTATTAGTACAGCATACACCAGCGCGTATTGCCGGCTTCTGATAATGTACTTATTCGCGGACCGCAAGGATTCTCGTTAGCCGAATTCGTGAAGGTATCCGAGCGGCGGTAAACTTTCCTGGCGACCGTTCTCATAGCGAATATAGATACCGTCGCGGATGCAAATACCGATGTGGTAGAGACTGGTTCCCAGGTCCTGCAACGGTTGATCTCTGAGCAATTTAGCACCATCTTCGGGACTAACAGCAAACAGCAACTCGAAGTCCTCACCATCTGATAAGGCGTGCAATAGCGGAGTTCGTCCGTCCTGTAACATTTTCGCTTCAGCGCTGATCGGTACTTGGTCGGCATAAATAACCGCTCCACATTGGCTTTCCTGACACAACTGATGCAGGTCGCGAGCCAGGCCGTCGCTCAGATCAATCATGGCGTGCACACGGACGGTCTGAACTAAACGGCGTGCCTCGCGGATACGAGGAACGAAATCAAGATGCTTGCCCAGAATGCTCCCCCCTAATCTGCCAGTCACAAAAAGCCAATCCCCTGCTTGCGCGCCACGGCGTAAAACAGGTCCCTGTCCATTTACGCGGCCACACGCAGTTATATTAATGGCGAGCGGCCCATTCCAGGAGTTAGTGTCGCCTCCCACAATAGCAACGCTAAATTCATCCGCTAAACTAAACATCCCTTCGTAGCATTCTTTTACTGCCTCCAACGACATAGTGCGAGGAATCGCCAGACTAACTACCGCTGCCACAGGTTCTGCCGCCATAGCTGCGAGATCGCTTAGATTGACGGCCAGGGCTTTGCGACCTATTCGCCTCCAGCCATGCTCTGGCAAAAAGCAAGTGCCTTCTAATAACATGTCGGTGGTGATCACCAGGCGTTCGTCGCCAGGCCAGGCCAGCACCGCTGCATCATCGCCAATACCCACGGATACGGTCTCGGTTTTCATCGGGAGGCGTTTGCGCAGCCACGAAATTAAGTCCAGTTCTGTCATGTTTAGACTCCCGCTGTCAATAGTTCGACTCAATTGGCCCAACACTCGCTGCCTAAGTGGCCAAGTATCTGTGCGTGAAGTTGGCGGCTATCGCAGGGGATGAGGTTTTAGCAGGTGCGCTGCTTGAGGAGAGGTCGCCCCAAAATGGGATCGCGTGCGGTGAACGCTCCGGGATTAGTATCACGGCTCAAACAGCGACAATACATTTCCATTTTAGCGTCTAAATCATCGGCGTGGTGAAGGATCAAGGCCTCCGGTATCATTGGTAACCGGACTGAACCCCACTCCGGTAATGCGAGATAAGAAAGGATAAGGTGATCGAGCAGCAGAAGTTGCTCAGGATTTAGCTCAGGTACCTGCTGGGCCGCCTGGTGAATGAGGTCTCGTGCCAGAGTGGTCGCGCCTAATAATCGGCCCGACACAGTGGGTTGCGGCTGAGCGAGTTCATCGCCGAACTCCAGGACGCGACCGATTTCGTGTAAAATGGCCGCTGTGAGCACTAAGTCGCGATTAATGGGGGGTTGCAGGTCGGGATAATAGTGGTGGTAATATTCGGCGAGCCAGCTTACCAATCGGCACACGGAAAGGGTATGTTCTAACCAGCCGCCCAGAAACGGATAGTAATGTTTTTCGGAAGCAGGCAATCTTTTGAGTTTCGTTTCGTATGTGCTCAGCACCTGGCGAACGAGTTGCCGCCAGGGGTCATGCAATTCTTTCTCTATAAGTTGCGTGAGCTCGCTCCAGAGTTGTTCCACAGGAAAACGTGACGATTCCAGCAATTGGGCGAGGTCGAAACCATCGGCGCGATCGGCCTCGGTAACTGGTCGGATGTTATGTAACTCAATCTGCGGACCAAAGCGGTCGTGTTCGCTATAGATGACGCGCAACTTATAACATTCGCCCTCTTTCCAAACACGTTCGCAGGCTTCAAACCAGGGGCCATCCGACCAGATGGTGCAAGTAACACTGCGGAGTTTATCTCGAAAGCGGCAGCTATAAAAAACCTTGCCGTCGCGGGTAGCCTGACGACTTTTTTCGGCAAGCAAGGCGAAACAGTCTGCCATCTGTCCGACTGGCAAGGCATGCAGGGGAACGATAGGTAAACGGTTGCTGGCCATGGCTTGTCCTTCCTTGTTCCTGAGTGCCTTGGATGCAGACCTGGCCACAGTCTCCAATACCGTTTTAGCGAATCTCTAACATACGTTCCAGGGCCAGCCGCGCCCAGGTGCGGGTCGGTTCCCGCACGATGATCTGATTGACGATTCTGCCCGCGACTAAATTTTCCAGCGCCCAGCACAGGTGGGGCAAATCTATGCGATACATGGTCGCGCACATGCAGACCATGTTGGAGAGAAAGTGAATTTCTTTGTCCTGATGCTCCTTTTTCAGACGATTGACCAGGTGCAATTCCGTGCCGATAGCCCAACGGGAACCCGGCGCGGCTTCGCGGATGGTTTTGATGATGAATTCGGTGGAACCGACCAGATCGGCCTGGTCAACGACCTCCATCATGCATTCAGGATGCACCAGAATCTTTATATCTGGATATTGCTTGCGGAACCAGGCGACATGCTGGGGCTTGAACATCTGATGGACGCTGCAATGACCTTTCCACAGAATCAATCGGCACCTTTGCAATTGTGCAGGTTCGTTGCCGCCAAAAGGCAACTCCGGGTCCCAAACGCACATTTCGTCTAAGGAGATACCCATGCGACGGGCAGTATTGCGACCCAGGTGCTGATCGGGGAAGAACAGGATCTTGCTACGTCGAGCAAAACCCCATGCGAGAGCAGCACGAGCATTACTGGACGTGCATACCAGGCCACCCAGCTTACCGCAAAATGCCTTCAGGTCAGCGCTGGAATTGATGTAGGTGATGGGCAGGATATCATTGAGGTCAATAACCTCACCGAGTTGCTCCCAGCAGGACTCGACGGAATCAAGGTCGGCCATGTCGGCCATACTGCAACCAGCGGCGAGATCGGGCAAAATCACTACCACTTCGGGCGGCGTTAAGATGTCCGCCGTCTCAGCCATGAAATGCACGCCGCAGAAAACGATGTACCTGCACTCAGCACGTTTGGCTGCCTCGCTGGAAAGTTTGTAACTATCGCCGCGCAGGTCGGCAAACTGAATCACTTCATCCTGCTGATAATGGTGGCCGAGAATCAGTAATTCCTGCCCCAGGCGGCGTTTAGCCGACCAGCAACGCTCGATCAACTCCTCCTGCGGCATAACGCGATACACGGCCAGATCGCTGGCCGGAAGTTTTTCGGAGGCGGTAGCTCGCTCCAGCAAGCTCAGCGATATCCCCATGGTGTCTCCTCGCACAGAGACTGCGTTTCATCCAAGTGTTTGCTTTATTCTAGGCCAACCACCCACCACACACAGGATGGCCACATCCGACAAACTGATCGGATTCGACTACCCGCTGGCATTTGCAACCAACCGCTGGCAGATGGCTTGCTGAAGAAGTAAGCTAACGGTTGAACGATACAGACCACACAAAACGGAGCCAAACCATGAACCGAAGAGAGTTCGTCGTACAGGCTGCTGCCACCGCGACCACGGCCTGGCTGGCCGCCCAGGAAAAACGCAGCGTACCACCTTCGGAAAAGATCACATTTGCTCTGATCGGCTGCGGGGGCATGGGGCGAGCCAATCTTCGGGATTTTGTTCGCCTCCCGGACTTTGTGTGCGTGGCATTGTGCGATGTGGATAAAAACCAGATCGCAGGTGCGATGGACGACCTGAAGAAAGCTGGTCGGCCCACGGATTCCGTCGCCGTTTACGAAGACTACCGCAAAATGCTGGACGAACGTAAGGACCTCGATGCGGTCATCATTGCGACTCCCGACCATCATCATGCTTATGCGCTGATCCACGCTTGTTATGCCGGGCGGAATGGGCAAGGTGTGGATATTTATTGCGAGAAGCCCCTGGCCCACAGCATCGTCGAAGGTCGGGCAATGGTCAAGGCGGTGCAGCAGCAGAAGCGCGTGTGCCAGATTGGAACCCAGCAACGCAGCGGTGCACATTTTCGAGACGCTGTCCATTTCGTCCGCTCAGGCAAACTGGGGCACGTTTATCTTTGCCGGACATGGATCACCAATAACTATCCGCCCACAGGATGCGGTAATCCTGCGGATGAACCGAGCCCACCGCCGGGTGTCAATTACGATCTCTGGCTTGGGCCAGCGCCCAAACGTCCCTTCAATCGGGCCCGTTTTCATCACCACTTCCGGTGGTTCTGGGATTACGGCAACGGGCTTTGTCTGGATTGGGGTGTGCATTTGAACGACGTTATTTTGTGGGCCATGCAGGTGAAAGCTCCTCTCGCGGTACACGCCTGCGGTGGCAAGCACGAGATGAAAGACATTAGCGACACCCCAGACACTCTGGACGTTACCTACGAATATCCGACATTTGTGCACCTGTACACGGTGCGGCAGGGTCGCATGCACGGCGGTTTTGGCGGTCGCCATCACGGTATGGAATTTGTCGGCACTCAGGGAACCCTGACACTGGATCGGGGTGGGTGGATGGTGACCTGGAAGGATGGAGCGCAGGAAAAATTCCCCGGTTCCGAGCAACACTTCGCTCACGTACAGAATTTCCTGGAATGTATCCGCAACCGTTCCAAACTGCCGAACTCGTCCATCGAAGATATGCACTACGCCACAGCGGTCTGCCATCTTGCCAATATCAGCTACCGCGTCGGTCGGAAAATTTACTGGGATGCGAATCAGGAGCGGTGCTTCCGCGGTTACGACCCGGTCAAAAAAGTTCTGGTCTTTGAAGATGGTGAGGCGAACGCTTATCTATTGCGCGAGCCGCGATCCGGTTGGAAATTGCAAGCCTGATCCGGCTATTGGCAGTCCTTGGCGGTAAACCCAAGTTGAACCGAGCCTGAGCCCGACACCCGTACTGACTCTGAAGCCCGACTGGCCGAGTCGGAGCTTAGCTGGTAGATTAATCGTGAACACGCGCGAGTCAGTGCCGAAATTATAAGTGCACGGCTTCCACCAACTTCCTACCACCAATACCTGCCACCATCAGACCTGCCCTGGAGACTGACTATGGTGCAGAGAAGTTTTGCCTGCCCAGACTTTCACCGCAGCCGATACACACGCCGGGACCTGTTGCGTGTCGGGACGCTGGGATTAGTGGGGCTGAGCCTGCCGCAGTGCTTGCGAGCTGAAACGAATAAGCGGGGGAAGCGGAGAGCACGAGCTCAGGCGGTGATTTTCTTACACCAGTGGGGTGGGCCAAGCCACCTGGATACGCTGGATCCTAAACCGAATGCCCCTGCGGAAGTACGAGGGGAGTTTCAGGCGGTGCCCACGAAAGCACCAGGAATACTGTTCACCGACCGCCTGCCCCGATTAGGACAGGTAGCGGATCGGTTGACGGTCATCCGCACGATGAGCCATACCGCGACGAATCACAATCCCGCAGGCTATTACTCTCTCACCGGTCATGCTCCGCCGACAGATGATATCCGTCTGCAGGACTCGCCGGAGTTGTTTCCCGCCTATGGTTCGGTGGTGGACTATTTCCTGCCGTCCCGTCCTGGGATACCGACATTCGTGGCGCTCCCGCACATCATTGCTGACGGGACCGCGACACCTGGGCAGCACGCCAGCTTCCTGGGCCGCAAGCACGATCCGTTCTTCGTTGGCCAGGACCCAAACAGCCCGAATTTTCATCTACCCGAACTGTCTCTGCCGGCAGGACTGACTCTGGATCGGCTGGAAGATCGGCGGCAAGTGCTGCGGCTGATTGACCAGCAACGGTGCCTGCTCGATTACTCGGCTACTGCAAAAGGCCTGGACGAGTACTACCAGCGTGCGATTGCCTTACTCACGTCCCCCAAGGTGCGCGAGGCATTTGACTTGTCCAAAGAACCGGCCAGCTTACGGGATCGTTACGGACGAACCACTTATGGGCAGAGCTGTTTGCTGGCCCGGCGGTTGGTCGAAGCGGGTGTGCGATTTGTCAATGTTTATTTCGCCCCCAACATCGGTGGCCAGGGAAACACCGGCGGCTGGGATACGCATGGCTTCAATGGCCACCCGATGTACCCGATTCTGAAGAACTATCTCTTGCCCATCACCGACCAGGCGTTGCCGACATTGATAGAGGACCTGGAAGCTCGTGGTTTGCTGGACACCACCCTGGTGGTTTGGGCCGGAGAATTTGGCCGGACGCCACGCATCAACAACATTGCCGGTCGTGATCACTGGCCGCAGTGCTACTCAGTGATTCTTGCTGGGGGCGGCGTCAAACGCGGTTTTGCGTACGGAACCTCGGATCGTTACGGGGCCTGGCCCACTGCCAATCCCGTCAAACCGGATGACCTGGCCGCCACCATGTTTGCCGCACTCGGATTAGATCCTCATGCCGAAGTGTTCGACCGGCTGAACCGACCTTTGCCTATCTCCGCAGGGCAGGTAGTGGAAGAGGTTTTCGCCTGAGCCTTACGGAGATTCCATCAGGCGGTTAAGTCGCTCATTCAACTCGTCCTCGTCACTTCGCGACCAGCTCCGGTTATCCTCCGGAACTGATTCAATCGCCCCTTCAGCGTTAATTTTGGCGCTGGGAGCGGGTGAGATAGGCAGATGGCCGATGGTGTACCCGTTACTGCGAAGCTCAAAGGAAGCCAGGTCGCTCAGGTCGTGCACCGCTATCGTGCCGGGCACATAAGGGGTTGGTGCATCGCTGACCAGAATTTCCTCGCTGGCCAGTTTGACTGGTTCGCCGCCATTACGAGGCGTAGCGAATACTTCCACGCGCATCAGGAAAGGAAAGCCTGTTTCTCTGCTGCGCAGCAAAAAGCACGGTCCGACGCGCGAGCAGGATAATTGCTTGGGTAATCGCCGTTCCAAGCGGATGCGGTTGCCTTTCTCTTCGGAGCAAAGGAAGTAGGATTCGACCAGTTCGATGTAGCGGTGCAGCGAGCGCATGGATCGTACCTCCAGGTCGCAACAGGCCAGGGTCTTCTGCAACAACCGCCACTCGACTTTCCAGCTGCTAAGACGGCGGGGTCGGACAGGACATTGTACGGTTACCAGGGCCTGCCGTGCCTGCAACTGTTCAGCGCTCAGCCGCAAAGGCACCTCCCAGCACTGACCGGTTGACCGTTCGTGGAAGCGAATAACCGGCTGGCAATCGAGCAAACCTACCAGCGGCGTCGGGCTTATCAGTTGGGCACTGGCAAGCACATGCCGACCCTGGATCCGCGGATATTTCGAGCATGGCACCGTGTGTTCGCAAACAGTCGCGTCGGTGCTGGCGTTGGAACGCAAGGTAACATACAGGGTGGGTTGTACCAGCTGCAACTGCTCTACGAATTGACGCAAGGGCAGCACAGGTAAAGCTGCCTGGCACAGGAGTTGACCCTGCCAGCAGAGCTCCACCGTCTCGCTACTTTCAAGCGGCTCCAGACGAAACTCGCAGACGTGTATGTTCAGCCGGCCGGCGGATTCAGCGAGAACCAGACTCTCCGGCGGGACATTTTGCCGACCCACTCGCAAACGCAGGTCGGCCTTGCGGGCGGGTGTGGATGAGGAATACCGCAACTCCGCTCGAACAATGATTTCGTCAGCCGTGCCCAAAACCGGTACGGTATCGAATTCCAGACCGTTTTTCTTCCAGCTGATGCGCAGGCTCCGCACCTGTGGTGCGGTTACCAGAGGCAGCGAGCTGAAAGTATGCGCCAGCCAGTCACGCATGTGCCAACCGGTCAAGAGCCTGAGCCAACGCCACATCGAGGTCCTCCGCGGCGCCTGCTGTTGCCGCTTCTCCACAGAACAAACACTCCCGCATTCGCTCAATGCGGAAGCGATAAGGTCGCAAGACTTCCTCAAACACCTGCGGTACTCTCCGCAACGTCAACAAAACGCTGGTAAAGCCAGGATCGTAGTTGCGATCCTGCAATAGTTCCAGCGTTACCAGGGCATGCAAACTGGCGATCGCCGTGATGGCTGCCTTGGTCGCCGGTATCGTAACCTCATAGACCGGCCCACCGGGCTGGGAATAATCAGGCGGAGGAGAGTTATCCGTCTCCACGCTGCGCTTTAGATAACTGGCCACACACCCGTAGCATGGGCCATCCGGTCGAAACAGGTGCACAAAGCCCCCAATGCCGCCACTCAATACCTCCCCGAGTGTCCACGGCTTTTTGTATTTCCGCATCAAGCCGTCCCAGTGATATTTCGCCGGCTCATTATCCACAGCGCACACGCCAATATCAGCGGTCGCTACGAGTTCTTCGATTTGGGCTTGCGCCGCTGGGTTCAGCAAATCTGCTTCCAGACAGTGCACCTCAAGTTCCGGCCGGAGTGCTGACAACCACTGGCGTGCCAGTTCGGTTTTATGGGCACCAGCCGCTTCTCTGGGGAAATAATGCCGAACCACGTTGTGGGGTTTATAGATGTCCGGTTCGATGATGGTGATGCGCGAGACAACTGGCTCACGCGCCAGCAGGTCGAGAACGACCATTCCACCACTTCCGGCACCCACCTGTACTACATGAGCCATGCTGTTTGCTCCAGGGCGAGAATCGCGTCAGGCGGATTCTAACGAGCTTCCGGTAATGGCCACTCCCCTGTGTCGTACCACACTTCGTAGCAAGCGAGCCACCGCCAAGCTGCTTGCACCGCAAACACGCAGGTGTAGCGAGCGGGGTCCCAGCGGCTGTTTTGCCGACTGCTACCCTGCCGCCACAAACACAAAGTCTGCCCTTCTAATAGATGCGGACAGTGGCGCAGAGGCGTCAAGACTCGCGTTTCCGGAGGCACAATGGGATAACTGGAGTAGAGCCGCGTCTCCAGTTCATACACGTTGTGCGTCGGCATCAAACGGTAGCACAGCACCAGATTGCTTCCCTGACGAACCAGGCGAATACGAAACTCCGGATCACGTCCTTCGTTGTAGCGTTCGATAGCCGGAATTTCGACGGTCAACAAGCGTCGTTTTCCTACTTCGCTATCCAGCAAGCCCATGGCCTGTTCCTGCCTGCTGTCTGCAAGCAAGTGTTCACCGAGTAATTCGCTCAGTGTCCAATCGCCCGTATGCCTGCCTACCAGATGACGCAGTAGGTGGCGAAACGAGCCGCGCCATTCTGCATCGCTCGCGCGTGTCATAATTCTAACCACCCGCTGTCGAAGACCGGCACCCTCCCCGTAATCCCGCTTTGTCGGCGGCCACCGTTGCGACCAAGCGCGTTGCTCCTGGTGCTTGGTGGCACACCCCCAACTGCAGGTCGCTAACCGATACGGTCAGAATCGGCAGCGATCCTGACAGCTTTGCAGGCGCACGCTCCCAATGGCTCGGCAGCACTTCTTGCGTGCTGCCCGATTGGCTGGACCGCCAGACAAACCGCTGATCGGTTTAGTAATGGCAGGGCACGGATTTGATGGCGGTGATCACCTCCTCTTCGGGCACCTCTTCTGCAGTACCAACAAAACGAGTGTTCCGCCGATCCATGAGGATGGCGCGGTCTTCCTGTGCGTTGGCGCGCAGGGCAGCCAACAGGGTACGTCGTTCCGTGTCGTTGAGCGGACGGAAATCCATGGCTCAGACCTCCTCACCTGCGACTCGCCTGGGGACACCAGCGAGGGCGGACTACCGCAGTCCGCGGACCTTCCTCTTCTGCCGTCCCGTCAGGGTTCGCTTTCGATGCTAGCTTGGCAAAGCTCCCGCCGTCTTGCCAGTTCGGCCAGCAGCAGGAAAATTCCCCGATCGACTGGCGGTTCTCCCGCGACTTCGTATGTCTGTTCCCCGTCGTCGTAGAAGAACCGCATCTTCGGGCCGTGAAGCAATGCGCGGATTTCTTGTCCGTTTTCCAGAGGAATAGAAACGCTCAGGTACGAGTTCAGCCCGGCAGCGTCGCTGTCCGAGCAGGCTTCCACATGCAAGGCGCTAAGACGCCGGAACAATTCCTCCAATCCCGCGGCGTGCCATTCGAGCGTTTCCCAAACAGGCAGAAACGGTCGGGCCAGGTCTTCTCCAAGCACCACCTGCACGGGAATGGTACGGTAGTTGCGATCCCCGGCCGCTAAAGCGTACCAGTTGAATCGCATGCCCCGCCATGACCAGCTATTATCGGTGGGTTGCGCGACCATCGGCAGCCAGTTGTCGTCTTGCTCGGCCTCGACAGTCCCTATGCCGAACACGCCTTCTTTTCCGCGCAATAATTTTACCCACTCGCTATCACCTTCGTAATCCCCCCGGCTAGGATGACGCAGACTCCCAGGATGCGTATGGACAACGCCGAGGATGGTCAACTGACGATCGCGCGTTCGCAAAATCCGCGTGGCTACCGCCTGCGCCAGAGTATTGAACCGAACGTGAGCAACCCCAGCTTCCCGATTCGTGCCAGCCGGTAACGCTGCTAAAACAACCGCTTCCGCATCTCGCCGATAACCCAGCAGCACCCAGCCAGTTTCTTCTTCCCCGCGATCGCCGTTACGGTGATCGGCAAACATATCGAACAGCGATTGCAACACGGCAGAACTGACCAGCACCCGTTCGAGACGGCGAAGCGGCATCGCTCTGCCTGGCCCAGGTGGCGGAGCCAGTTGCTCTTGCCCAGGACCTGGCGAGCAAAACTGGCGAATCACTCGCAGCAGTTGCTGCCACATACGCTGCATCAGCCCAATCGTTTCCGACCACATGGGCCTTCGCCCTACCTTGCTCTACAGCACGCCGCTCCACTTGTCGTGGCACAGCGCTTCTGCCAACGTCATCATACCCAGCGCTGGAGTATCTGTCAAAGCCCCGGCTCAGGAGAATTACTCGGCCAGCGAATACAATGCTCCGAGCGGCAATACCTAAAATGTTGCTTGATCCAGACCGCGAGCCAGGCGCTCAGAGCGATAAAAACGGATATCAGC
>VAPR01000265.1_pt1 | contig 36964 bp, 31 predicted proteins | sample 3380701 | NCBI WGS metagenome assembly VAPR01 (sample SAMN11536904, study PRJNA540576) | hot springs metagenome | isolation source: hot spring wet sediment | place: Spain: Lobios | collected 2014-01
CGCCGATGCGGTTGGCCACGGGGACGCGCACGCCGGAGAAATAGAGGGAGCCCCGCTGGGTGAGGCGCTCGCCCGGGCTGCGGTAGACGGCGCGGGAGACGCCCGGCAGGTCCAGGGGGACCACCACGGTAGAGATGCCCCGCGCCCCCTCCCCGCCGGTGCGGACGAAGACGGCGCAGACGTCGGCCAGGCCGGCGAAGGTGGTGCTGCTCTTCTCGCCGTCGATGACGTAGTAGTCGCCGTCACGGATGGCGCGGGTGCGGATGTGGGCGGCATCGGAGCCCGCCTCTGGCTCCGTCAGGGCGAAGGCGAAGACCAGGTCGCCGTTCACCAGGGGCGGGAACCACTGGCGCTGGGCCTCCGGGCCGGCCAGCTTCAGCAGCTCCGCCCAGATGTTATTGATCTGGAGGAAGAGGGTGCAGTTGAAGTCCCCCCGGCCCACCTCCTCGGCGGCGATGCCGCACTGGACGTAGGAGGCCTCCATCCCGCCATAGTCGGCGGGGGCCCGCAGCCCCAGGAGCCCCACCTCGGCCAGCGCCTTCACCTCCTCGCGGGGGAAGGGTTCGCCCCGGTCCCAGCGGGCGTAGTTGGGCAGGAGGCGGCGCTCGGCGAAGCGGCGCAGCGTGGCCCGGTAGGTCTCCTCCTCCGGCGTGAAAGCGAACTCCATCTGTGACCTCCTTGGCATGGCCGCCCGGGCGATTCTAGAAGGGCGGCAGGAGCAGGCTGACGCCGCCGTCCACCACCAGCACCTGCCCCGTCACGTACTCAGAGGCGGGAGAGCAGAAGAAGAGGACCGTCTCCGCCACCTCCCGGGCGGTGGCGGCCCGTCCCTTCGGTATGCGCTCCCGCCACACCGGCGCCATCTCCTCCCAGTCCCGGCCCATCCGGCCGAAGTAGAAGCGAGAGGAGTCCGTGTCCACCACGCCGGGGCAGACGGCGTTGACGTTGATCCCCATGGGCGCCAGCTCCACCGCCCAGTAACGGACCAGCGCCTCCATGGCCGCCTTGGCGGAGGCCAGCAGCCCGTGTCGGGGGAGAAAGCGCAGCGTATCGAAGCCGGAGACGGCCACGATGCGCCCTCCCTCCCGCATGAGGGGGACGGAGCGCTGCACGCAGAGGAGGAAAGCGTCCACGGAGATGGCGTAGGTGCGCCGCACGTTGTGAAGCCCCACCTCCAGCAGCGGCTTGAAGGCGGAGGCGGCGGCGTTGGCTACCAGGATGTCCAGCCGTCCCCAGGCGTCCGCCACCTGGCGGAACATCTCCTCTATCTGTGCCGGCTCCTCCAGGTCTGCCCGGCAGAGGAGGGCTTCCCCGCCCGCCTCCCGCACCCGGCGCGCCGTCTCTTCCGCCTCCTCGGGCTGACGGCGGAAGTTCACCGCCACGCGGGCGCCCTGGGCGGCCAGCAGGACGGCCACCTCCCGGCCGATGCCCCGGGACGCCCCTGTGACCAGCGCTACCTTGCCCTGCAGCCCTTCCACGGCCGGCCGCCTACACGACGCCGTCCGCCCGCAGGGCGGCTATGCGCTCGTCGTCGTAGCCCAGCTCCCGCAGCACCTCCTCCGTGTGCTGCCCCAGGCAGGGGGCGAAGGAGCGCACCTCCCCCGGCGTCTCCGAGAGCTTGATGGCGATCCCCGGCTGGACCACCCGCCCGGCCTTGGGGTGCTCCAGCTCCAGGAACATGCGGCGGTGGCGCACCTGGGGGTCTTGCAGCACCTCCGGCACGTCGTAGACGCTGCCCACACAGACGTCCGCCTGGCTGAGGAGCTGGAACCACTCGTCCCGCGTCCGGGTGCGGAAGAGGGCGGCCAGCTCCTCCCGCGCCCGCTGGTGCTCCTCGCCGGCGTAGCTGGAGGCGTCGCCTGGCTTCAGGGCCAGCGCCTTCAGGTCCGGCCGGCCGATGGCGTCGCAGAAGTTGTGCCACAGCCAGGGCTCCACGCAACCGATGCTGATGTATTTGTCGTCCTTGGTCTCGTAGACGGCATAGAAGGCGTAGCGGCCGCTGAAGAGCCCCTTCCCCCGGGCGGGTGGTATCCCCTTGCTCAGGAACTGGGCCACCGTGGGAACGGCCGTGGTGAGGGCTATGGTGGTGTCCAGGTAGGAGACGTCCACCAGCTGGCCACGGCCGGTGCGCTCCCGGGCGTAGAGGGCCAGCAGGATGCCGACGACGGCGTGCATGGCCGCCCCTGCCAGGTCGGCCACGATGTTGAGGGGGATGACGGGCGGCCCCTCCGGCTCGCCGATGAGGCCCAGCAGCCCCGCCAGGGCGATGTAGTTGACATCGTGGCCCGGGTAGTCCCGGTAGGGGCCGTCCTGGCCGTAGCCGGAGAGGGAGCAGTAGACCAGGCGGGGGTTGAGGCGGGCGAGGGTCTGGTAATCGCCCCCCAGCCGGGCCATGACGCCGGGGCGGAAGCCCTCCACCAAGACGTCGGCGGTGCGGGCCAGCTCTTGGAGCACCTGCTGGCCGGCCGGGCGTTTCAGGTCCAGGGTGAGGGACTTCTTGTTGCGGTTCAGGAAGAGGGCGGCCGCCCGCTGCTCCTCCCCCGGCGGGGGCGAGTTGGCGGTGCCGGGCTCCCGTCCGGCGCTGGGGGGCTCTATCTTCAGCACCTCGGCCCCCATATCGGCCAGCATCATGGTGGCGAAGGCGGCCGGCCCCACCCGCGTCAGCTCCAGCACCCGGATCCCGTCCAGCGGCCTCATGGCTCCCTCCCGGCGTCCCCGGCGCGGCCGGGGCATCGCCCACGCAAATCTGGCTAGATGTTATAGACCGGCCCTCCCCCGGGTCAAGCCGGCGGCCGCCCTCTCCCTACGTTGACGTGAAGGGTTGACCGCCACGGCCAGGAGTGATAGAAAGGTCTCATAAGGGAGGCGCCCGGCCGCGGCCAGCGGGCACAGTGGCGCACAGGTGCGGGCACCCGGACCGGGGCCCGACACTCAAAGAAAGGGAGGAGAGCTCAACCATGCACGTAGGGATGGCCGTCATCTTCCAGAACCCCTACAACCGCCGCAGCGACACGGAGGTCTACCAGGACGACCTGAAGCTGGCCGACCTGGCCGAGCCCCTGGGCTTCCAGTCCATCTGGAGCGTGGAGCACCACTTCACCGACTACACTATGGTACCCGACGTCCTCCTCTTCCTGGCCTATGCGGCCGGGCGGACGCAGCGGGTGCAGCTCGGCTCCATGGTGGTGGTGCTCCCCTGGCACGACCCCCTGCGGGTGGCGGAGCAGGTGGCCATGCTGGACCAGCTCTCCGGCGGCCGCGTCATCCTGGGCATCGGCCGCGGCGCTGGCCGGGTGGAGTTCGAGGGCTTCCGCGTCCCCATGGGCGAGTCTCGCGACCGCTTCCTGGAGTACGCCGAGATGATCCTGCAGGGGCTGGAGCAGGGCTACTGCGAGTACCAGGGCCAGTTCGTCCAGCAGCCCCGCAAGGACATCCGCCCGCGCCCCGTGCGGAGCTTCCGCGGCCGCACCTACGGCGCCGCCGTCTCCCCGGAGTCGGCGGAGATCATGGCCCGGCTGGGGCTGGGCATCCTCATGATCCCCCAGAAGCCCTGGGACGCCGTCGCCCAGGAGCTGGAGGTCTACCGCAAGGCATACCGCGAGTACCACGGCGTGGAGGCGCCGGCCCCCATCGCCGGCGGCTGGGTCTACTGCCACGAAGACCCGGTCAAGGCCCAGGAGGGGGCGCACCGCTGGATCGGCGCCTACTGGGACAGCGTCATCCGGCACTACGAGTTCGGCAGCGAGCACTTCGCCCAGACCCGCGGCTACGAGTACTACGGCAAGATGTCCGAGAAGGTCCAGCGCTACGGCGCTGACAGGGCCACCGAGTTCTTCCTGAGCCTCCAGGTCTGGGGCACGCCGGAGCAGTGCCTGGAGAAGATCCTGGACATCCGTAGCAAGACCGGCGCCGAGTCCTTCGTCGGCGTCTTCAGCTACGGTGGCATGCCCCACGAGGAGGCGGAGCGGAGCATGCGCCTCTTCGCCGAGAGGGTGATGCCCCAGCTCCAGCGGCTGGGCGAGGCCACCCCCGCCCGCAGCTAAGACCGTACGCCCTCGGGTGCGGGCCAGCAGGCCACAGCACAGGTCTGCTGGCCCGCTCGCGTCCGCGGCAGGGCAGGTGAAAAAGGACGGTCCCCCTGCGTATACTGGTGTCACCGTGACCGGGCCGCCGTCTGGCGGCGAGACCTCGCCAGGAAGGAGGGACACAACCATGACGTGGGAGACGATCCAGTACGAGAAGCGGGACCGGGTGGCCATCATCACCTTCAACCGCCCCCAGGTGCTCAACGCCTTCAACGAGACCATGGGCCAGGAGGTCTCCCGGGCCCTGGCGGAGGCCCAGGAGGACCGCGACGTGGGCTGCGTCGTCCTGACGGGGGCCGGGCGCGCCTTCTGCTCCGGCGCCGACGTGCGCGTCTTCCGCCAGCGGATCGAGGAGTCACGGCGGGGCGGCATCGTGGGCGAGGCGCTGATGCGGCAGATCTATGACCTGCCCAAGCCGGTCATCGCCGCCATCAACGGCCCCGCCGTGGGGCTGGGGGCCACCATAACCCTCCCCTGCGACATCCGTCTCGCCTCGGACCAGGCCCGTATCGGCTTCATCTTCGCCCGCGTGGGGCTCATCCTGGAGTTCGGCAGCACCTTCCTGCTACCCCGCATCGTCGGCATGGCCAAGGCGCTGGAGCTGGGGATGACGGCCCGCATCATCGACGCCCAGGAGGCCCTGGCGATCGGCCTGGTGAGCCGGGTCATCCCCCATGAGCGCTTCCAGGACGAGGTGATGGCCCTGGCCAGCGAGATAGCCAACGGCCCCACCCGCGTCCTGGGCTGGCTGAAGGAGGCGGTCCACAAGGGCGTCCAGTCCGACCTGGAGACGGCCCTGCGCACGGAGAACGAGATCCTGGACCGCTGCCGTCGCTCGCCGGAGCACCGGGAGGGGGTCATGGCCTTCCTGGAGAAGCGACAGCCCCGCTGGGCGGAGATAGCCCAGGAAGGCTGAGCGTTCCCACACCCTGGGCAGGGAGGGAAGCCCATGTTCAAGCAGAAGCCGCGCCGCAGCATCTGGATGTATGGCTTCCAGCACGAGGAGCCCACGGAGGAGCAGCGCCGGGAGTACGCCGCCCGTCTCTCCGCCCGCTGGGGCGTCACCATAGAGCCGCCCCCCATCCCGCGGGCGGAGGAGCTGCAGCTACGGCCGCCCCGCATCCGCCCCCCCGACGCCATCGCCGAGTTCTGCTTCACCGATAACTACGAGCGGGCCCTCCATTCCTACGGGGCGGAGCGCTCCCGCGCTGTCTGGGAGGGCTTCCCCAACCCGCCCGATGTAGTCGCCCACCCCCGCAATGAGCAGGAGCTGGAGGCGGTGTTGGAGTGGTGCATCAACAGGGGCTACGCCGTCATCCCCTACGGCGGCGGCACCTCAGTGGTGGAGGGTGTGACGCCTCCGGAGGGCTGGGACGGCGTGGTCACCATCGATCTGGACCAGTTCGACCAGGTCCTGGAGGTAGACCCCGTCTCCCGGGCGGCCCGTATCCAGGCGGGGGCGCTGGGGCCGGAGCTGGAGGCGCAGCTACGGCCCCACGGCCTCACCCTGCGCCACTTCCCTCAGAGCTTCACCTGCTCCACGCTGGGGGGCTGGATCGCCACCCGCTCCGGGGGCCACTACGCCACCAAGGACACCCACATCGATGACTTCGTGGAGTCGGTGCGGATGCTCACCCCCAAGGGATGGTGGGAGAGCCGTCGGCTGCCCGGGAGCGGCGCCGGTCCCAGTCCGGACCGCCTGGTGCTGGGGAGCGAGGGCATACTGGGGATCATCACCGAGGCCTGGATGCGCGTCCAGGCGCGGCCCCGCTACCGGGCCACTGCAGGCGTCACCTTCCCCTCCTGGGAACAGGGCTACGAGGCGACGCGCCAGATAGTCCAGGCCAAGTTGTGGCCGGCCAACCTCCGCCTCCTCGACCCGGAGCTGGCCCAGGAGGCGGCCGGCCTGGACGGGACGCGGGCCCTCCTCATCATCGGCTTCGAGTCGGCAGAGCTGCCCCAGGAGTGGCCCATGCGCATGGCGCTGGACATCGCCCGCTCCTGCGGCGGCGAGGTTGACGAGGAGTCCGTCCTCATCTCGGACTCGGGCGAGCCCACCGGCCGCCAGGGCGCCGTGGGCGCCTGGCGCAACGCCTTCATCAACGTATCGGAGGGGCTGACGGCCGGCCTGGGGCTCCTCATGGACACGGTGGAGAGCGCCATCACCTGGGACCGCTGGCCGGAGTTCGATCACCAGGTGCGGGAGGCCATAGGCCGCGCCCTGCGGGAGGTCTGCAAGGGGGGCAGCCTCAACTGCCGCTTCACCCATGTGTACACGGATGGCCCCGCCCCTTACTACACCTACAAGGGCTTCGTGGCCAGGGGCGGCCTGCGGGAGGCCTACCAGGCCCTGAAGCAGGCCGCCTCCGACGCCATCATGAAGGCTGGTGGCACCATCACCCATCATCATGCCGTGGGGCGGCTGCACCGCCCCTGGTACGATCAGGAGCGTCCGGAGCCCTTCGCCATCGCCCTCAGGGCAGCCAAGCGGGCCCTGGACCCCCAGGGCCTCCTCAACCCCGGCGTCCTGATAGACCCCTAGGCCGGGGTCCCATCGCTGGCCAGCGCGGCTGCGGGGCGGGGGCTACCCGCCCCGCAGCCTCCCTTTTTACCTCGGTGGCGTCCGCCTTCCGGCGGGCGCCGCCGGCCGACCACGACGCTCCGCCCCTAACCCGCCGCCTTATCCTCTCACCACCCGCGGCCTGAGTGGCTAGTCAGTCCCCGGTCCCCTCCAGAAGAGGGAGTCATGTGGGAGGTGGCCTCGGAGAGCGTCCTTGCGAGCTATCCTGGAACGGGACGCCGTTCACGAGCACTGAATCCGCCACACTGGCGCCCGTCCCTTCGACGCTTCCCAGGGGGTGGGATTACGCAGCGGGGCCAGCGTTCATTGCAGTTCGACGGTCGGGGCGTCGGCGCCGGACGAAGCGGCCTGGTTATGGGACGGAACGGAACTGGTCGGGGCGGCCGGATTTGAACCGGCGACCTCCACAACCCCATTGTGACGCAAAACTTCCACCGTGGCCCGTGGATGTCCATTTCGTATCTGGGATGGGCCAAAAACTGACCACTTTGTGTCACTGTCTTCCACGGTTGTCCGCCCGTTTTGCTGTCAATTTTGCTGTCAGACGGGCGCACGTGAACGGAGGTCGGGCCGTCTCTCCTCGTCGGCCATCGAGTCGTCCTTGACCGGGGCCAGCAGCGAGTCCAGGGCGAGGGCGGCCTGGCGGTGCATCGCCGGCGTGCTGTGGGAGTAGAGGTCAAGGGTAACGCTGGTCGTGGAATGGCCCAGCATATCCGCCACCACCTTGGGGTGGACGCCCTGGCCCAGCAACAGAGTGGCGGCCGTATGGCACAGGTCGTGAAAGCGCAGGCGGGGCAGCCCGGCCCGCTTCAGGATCCGCTCGAAGGAGCGGTGGGAGACGTTAGTCCTGTCCAGGGGGCGGCCTATCTCGTTGGGGAACACGAGGTCGTGGTCTTCCCATGCGTCACCCAGCCGCAGGCGCTCCTCCAGGAGCCGCAGGCGGTGCTCTCGCAGGGCCTCGATGGCCGAGGGTGACAGGACCACCTGGCGGCGGCTGCGCTCCGTCTTGGGCTCGGCGAAGAGGTAGCCGTCTCGGGTCTTCTGGAGGGTGGCCGTCACCCTGAGGACGCCCCGCTCCAGGTCCACGTCCCGCCACCTGAGGGCTAGCAGCTCCCCCAGCCTCATGCCGGTGGTGATGGCCAGCACGTAGAGGGCATACAGGCGCTCGCCCTGAGACACCTCGAGGAAGCGACGGGCCTCCTCGGGCGAGAGGGTCTTCATCTCCTGCCTGGCGGCCCTGGGGGCGTCATCAGGTCGGCGATGTTACGAGGCACAAGGCCCATCTTTTCAGCCTGCGCGAGGGCGGGGTGCAAGACAGCGTGCAAATGGCACGCAAGGCCTTGTGCAGCTTCTTGAGGACTTCGGCCTGGGTGCGGCCGAAAAAATAGCGCCTGCAGCCGTCAATAGTCAAGTAGGCGCGCCAGCCCCTATCCTTGGCCTGGTAGATGCTCCCATCTCGATTCGGACGACGCTTCCCCACGCTCACCACACCTCTTGCCGCCGCTGCTTCCCCCATTAGTCAGGATACCCTCGCAGCCAAGGTATCGGTAGTCTCACGGCCCTACGACCTTGAGTGTGGATAGTGTCGTGGGGGTTTGCGAAAGTGCGTGCTCCTGTAACCTACAGATAGGGTACAGAGCCGGGTCGAAAAGGCGCAGGGCCGTCTCATCAGGGTCGGCCTGAACTACGCCGGCTCGGTAGCATTAGGGGAAAGGCGGGAGCCACAGAGATGGTGGGCCACCACCGGGATGGGTGGAGGCCTGCCCCAAGTGCTCCCGCACCACCTATCGGGTGCGCCAGTAGCACCGCCAGGTGAAGCGAAACGCCAAGATGTGGGTCAGGGGATGTTCGTAGTCATCACGGGGGGCGGCGCTTCCGCTGCCGGGCCTGTGGCAAGGTGTTCATGGAGCCGGCCCCTGCCTGCGGGCCCAGGGGGCGCACCATCTGGAGGCTGAGGCGGTTCTTGGCCAGGTGGACCAATGAGGCCACGGTGCGGGCAGCAGCTCGCTTGGAGGGGTGAGCAAGGAGCTGGCCGAGAGGAGTTGGCGGGGAATTCTGTGCCCGCCGCCTGCCCGGGCAGCCCCACTCCCTCCTGGGGCTAGACGGCTTCTCCTATCTGCAGTGACAGATGTGGGCTGAGCTGTGGGATCTGGAGAGCGTCCAGCCGGTGGCCTTCGTCTGTGGGGAGGGCGAGGGCAGGTGGAGCTGCTACTCGATCGCTGTGGCTCTGCCAGGACGGTGGAGGCAGTGGTCATGGCGGACAAGCTCCACGTCCTGACCCTGGCGGCAAGGGCCTGGGGCGAGGTGTGCAGGGAGGGACGCCGGCCCAGGTGCCTATGCTGGCTCCTCCAGCGGCGGGGGCTCGGGCCAGCGGAGGGGAGGAGGCTTGCCGCCACCCTCCTCGCCGACGGAAGGCTTGCCTGGGCCTGGGGAATGAAGGAGTCCCTACGCTCTCTCTGCCGGCTGCCCAGCCTCGAGCAGGCAGAGGCGACCCTGCGCCGCTGGCTCCAGGAGGCGAAGAGTAGCTTCCTGGAGCCCTTCCAGTGGACAGCCCGCACCCTCGAGTGCTGGCAGCGGGAGGTGCTCAATTGCTGGCGCTATCCTATCAGGGGTGCCCTGGTGGGGGGCAAGCACAACCGCGTCAAGGCCCTCAAAGGGGGGTTATGACTAGAGGAACGAAGGAAGGTTCCTGCTAAGAATCCTCAGCCAAATCCACGCTAATTTACGCAGCGCCTTCGGGGACTTGTCAAGCGTTAGCTGATTCCTCATAGTCTATGTTGACGACATGAGCCCTACGCCACTACTGGAAGAGCCCGAGCACCCGGCAGGCCGATCCTTCTCTAAAGGGCCCAAGCACAACACGCATGGAGGTAAAACATGCTGACTAAAAAATCGATGCTTAAGGTGCGATGGCAAGGGCCTTTCGGTTGGCCTGGTTATGAGGGAGTCAATGGTCTGCCGCCAGTGCCGAAGGTGCCTGGTGTCTATTTGCTCACCTTCGAATACGAAAACGGCTATATCATTTACTGTGCTGGCTTCAGCGGCCGCTCGGTTCCGGACCGCCTTCGCGAGCACACACGGGAGTTCATGAACGGCCGTTACAATGTCCTGGATGTGGAAGCGCTGCGCCAAGGATCGCGAGTAGAGGTCTGGCATGGTTGGGGCTACGCCCGTCAGCATCGCGACGAGTTCGAACGCCGCAAGCAGGAAATACTCGAGGCTGTTCGCAAGGAGCTGGCAGCGTTTCGCGTCTTTGTCGCTGCTTTGCCGTGCAACAAGCGGCTGTTGGAGCGGCTAGAGGCGGCGATAATGGATGCTCTGTACGAGCAGTTGCCCCCTATCAGTATCATCCCTGACCAGGGGATGCATCTGAGCCGGCGTAAGGACGGGGAGGAGCCTATCATTGTCGAAAACGTCAGTCCGGCTCGGCTTTATGGGCTGCCTTCGCTGCTCCAGATATAATGCATGGGAGGTTGGGGCGGCGCACGACGAGGATACAGCTCACGTTTGTATAGCAATTCTACAAAGATCCACCATGGATGGACAAACTGCGTCCTAGGGAACGCCCTGCCCACGGCGCCAGGCGGGTGCGCCTATTCGGCTCCCTGGCCCGGGGTGAAGAGCGGGAAGAGAGCGACGTGGACCTGCTGGTGGAGATGGAGGAGGGGCGCAGCCTCCTGGACCTGGGGGGCTGCAGCAGGCATTGGAGGATCTGCTGGGCCTGCCGGTGGACGTGGTCACCGAGGGCTCCCTCCCTCCACGGTTGCGTCAGCGGGTGCTGGCGGAGGCTGTCCCCCCTGTGAGGGGCCCCGAGGAACGGCTGCAGGACATGCTGGAGGCCATAGCGGCCATCGAACGCTACCGTCATCTGGGCCGGGACGAGTTGGAAAGGAGCGAGCTGCTGCAGGTCTGGTTCCTGCACCACCTGCGCATCGTCGGCGAAGCGGCAAGGGCCATGCCCGAGGAGGTGCGTCGACTCGCCCCCGACGTGCCCTGGCGGCAGCTGGTGGGGATGCGCCACGTGCTCGTGCATGGCTACTTCCACATTGACACCGGCCTGGTGTAGGAGACGGTCCAGCGCGACGTCCCCGCCCCCAGGTCCAGCCCGGAGGCCCTGCTGCGGCGCCTGCAGGTGGGCGATGCCTCCTAGGGCGAGAAGGGGGCCAGGAGCCAGCGCCGCTCGGGCAAGGCCTCCCACGGCCTGGCCTCCACTGGCCGGAACACCTGCGGCGACCCGTAGCGCTGGGCCAGCTCCCGGCAGGCAACAGCGAGCCCCTCCTGCCCCGCCGAGGAGCCCCTCCTGCCCCGCCGAGGAGCCCCTCCTGCCCCCCCACTCTCTCACCAGCCCCAGGAGCACGATCTGCGCCCGCAGGAGGGGCCCTGGCGGCGGCTGGGCGATGAGCCTGCGGGCGAGGGCCCTCGCCGCCTCCTCGGCCGAGGCCACGGGCTCGGCGAAGCGGCAGGAGAGGCGGTAGGGCTGGCCGGTGGCGGTATCGGCCAGGAGCTCCAGCCCTCTGCAGGCCCTCCCCTCCGCCTGGGCGAAGGCCTCCCTAGCCAGGGCGAGAAGGAGGGCCGACAGCGCCTCGGGCGAGAGCTCTGGGCAGGACAGCTCCATCTCTGCTCCCACCTCCTCGGGCTTCTGGAGGGCGACGGGGAAGGGCCTGGGGTCCAGGCCCCTGGCCCAGCGCCAGGCCAGCTCACCCATGCCGCCCAGCAGTTCCCAGAGGAGGCCCGGGGACAGGAGCTGGAGCCGGCCCAGGATCGTGAGCCCCAGCAGCTCCAGCCTGCGCCGGGCCCAGGCGGGCAGGGGCAGGAGGGAGACGGGCAGGTGGGCGATGGCCCCCATGCGCTCGCCCTCGTCCTGGGGGAGGAAGAACGGCTCTCCGTCCCTGGCCAGGTGGGTGGCGAGGACGGCGGGGACGATGCCCCTGCCCACCCCTGCCCGCGCCGGGAGGGCAGCGGACACGGTGCCAAGGGCCTGCCAGGCCGCCTCCCTCTCTCTGCCCCGCTGCCAGGAGAGGTCCAGGAGGAGGACGCTCGCTCCCTGGACCAGCACCCTGGGGGAGAGGGCCGAGAGCATCCGGGCCGCCCGCCGCAGCTCCCAAGGAGGGATAGGGGCGCCTGTCCTCAGGGCGAGGACTGGGGGTGCCCGGTAGCAGAACATTTGTTTCATCGCTCGAGAAGGTATCGGTTGTAAAGGGGGACGCAAAGGCGCTTCTGTCACTGAGCTGGGGCCGCTTCCCTCGCAGATTCTGACGGCTGTTGTCAGCTCCAGCGTCTATCAACTTCCCAACGAGGCTCCCCAGCGCTGGTAGTAAGGCGGGCGAGTAGTCCCTCTTGAAACGTCTGCGAGCGGAGGCTAAATTGTTGGCGAACTCTGGGCGAGGACAGGCCGAGTGGACGTCTTTTCCCTGCGTGACCGCCTCATTCAGGAGTACCGCGGCTACATTGAGGGCTTCCTCAACATCGCCGACGAACGCGTCAGGGACTTTGTGCGCCAGCAACTCGCCCAGGGTAGGCTCTGGCCCGATCCTCTCGTCCAGCTCAACCCCGCCTATGAGATGGGCCATAAGGTGTCCGATCTCGTGCAAGAGGGCGTCCTGCATCCCCTGTGCGCCAGGCTGTTCCCAGAGATCTGCCTGTATCGCCATCAGGAGGAAGCGATACGGAGAATTCTTGATGGCCGACATGTGGTGGTGTCTACCGGCACCGGTTCCGGCAAGAGCCTGGTCTACTGGCTGCCCATTTTCAACTACATCCTGCGCAATTCGCCTAAAGAGGAGGGGGTTAGGGCAGTCATCGTGTACCCGATGAACGCCCTAGCTAACTCACAACTTGCCAACGTGCAGGACAGACTAGCGCGTGATCCTGAGGTGAAGGAGCTTATTAAGGTCGGGCGCTTTACCGGCCAAGAGACGTGGGAGGAGAAGGAGGAGATACGGGAGCACCCGCCTCATATCTTGCTAACTAACTACGTCATGCTGGAATTTATGCTCACCCGGCCCGAGGACAGGCGCTTCCTGCAGCGGACTCTTACGAGCCAGGTGGCCTTCCTCGTGGTGGACGAGCTCCACAGCTACCGCGGGCGGCAAGGGGCTGACGTTGCACTCCTTCTTCGACGGGTGCGGGAGCGGTGTGGCAACCCGGATCTTGTGTTCGTCGGCACCAGCGCCACTATCGCTAGCGGCAGTACTGGTGAGGAACGGAGGGCCCGCATTGCCGATGCCGCCTCAAAGCTGTTCGGCGTGGAAGTCGGCCCCGAGGATGTGATAGAAGAGTTCCTCAACAAGCTCACTGAGGGGCCCACGCCCACGCGAGCGGAGTTAAAGCAGGCGTTGCGGGAGCCCCTCCCACATCCGGAGCACGTTGAGGAGGTAATCCGCCATCCGCTTATACGCTGGGTTGAAGAAACCTTCGGTTTAGGCCGAGATGCCTCAGGCATGTTGCGACGGGCTAAGCCGATTACGGTCAGCGAGGGGGCGCGCCGACTGTCTGAGGCTACGGGACAGCCGCTGGACCTGTGCGAGCGGCGTTTGAGGGAGGCGCTGAGCCTTGGGGCGGCCACCTGGGTGGATGGGCCCGAAGGGAGACAACGCCTCTTCCCCATCAAACTCCATCAGTTCATTTCACAGACTGGCTCGGTGCACGCCAGCTTTGCGCCACCAAAAGAGAGGCGGCTCTCTCTCGACGGGCAATTGTATGCGGATCCAGATGCGCGGGAGCTGATGTTTCCGCTCCTTTTCTGCCGTATCTGCGGCCAGGACTATTACCATGCGCTGTGGGACCCGCACGACCAGAGGCTCCTGCCGCTGCACCCATTCGCCCCCTTAGACGAAGAGGGCGGTGGGCGCGTGCCCGGATACTTCGTCATCGATCACGACTACCAGCTCTGGTCCGGCGATATATCGGAGCTCCCAGAGACGTGGCTCGTCCAGACGCGGAAAGGACTACGGCTCAAGAGGGAATACGAGCCGTTCCGGCCCATTCGAATGACGGTCGCCAGCGATGGCAGAATCGTCCCTGAAGGTGGAGGCACTGGCGGATGGTTTCTCCCCAAGCCTTTCCTGTTCTGCCCAGCGTGCGGCGAGGTTTACACCCGTCGTCAGACGGACGATTGGCGGAAGTTGTCGCGCATAGCGAGTGAAGGCAGGAGTACCGCCACCACCGTGGCCTCGGTGGCCCTGGTCGACGGGCTGCGGCAGGAACAGTCTTTAGATCCTGGCGCCCAGAAGGTGCTCGCCTTCACCGACAACCGGCAAGACGCGGCGCTGCAAAGCGGACACGTGAATGACTTCGTGATGACAGTAAGGGTCAGGGCTGCCCTGTTGCGGGCCATTGAGGAGCATGATGAGCTGACGCACGATGTGCTGGCTGACGCCCTTTTCGACGCAATCGAGCTCGATCAGGACGAGTACGCGAAGGAGACAGCACCCGCAGGAGAGAGGAGGCGGCGGAACGAACAGGCCCTCAAGGAGGTTCTGGTCTATCGCGTCTACGAGGACCTAGAGCGGGGCTGGCGCATTACTCTGCCCAACCTGGAGCAGTGCGGCCTGGTGCGGGTAGACTACCGAGGTCTCGAAGAGGCCTGCACTCTGGACGAGCTGTGGACGGGCCATCCTTGGTTGCGAGACCTCCCTCCCCGTGAGCGAGAGGCACTAGTCCGTCCCATACTGGACTATATGCGGGAAAACCGGGCCGTGAACGCGGACGTGCTTCATCCTCATCACCAGCGACAAATGAGAGAGCGGGTGAAGGCCGCGCTCAAGCAGCCATGGGCATTCGATGACCGGGAAGTACTCGCCGAAGCGCGAGTTTTCCTCGACCCAGACCTCAAGGCCGAACGCGAAGGAGAGATGAGCCTGTCGGCGCGCAGCAACGTCGGCTTGTTCGTCCGGCGCGCTGAATGTTGGCCCACTCGAGGCAACTTGGCGTCTGACGAGTATGTGCCTCTCGCGCGCGCCCTCCTCGAGGCGCTCGTAAAAGGGGGGCTTCTTGTGCGTGTGGATGCAGAGGACGGGCGAGCCGGCTACCAAATTGGCGTTGACTGCCTCGCCTGGCGCCCAGCAGACGGTGAGGTGCCACCACCGAATCCTATCCGCTCCCGCCGCTTGCCGGGCCGTCAGCCAGTGGAGCGCGCCATCAACGCCTACTTTCGGGAGCTTTACGGGCGGGCCAAGGAACTACTCGGGGGCGTACGCGCGGCCGAACATACGGCCCAAGTGTCGTACGAGCGCCGCTTGGAACGAGAGGAGATGTTCCGCCGAGGAGTCCTCCCGCTACTTTATTGCTCGCCCACTATGGAGTTGGGAATAGACATAGCTGGTCTGGCAGCCATCTACCACCGGAACGTGCCCCCCTCTGCCACCAATTACGCCCAGCGGGCCGGCAGGGCAGGTCGCGCCGGCAGGCCAGCGTTGGTGGTGACTTTCTGCTCTGTGGGAAGTGGCCACGACCAATATTTCTTCCGGCACCCGGAGCTGATGGTGAGCGGAGCAGTGCAGCCGCCTACCCTGGACCTTGCTAACGAAGACCTGGTGCGCGACCACGTGCATGCCATCTGGCTGGGCCATACGCATTTAGCAACTAAGGCCAGGTCGCCCGCCGAGTTGCTTGATATCAGCTCTCTAGGCTATCCGCTAAAGGAGGAGGTTCGGAGCCAGATAGAGCTCTCTCCATACGAGATTGAAGCGGTACGGGACGAGTGCGAGCGAGTTCTAGCCAGCTGCCCGGAACTCAGGAAGACCAGCTGGTTCAACAAAGAGTGGCTCAGGCAGACCATCGAAAGAGCCGCGGAGAGCTTCGATCGTGCATGGGACAGGTGGCGGGAGATGTATGGCGCGGCGGACCGACAGTGGGAAGAGGCTAACGCAGCTCTTCGCCACCCCACGGGAGACAGGGATAGGCTGGAGCGCTACAGACGTCTGCGGGTCGAAGCGGAAAGGCAGAAGGCGATCCTCCTTTGCTCCGAAATCCGGCGGGAGGAGGCCGATTTCTACCCCTATCGTTATTTGGCGACGGAGGGCTTTTTGCCCGGCTACAACTTCCCGCGGTTGCCCCTCCGGGCCTACGTGCCTATCCACGAGGGTGAGTTCATCGCCAGGCCGCGCTCGCTTGCCATCAGCGAGTTCGGTCCCAGGAATATCGTCTACCACGAGGGTCACAAGTTCAGAGTCGTTAGGGCTATCCTTGGGAGCTCCGACGCTCAGAGGACGCTGATCGAGGCTCGCGTGTGCCGCAATTGCAGCTACTTCCACAGTGGACGGGACCTCGGCTGCGACCTCTGCCTGCGTTGCGGGGAATCGCTGGCCGACGGCGAAGGGTCGGACAGGCTCATGCAACTCTTCCGCATGACGGACGTGTCCTGCATCCGCTCCGACCGAATCTTCTGCGACGAGGAAGAGCGTCGTCGCTACGGCTATCGGGTGGAGCTGTACTATCGCTTTGCTCCTGGCACCGCTGGGCCCCGCATCGAAAGGGCCCAAATCATCGGTCCCGACGGGAAGGTGATCGGCGAGCTGACGTACGCGCCCACTGCCTCGCTCATCTGGGTCAATCACGGGTGGCGCCGCTCCCAGCAGAGCGGCTTCGCCCTGGACTTGGCCGACGGATACTGGTCCAGGCGTCCGGAGGACTTGACCGACGAGGATACAGGAGCGGATTCGACTCAGCGAGTTGAGATAGTGCTCCCCTATGTGGAGGACACCAAGAACGTGTGTTTCATTACGCTGTCGGGCCTGGAGCCGTCGGAGGCAGCGCTGGCGTCCCTGCAGTATGCGCTCCAAAAGGCTGTGGCGTCGCTGTTTCAGGCAGAGGATGACGAGATAGAGACCCGCCGCATGGGGAAAGGGCCCTGGGCTACCGTGCTATTCTGGGAGGCAGCCGAAGGAAGCTTGGGAGTGCTGCGCCACCTGGTGGAGGAAAGAGACTGCCTATCGAGGGTGGCGAGGCTAGCTCTCGAGATCTGCCACTTTGGCCCGCAGGGCGGGAGCGACCACGCCAATGCTTGCGCCCGTGCCTGCTACGAATGCCTCCTAAGCTATGCTAACCAGCCGGATCATCTTCTCTTGGATCGCCACGTGGCTCGTGGTCTCCTCGAAATCCTGGCCGCTTCGCAGGTAGTTGCCGTACGGCAAACTCGCGACAAGGCCTCACACTACAGGTGGCTACAGGAACAAACAGACTCGGACTTGGAGCGGGAGACGCTTGACCTCATCTACCGCCGCGGCCTCCGGCTGCCTGACCACGCCCAGCGGCGGCCCACCGGAGAAGTACCGTGCACACCCGACTTCCTCTACGACCCGAACGTCTGCCTGTTCGTGGATGGGCCGCACCACGACTCACCGGAGCAGCGGCGTGTGGATTCCGTCCTGCGCGCCAGACTGGAGGAGCTCGGTTATATTGTCCTGGTCGTGAGGTACGACCGTCCCTTGGACGAGCAGTTGACGGAGCTGGCTAAAAAGTACCCTACCGTGTTCGGTGAAGGGTGATGACTGCCGGCCTCATGCAACCCCGTCCGGGTAGCATTGTGCGCTGCCGCGGCCGTGACTGGACGGTCGTGCCCAGCGCCGACCCCGGCGTTATCCTACTACGGCCGCTGGGCGGCGGAGACGCGCTAACTGGGATTTACGCGCCGCTCGTCGCGCGGGACTTGGAGCGCCTTGAGCCGTCATCCTTCCCAAAACCCGTGCCGGAGTCGGCCGGAGACCATGTAGGCGGAACCCTTCTGCACGAGGCCGCCCGCCTGCTGCTCCGCGACGGGGCAGCGCCGTTACGCTGCCTGGGGAGGGTCTCCTTCCGACCGCGGGCCTACCAGTTCGTGCCCCTGCTCATGGCTCTCCGCCTCCATCCGGTGCGCCTGCTCATCGCCGATGACGTTGGGGTGGGCAAAACCATCGAGGCCCTTCTCATCGCCCGCGAGCTTCTCGACCGTGGCGAGATTCGGCGGCTCGCCGTCCTCTGTCCGCCATACCTGTGCGACCAGTGGCAGAGCGAGATGCGCGAGAAGTTCGGTCTGGACGCAGTCGTCGTGAGGCCGGGCACCCTCGGGCGGCTGGAGAGGGAGGTGCCTGCTGACCAGAGCGTCTACAGCTACTATCCCTACATCGTTGCCAGCATCGACTACGTGAAGTCGGAGCGACAGAGGCCCACCTTCCTGCAGCACTGCCCCGAGCTTGTCATCGTGGACGAGGCCCACGGTGCGGCTGAGCCGCCAGGCCAGCGACGGGAGCAGCAGATGCGCCACGACCTCCTAAAAGCCATCAGCTCCGTCCCGTCGCGGCACCTGATCCTCCTTACCGCCACGCCTCACAGTGGCATCGAGAGTTCCTTCCAGTCCCTGCTTGCCATATTGCGTCCAGAGTTCCGAGACCTCGATATCAGCTCTGCCAGCGAAGACCAGGTGGACATGCTAGCCCGTCATTTCCTGCAGCGCCGACGTGCGGACGTGGAACGGTGGATCGAGGACACGCGGTTCCCTCGGCGGGAGAGCGAGGAGGCCACTTATCGGCTTTCGCCGGCCTACCTCGACCTGTTCCAAGGCGTGTTCGAGCTCGCCCGCAAGTTGGTCAGAAGAGGGGACCAGCTGGGCGGAAGAGGGCGCCGCCTGTGCTACTGGTCAGCCCTGGCCCTGCTTCGCTCGGTCATGTCCAGCCCGGCCGCTGCGGCAGCAGCCCTGCAGGCCCGCATCAAGGAGGAGCAGGGAATCGGCGCTGATGTCGAGGCTCCCTCGGACGTCTTGGCGGATTCCGTCTTCGATCCCATTGAGCGGGAGGCGACGGAGGACGCTCCGCCCACGGCCGTGATCGAGGAGACATCGGCGGAAATCGGTGACGTTTTCCAGCACCGGGAACGGGAGCGGTTCCGCGAGTTTGCTCGCAAGGCAGCCGACATCAAGGATCAGGCCCTGAAGGGGATCGGCGCCGATGCCAAGGTGGACAGGCTGACCGAAGTGGTGGATAGTCTGCTGCAGCAGGGGCTTAATATTATCGTCTGGTGCCGCTACATTCCCACCGCAGACTATGCGGCCGAAGTGCTTAAGACCCGCCTCGGGTCCAGCTGGCCGGGCCTGGCGGTGGACTCGGTCACGGGCTCGCTGCCCGAGGAGGCCCGGCGCGAGCGCGTTGAGGCCCTTGGCTGGTCGCAGCAACGGGTGCTGGTGGCCACCGACTGCCTCAGCGAGGGCATCAACCTGCAGGATCACTTCCAGGCCGTCGTCCACTACGACCTGCCCTGGAACCCCAACCGCCTGGAGCAGCGGGAGGGCCGGGTAGACCGCTTCGGTCAGGACGCTCCCGCCGTCAAGGCCATTCTCCTCTACGGCAGCGACAACCCGGTGGACGGCGCTGTCCTGGAGGTACTGCTGCGCAAAGCGCGCCAGATCCGCCAGCAACTGGGGGTCTCGGTGCCGGTGCCCGAGGAGAGCGTCGCGGTGGTGGAGGCCATCCTCAGCTCCCTCTTCCAGCGCTGGCGCGAGCCCGCCCAACAGCTCCGTTTCGACCAGCCCGAGTTCCTGCCCGACGAGGCGCAGCGCTTCTTGCGTGAGTGGGACCGGGCCGTGCAGCGGGAAGGCCGCAGCCGGGCACGCTTCGCTCAGCGCAGCATAGATCCCCGCGAGGTGCAGCGGGAACTCGAAGAGACCGATAGCGTTCTGGGAGATCCCCAGGCCGTCCAGCGTTTTCTACGCCGAAGCCTCACCCGCCTCGGGGCTTCCTACCAAGAGAGCAGGGACCTCTGGACCATCCAGTTCGACAGCCTGCCGGCCCCCGTGCGGGATGCCGTCGGCGAGAGGCCCCAGAGCTGGCGCATCACCTTCCGCTCGCCGCTGCCCCGCGAGTTGGGATACGTGGAGCTTGTGGGCCGCAATCACCCCCTAGTAGTGGCCCTGGCTGAGCATGTGCTGGCCCGAGCCCTGGAGGGCACTTCGGCCGTAGCCTCCCGGTGCGGCGCCATCTTCACCCGTCAGGTGGAGCGGGTCACCACCCTCTATCTGTTGCGCCTGCGCTTCATCATGCACGAGGAAGGGAAGGACGCTCCCCAGCTGGCCGAGGAGGCGTTGGCATGGGGCATAGCAGGCAGCCCGAACGCGGGGCAGACGACTCCGGTGGATCCGCCTGCCGCCCTGGAGCTGCTGCAAACCGTCCAGCCGGCCGCCAACATGGCCCAGGACGAGCGGGTGCACTGGGTCCAGCGCGCGCTGGACTGGTGGGAGCGCCCCGATGTGCAGGCGCTGGCAGGGGTGGCCGTCGCGCGCCGGGCTCAGCGAGTAGCAGAGGCCCAGCATCGCGTGCGCCGACTCGCCCGTCAGGGGCAGGTGCAGGTAGAGACCTGCCTGCCGCCCGATCTCCTCGGGGTCTACGTGCTCGTTCCCGTGCCGGGGAGGTGATGCGCCGTGGCCTTCGCCTCCGTCCGCTCGGAAGGGCTTTTACCCCTGGACATCCTGCAAGAAGTCCTGAACGGGGAAGCCGAAGGCCAGCGGCCCCAGGACTTCGGCCTGCCCCGCGAGCGACGGGTGGTGGACGAGGCGGCCATGCTATGGCAGGCCGCCCTCTATCAATGGCGCGAGTTCCGGCGCCGCGTCGAGGCCCTGCCCGAATCCGACCGCGGCACCTCCCTCACTCGCAGCCACTGGATGGAACTCTTCCTGCGGCTCCTGGGCTACGAACTCCAGCACGCCCCTCGTGCCGCCCGCATCGACGGTGCCTCTTTCCCCATCTCGCACCGGGCGGTGCCGGAGCGGGGCTGGAGCGCCGAGCGACTGGAGGAGGCGCCGCCCGTCCATGTCGTCTCCTTCCGCCACTCCCTGGACCGCCGGGCTGAGGGCGAGCGCCTCTCCCCCCAGGCCATGCTCCAGGACTACCTCAACCGTAGCGACCACGTCTGGGGCATCGTTGCCAACGGCCTCTCGCTGCGGCTGCTGCGCCGCTCCGCTCACCTCGCCCGCCCCTCCTACCTGGAGTTCGACCTGGAGCGGATGCTGGAGGGAGAGCACTTCGCCGACTTCGTCCTCCTCTACCGTCTCCTCCATCGCAGTCGCCTGCCACCGGTGGCCGCCGAAAGCGACTCCTGCCTGCTGGAGCGCTACTACCAGCGGGCGCTGGAGCAGGGAGGCCGCGTCCGCGAGCGCCTACGGGAGGGCGTCGAGCGGGCCCTCAAGACGCTGGGGAGCGGATTCCTCCGTCACCCCGACAACGCCCGCCTGCGCGCCGCCCTTGAACAGGAGCTCCTCACCCCCGCCGGCCTCTACCAGCAGCTTTTGCGCCTGGTCTACCGCCTTCTCTTCCTGATGGTGGCCGAGGAGCGGGGCCTCCTCTGCGACCATCCCGTTTACCAGCAGCACTACAGCCTTCGCCGCCTGCGCGACCTCTGCGAGCGCCCTTTTGCCGACGACCGCCACCATGACCTCTACGAGTCTCTCAAGGTGGCCTTCGCCATCTTCCGTAACGGCGAGCTGGCCGCCCTCTTCGACGCCGCCCCTCTGGACGGCGAGCTGTTCGCCAAGGGCAGCGTGGAGCACCTGGAGGAGGCCCGCCTCTACAATGCTGACCTTCTGCGGGCCATGCGTCACCTGTCGCTCTTCCGCGAGCGGGAGGGAGCGACCCTGCGCCGGGTCAATTACGCCGCACTGGACGTGGAGGAGCTGGGCTCTGTCTACGAAAGCCTTCTGGAGCTGGAGCCCCTGGTGCGGCGGGAGGGCGGTCACCTCGTGTTCGATTTCGGCCAGGGCGGTGAGCGCAAGTCCACCGGCTCCTACTACACCCCGCCGGAGCTGGTGAAGGAGCTGGTGGAAAGCGCCCTGGTGCCGGTGCTGGAGGAGCGGCTGCGCGCCGCCCGCACCCGCAAGGAGCAGGAGCGGGCCATCCTGGAGATGAACGTATGCGACCCGGCCTGCGGCTCGGGCCATTTCCTCCTCGCCGCCGCCCGCCGCCTGGGCCGTGAGCTGGCCCGCGTCCGGACCGGCGAGGAGGAGCCGCCCGCCGACGAGTACCGCCGCGCCGTGCGCGATGTCATCGCTCGCTGCATCTACGGCGTGGACAAGAACCCCCTGGCCGTGGAGCTGTGCAGGGTCGCTCTCTGGATCGAGGGGCACAACCGTGGCCTCCCCCTGACGTTCCTCGACCACCGCATCCGCCTGGGCGACTCGCTGGTGGGTGTGGCCGACCTTAACGCCCTGGCGGACGGCATCCCCGACGAGGCCTACGACCGCGACGACCCCGCCCAGAAGCCCCTCGCCCGGGCCCTTAAGCAGCGCAACCGCCAGGAGCGCCGGGGCCAGCTGCGCCTGGAAGAGCCCCTCGATGACAGGGTACTGGGCCTGGGCCTCCAGTGGGAGGAGCTGGAGCGCATTCCCGACGACTCCCCCGAGGCGGTGGCAGGCAAGGCCCGCCACTACGACTCGCTGCGCGGCGAGGGGAGCGAGTGGTGGCGCCTCTCCACCGCCTGCCACCTGTGGACCATGCCCTTCTTCGCCGAGCTGGCGCCGGAGCGCCCTGTGCCCACCACCCACGACCTGCGCCGCTACCTGGGCGACGGGGCCACCGATGCCCGCCTGGTGGGTGAGGCGTGGGGGCTGGCCTTTCGGCACCGCTTCTTCCACTGGCCGCTGGAGTTTCCCGACGTCTTCGCTGGCGGCGGCTTCGACGTCATCCTCTGCAACCCGCCCTTTGGGGCAGCTCAGTCTAATTCAATAAGACGAACAGCGAAGCAGCTAGGATATCCGACGTCGAACACCAACACGGCTGTCTGGTTCATCTATCGCGCCATGCAGTTACTTCGAGCGTCCGGGCGAATGGGGCTCGTGAGCCCAAAGTCTCTCACGTATTCAGCCCGATGGGCTGAAGTGCGACAAATGTTAGCGCCGCACCTCGTGATGGTTCGTGATTGCGGAGAGGCGTGGAAAGAGGTGCGACTTGAGGAGGTAGTTTTTGTTGCCTGTAAAGGGGGAACTGGACCTCTTGTAGACGTAGGAGCGGTCGGTAAAGGTGTTCACGGTGAAAAAAGGAGCCTTCCTCGGTCCATGCTCAACAAAATGGACATCATACCGTGCGAGCTTGATGAACTGACCGTCTCTATTGTCGCGCGCTTAAATGAGCGGTCGCGATCCCTTGGCAGCATGTGTAAGACAGTTCGCGGTCTAGGAATCCAGCGCATGAGTGGCCATACCGCAGGCATCCCAGTCGTCGGCGGACAAAACCTTGCTAGGTACTGCCTGCGCGGAGTCGCCGGCTACATTCCAGACGGAGTGCGGCCAAAGATAAATATTCCGCCGGCCCTGCTTGCTCCTAAGGTCATGTATCAAAACATAGTCGCTTATGTGACGAAGCCGAAGCCACATATCAAGATTACAGCATGCTTTGATGATGCTGGCGTTATTCCCTTGGATACTGTGAATGTCCTTCTCCCCGTTGAGCCTGTCATCTTGCCGAATGCACTCGTTGCTCTGCTCAATTCGAAGGTGTTTAACTGGCTCGCTTGGCGCGTTGTGTTCAACAAAGCAGTGCGCACCATGCACCTCGACCAATACTTCTTGGATCGGCTGCCTGTTCCTCTCGAGTTCTTAGAGGCACAAGATAAACTTGCGTCAATGGTTACTTACGTGTTATCGGCTGTGGCTAAGTCCGATCCGGTAACCGGCGATGCCGCCGCGGTGATCCAGGAGATTGATGACTTCGTCGCTAGCCTTTACCGGCTTTCTGAAGCGGAGAGAAAGCTGGTTCTGTCCGATTTCCCGCAGGTGGAGCTATAACTTGGGGTTCAGCCATGGGTAGGAGTGGCGGTCAATACTTTTTGGTTGGCGGTCGCTATCGAAACCGGCGTGGCGAGTACGAGGTCTTGGAAATTATGGGAGACAAAATGAGAGTTCGCTATGACAGTGGCAAGGAGGAAGTTCTCGATGTCCACCGACAGAGAGTGATTGCCGAGAATATGGAAATAGAGGCCCATAGTCTAGCGCCTTACGATCCCTTAACTCAAGACGAACAAAACGAGCGATTTTTCTGGTCAGTCGGCTTCCTAGCACGGCGAGTTAAAAAACCTAGCACGGCGAGTTAAAAAATTAGAAGCAATAGTGCCGGCGCGAGCTGTTGATGGCTTTCTACAAACATACAAGAAAATGAAGGGCACCATGCCCCACGGGCTAGGTGGGCTGTACGTGCACGACCCGACGGCCGACAAGTGGGGTAGCGAGTTGAGAATCACGTTTGCAGCAGCGGAAGATGAATTGCGCCGGTTAGATTTCGGCGCAGACGTATCGATCGTAGCCGACCCAGCAGCACCAGGCAATTCTTGGCGCATAAACAACAACGCGTTTTGGTGGCATCTATTGCGATTAGGGTTCGATATCGGGTCCTCGCAGAACGTTGACCACATTCGAAGGCACATCCCGGCACGCTACCGGGCAGCGTTTGATGCCGGCCTGCAGGCCGGTGCCGAAAGTTTGCTGTAACTTTTGCCGTCCACATGTAAACGAAGGTTGGCACTCCCTTCGCCCCTGACGGGATGTACAAGGCACCGGCCGAGCATCGCACATGGGGTACCGATTTTTGGGACAATTTCCCATGGCCGGACCGCCTTGAACGGAGATTGCGGAGTCTCCAGTCTGTCTTTCCGGGCCAGCATGCCATCCGGAGCACGGCTAGTAATGTCCCGGGCTTTCGTGGCTGAGGTTTCTGGTGGCGGCGCGCAATCTCGACGTTCAACTTGGCGGATCTACTTGCACGGCCTGGTTCTGCTCGAGCTTGAGCCAAAGGCACAACTTATAGTCAACTTAGAAGTAGAGAGCCGGCTATAGAGCCACCCGGTTACGTAGCTGCCCTCATGGAGGGGCGCGTTCCGGAGGTTCCGGCGAGGCGGGCGATGCAGGGACTGATCGTCATCCAGCAAGGGGGCTAGCAGTGACCCCGGACGAGACCAGGGCGCTCATCGCCCAGGGCGAAGGTCAGACCGTCGAGTTCAAAGCCAGCCTCGCCGAAACCAGGCCGGGGATTGAGGCCCTTTGTGCCATGGCGAACAGTCAGGGTGGCGTTGTCCTGTTCGGGGTTGACCCCAACGGAAGAGTCATCGGCGTCACGGTAGGCAAGAACACCATCGAGAACCTTGTCGAGGAGGTCAGGAGGGCGACCAACCCAACGTTGCTTCCAGAAGTCTACGAGGTGGACGTTGACGGCAAACGGGTGGTGGCCCTCCGCGTCCCTGAGCCGGGGCCTGGCTTGCTCTACTATGCCTACAACAGACCTCTTCAGAGGGCGGGCCGGACTAACCAGCTGATGCCTCCAGAACTGCAGCGACAGCGCCTCATGGCGCGTTTCCAGCCGCAGGTGGTCGGTGGCCAGCAGCCAGTCGCAGGGGGCGCCCGCGGTTGGCAAGCGAGAGAAAACCACCGTGAAGCTATCTACCAACGAAACCGTGGGCTGTTTCTCATCCATCGTTGGCGTCCATCCACCACACCTGGACAGGTAGCCGATATTCAGATAGAGCTTCACCAACACCGTGAAGGGCCGTTGACATGGGGCACCGTCAGAGAAGTGCGGTATCACCTAGGCCCCAGGTTCACCAACAAGACTATTCGCAAAAAGAACCGCAAGGAGAACTTTCGTCTCGAGGTCTCAGCCTACGGCCCCTTCCTCTGTCTCGCGCGGGTTCTTTTCACAGACGGCAGCCCGCCGCTGGACTTGGAACGCTACATAGACTTCAGCTAGGCCACAGGTGCCGCGTTTAATCCCTCCGGAGAGGGCCGTGTGCGGGGAGGGAGCACACCACGACACATTCCGGGCCTGCTGCCTCTTAGTGGCCTCGTGCCGAGGCTATGGTCCTGGACACGAGGGGGTGCATCAGGGTCACCTCTGGTCCCTGGTCGGCCAGGGCGCCAGGGGCCCACTGCCAGACCGTGGTGGCCTCCATGGCCACCTTCAGCTCCGGCCTCAGGACCGAGAGGCCCAGGAGCAGTCCCTCGGGGGGTGCTCTCGGCCCTCCCCTGCCGCACAACCTTGCCCACCTCGTCCACCACCGTCACGTAGATGAAGCTCTCGCCAGGGTCCGTCGCGGTGTAGAATATCTCTCCGGGGCCTCCTTTTTTAGGATTTGTCTTTCACCCTCACTCTAGGGGAGGAGGACCACGCCCTCGTAACATTAGGCTGTTTCGGACTTGACCTAGCGTAACCGCTTGGTGGGCATTTAGTGAGTCTGGACGGCGTCATAATAAGGGGGGTCTCTCCGCAGCTCCCCGGCCGACCCTTCCGTCGGCGCTCAGTCCACAACCGCCCCTGTGTTTCGAAACCACCTGCAACACGCTGCGGTAGCCCCTCTCCCCTGTCGCTCCCGTCGAGTGGGGTGTCCGCTTATCTCGGCCTCAGGTAGGGGTGGACTAGCCAGAGCAAGCGCCTGGCTCGCGGGCGTCCTTATGGGCAGCGTCTGGCTAGGGCGGCCCTCGCAGGCCACAACCGCGGCACATTCTATCGGACGGCGGCATCTGCTTACCTGTTGTGCGGGCACCGCGAATGGGCTTCCAAGTCCCCCGCTAGTCTAAGGTGCCGGCCTGATCCTGCTGCACGGCTACGATCGGGGCATCGAGCGACTGTCGCGCACTGCGGCGAGCCGCGACCTCGCGAGCCTCGCTGAACTCTGGCCGCGCCCCGTGGAGACCCCGAGGCGCCGCGGGTGGCGCCGGCCCGGGCCGCCCCCGTGATTAGGAAGTTTCCGGCGAAACCAGATGGCAGACATATGCGCCCTTCTGGCCGCATACAAAGAGCATGCACGGTTGCTCAGCAGAACATTCCCCATTTGCCCCGGCAGAGGACAGAGTAGTCTCGCTCCTACCTAGGGCCATCATCAGCAGGTACTACCCAGAGCATGGTAAGGCGCAATGGGATGATCAAAATCGGGGCACCAGGTCATTGCCTGTCTGAAAGTCCGGGTAGAAAGCCGATCTGCGGTGGTCAATACATGCCATAATCGCGCCGCCGCCATGCCGTCGGGCTACTGGTGCAGGGTGTTGGGCACTGCCCTGCACGACCTGGGCAAGCTGCCCCTGCGCGCTGACCAGGAATGGGTCCATGACGCAGCGCGCCGCCACTGCCGGGCGGCCACTCCTCACGCGAGCTTTTCGTCCTGTCACAGCTGTCAGGCCGAGTTCGGTTACCTGGATGCGTTCCTGAGCTGGGCGCTGGTCAGCGAGCTTCTCCCTCCACCGTGGGCAGAGCGGGCGGCAGCTATCGCCGGGGTGCACCGCCGTCCTCAGGGCTGGGAGGCCAAGGTGGTGGCCCTGGCGGACCGGCTGTCAGCGCGAGAGCGAGAGCGAGAAGAAGACCAGCACGTCACCCTGTACCTCAGGTCGCTCCTGCCGGACCTGGCCCTGGGAGTCGAGACAACGACGCCCCTGTTCTTCCCTCTACGGCCTCTCTCGCGCAGAGTGTCGGAGCTGTATCCCCTTCCTGCTCATGCGCTCCCACCGGCGGAGGACGCCTATCGGCAGCTGTGGCGGGGGCTGGAGGAAGTCCTGCGACGCTTGCGGGACTGTAGCGCCTGGGAGGACGGCCAGGAGGAAGCTTACCTGGACGGGCTTCTGGCCTGTCTCCAGCTCTACCTGTGGTCGGTTCCGTCAGCCACCTATCAGGACCTCGGGGACATCTCGCTGTACGAGCACATGCGGCTGGCGGCGGCCATTGCGGCAGCCATCGCGCAGCAAGAGCCGTCGGAGGAGGCGCTGGACAGAGCTCTTGCCAACGTGGGGCTCGACGCCATAGCCTTCGACCTGGTAGCGGGGGACGTCTCGGGCGTCCAGGACTTCATCTACACCCTTACCTCCCGCGCCGTCGCCCGGGGTTTGCGCGGGCGCTCGTTCTATCTGGACGTAGCGAGCGAGCTGTGCGCCCGCTGGCTCCTGAAAGAAGTGGGGCTGCCCTCCTGCAACCTCATCTACTCGGGCGGGGGCAGGTTCTATGCCCTCTGTCACCCACTGGAGGACACTCTCTTCGATCGGCTTCGCCGGAAGCTGGCCGACGAGTTCCTGAACCGGTTCGAGGGGAAACTGTACGTGGCGTTGGCCAGGGCCCGCGTCGGCGCGGATGTTCTTGCAGCCGAGGGGGATGGACCAGGGCCATCCGGGGGCTGGATCCGGCGCTGGCCGAGGCCAAGGCCCGGCGCTTCAGCGAGCTCGGCCCGAAGGGACTGGCGGGCAAGGTGTTCGCCCCGGCCGGGGGAGATGCCCCAGGGCAGGTGTGCGCTGTCTGCGGTCGGGAGGGGCCGACGTACCCCTGGACGGGGAGCGCGTGCAGTGCGCGGCCTGCCACGAGCTGGCGGAGCTGGGGCGCCAGCTTGCCGACGCCAGAGCCGTAGCGGTGATGCGGGACAGCGGGCCCAGCGACGGCCTCTGGCCGCTGCTGGGCTATCGGGTGGAGCCCTTAGCCCACCTGGAGCGCCTCCCGGCCGGCACGACTCCCGTGTGGCTGTGGCTGGACGCCGACGGCGGCGAGCTGGAGCGCGCCGTAAACGCCCTGGGCCGCTGGCCCAGCCCCCCATCGCTGCTGCTCCGCTTTATGCGGCTGGTGACCCCGAGGCGCGGGGACTCAGGCCCGGGCATCGCCGACTTCGAGACGCTGGCCGAGGGAGCCTGCGGCGACTCCCTGCTGGGTGTGATCAAGATGGACGTGAACGACCTGGGGCGCGTATTCGGCCAGGACCTCGGTAGCAGGGGCAGCCCCAGCCGCTGGGCCACCCTGAGCTTCTTGCTGCGCCTCTTCTTTGAGGGGAGGGTAGCCGAGCTGGCACAGGAGCTGGAGTCGGGAGTAGTGGATGGCCCGCCTCTGCGGTTGGCCGTCGCCAGGGACAGGCGGTCCAGCGAGGATGTGCCCAGCCACCTGTACGTCATCTACTCCGGAGGGGATGACCTGCTGTGGTTGGCTCCTGGGACCTGGCGCTGGAGCTGGCGCTGCAGGTGCGAGCAGAGTTCGGCCGCTTCTCTGGCAACCCCTGGCTGACCGCCTCGGCAGGGGTCCATATCGCCGACTACGGGCTGCCTCTCTACCAGATGGTGCGCGACGCACACGAGGGGCTGGAGCGGGCGAAGGCGCGTCGCGACGAGGGGGGGCGCCAGATCAAGGACGGCGTCACCTTCCTGGGGGAGACCTTCTCCTGGCCCGAGTTGCGGGCAATCAAAGGAGTGGCCCGTGAGCTGCTGGCGCTCTTGCTCGAGAAGGAGGTGCCCCGTTCTCTTCTCCACCGCCTCATGTCCTGGTACGCCCTGGAGCGGAAAGACAGTGAGCGGCTGCGGAGGAGGGACGACCGCCCCCATTATGGGCGCTGGCTGTGGCTGTCTGCCTACTTCCTGGTGCGGCTCGCTGACCAGCACAGGGGCGCGGGGCAGCAGCTCCGGTCCATCGCCGAGAGGCTGGACGCCCAGCCAGAGGCGCTGGCCAGATACGCCTATGCCGCTCGCTGGGCGGAGCTTCTGACGCGGGAGCGAAGGGGGTAAAGAGATGGTGCAGCGACAGCAACAGCCCCGGCGAGAATCCGAGGGCGGATGGCAGCCGCCCCCGCGCGAGAAGCTGGAGCGCATCCTGAGCCAGGACGACTATGGCGAGGAGCTGGTCGCTGTAGCGAAGGAGGTCGGGCAGAGACTGGCGCAGCGGCTCAAGGCGGCGCAGGCGCGCAAGTTCTACAGCGAGATCCGCCGTATAGCCACAGATGTCCAGTACCGGCAAGGGGAGGCCGACAAGGCCAGGCCTTTACGGAGCTGACGCTGTTACGCCTTAAGCTCGCCTACCAGTCGGAGCGGGTACAGGGAGGACGGGAGCTGCACAGAGTGCTGGATCCGGCCATCGAGTTGGTGGGGAACGATGTAGAGCGGCTGCGGCGCCTGGCGGAGTTCTTCGAGGCGGTCCTAGCCTATCACAAGTTCTACGATGGACAGGACTAGGAGGTTGCCATGGTAGCGCAGCGGGACTCCATCAGGCTGTTGGGGCGGCTTTTCCTCCGGGGCGAGATCGAGGCCGTGACCGGCCTGCACATCGGCGCCGGCCCGGGGCGCTGGCCATCAGCGGGATGGACAACCCCGTGGTGCGGGATCCGATGACGCAGATGCCCTACATCCCTGGCTCCTCCCTCAAGGGGAAGATGCGCTCGCTACTCGAGAAGCGAGAGGGCAGGCCCCTGAACCAGCGCATTGGCGACGTGCGCATCCATATGTGCAACGATGGACAGGAGTACGAGAGGTGCGCCGTGTGCCACATCTTCGGCCTGCCCGGCCACGTCGACCACGCTCAGCCCACGCGGCTCCTGGTCAGGGACGTCCCGCTGAGCGAGGCCAGCGCCGAGCGCATGCGCGGTCTGGACCTGGACGCCCCCTACACCGAGGTCAAGTGGGAGGTGGCCATCGACCGTATCACCTCCGCCGCTAACCCGCGACAGACGTAGCGGGTGCCGGCGGGCGCCGTCTTCGCCCCCCTGGAGATGGTCTATTCCGTCTACGACGAGGCGGACGTGGGCCGCTTCCGGGTGCTCCTGGAGACCATGCAGCTGCTGAAAGACGACTACCTGGGCGGGCAGGGAAGCCGTGGCAGCGGACGTGTGCGCTTCCGCAACCTGCTTCTGTCCCTGCGCTCCGCCGGTCGCTACGGCGAGCTCAGGGACTACCCTCAAGCGTTTGCCGGGCTCCCGCAGCTCGTGGCCCAGGCCAGTGAGGTGGTGGACTGGGCCAGGGAGGCATTCCTGGCCGCCGGGAGATGACCGTCGAGAGTGCCTTCTACTTGCGGCCGTCGGGCCGGCTCCATTTGGGCGAGCGGGGCACCGGCCTGGAAGAGACAGCCGAGTTCGTTCGCTCGGACACGCTCTACGGCGCCCTGTGCTTCGCCTGGGGCGAGGCCTTCGGACGCGATGCTCTCTATGAGCTGACAGAAGCCCTGCGAGAGAGGCGGCCGCCCTTCGTACTTTCGTCCGCCTTCCCCGCCGTGCGGGGGGTACGGCTCTATCCCAGGCCCCATCTGGAGCTACGCCTGTCCGACGAAGCGAGGAGGAGGCTCAAGGACGTCCGCTGGGTATCGGAAGGGGTCCTGTGGCGCTGGCTAGCCGAAGACGGCTTGGAGGCCGAGGCCGCGTCCGTGCGCCCTCCCTTCGAGCACATCTGGATGACCGAGCAGGAAATCAGGGCCTTGCGCCGCCTCGCCGGCCCGCCATGGCGGCGGGAGTACGTTCCCAGAGTGGCTTTGGATCGAGTGACCAACCGCTCCAACCTGTACTACGTGGGGGAGGTAACCTTCGCCGAGGGCTGCGGCCTTTTCCTCCTGGCCAGGGCCCCGCGAGAGGAGGAGATGCGGAAACTGCGGGAGGGCCTTGCCGTCCTGGGCGAGATGGGCCTGGACGGCGAGCGGTCGGTAGGACTCGGCCGCTTCAGTGTCGAAGAGCTGAGGGACTGGAGGGCGCCTCAGGTCCAGGGCGGCCGGTTCATCACTCTGTCCCTTTACCTGCCGACAGCGGCTGAGCTAGAGGCGGGGGCGCTGGGCGAGGGCGCCCGCTACCGGCTGGTGCGGCGCGAGGGCTGGATAGCCTCCCCCGCCTGGCCGGGCAGGCGGCGCAAGTGGGTGAACATGGTGCAGGAGGGCTCCCTCATCTGCGGAGACCCCGACCAGCTCTATGGCCAGTCGGCCGACGTGACCCCCAGCGAGCGCCTGCCCGGCGCGCACCCTGTGCTGCGGGTGGGATTTGCCTTCCCCCTGGCCGCCCCTGCCACAGGAGGTGGGTAGGAGATGGCCGAGTACGAGGTGCGTCTGACCGCCCTCACCCCCCTACACATACGGCGACCGGAAGAAAGGCGGGCCGGCTGGGACTTCGTGGCCGAGGAGGGCAGGCTGCGGGTGCTGGACCTGGGCCGCCTCTATCAGGAGCTCTGGCCAGGGCGGGGCCCCGTGCCCGCGCCCCTCGACCTGCTGCGGGGGCGGCGGGCGGCCCCGTACGCGGCCTATTCCCTGCGCTTCCTGGGCCAGGCGCCGCAGAGCTACTGGCCTCTCGTGCGCGAGCCCATGCGCCAGCGGCCCTATGTCCCGGGCAGCAGCCTCAAAGGGCTGCTCCGCACTGCCCTCCTGTGGGGCCTCTTCGACGGCACATTGCGGGAGCTGGGCGGGACAGTCCGGACCGCTGCCGAGCCTCTGGAGCTGGAAGCCTTCGGGAAAGACCCTCGAGGGCGGCGACACCCCAACTACAGCCTCAGCCGCGTCATGCTGCCAGAAGACCTCTGGCCGACGGGCGATGTGGAGTGTTGGGTGACGCCGGCCTACGCCCACGCCCTCGATGCCTCCGGCAGGCTCGTGCGGCGCGTGCCTCTGGGGCACCTGGAGGTGGTCGCCCCCGGCGCGTCTTTCGAGGGGCGCCTGCGGGTGGACGACTGGCTCCTGGCGCGGGGAGAGCTGGGCTTCCCGGGCCGCGGGACCACAGCAGTCCGCCATCTCCCCGATGCCCTGCAAGAGTTCGGTGCCGCGCTCCTCTCGGTAGAGGTGCGGTTCTACCGCTCCGGCCGGGAGGACAGAGTGCCGAGAGGCTCCAGTCCCTCGCCGGCGGCCCGGGGGCAGTGGCGTGCCTGGGCTGGGGAGGTGGGTGGGCGTCCAAGACGGTGGGATGTAGGACTTCGCCAGGGCGGGATCTGGCCTGCAGGCCTCTGTAACATTGCCTGGCAACTTCTTGTCCCTACCGAGGAGGATAGGCACCCGTGAAGAGCAAGAGGTCTTCCATCCAACCATTGTTTTTCAGCTCTTGCGCCTCAGGCATATGCAGCAGAAACACGCGATGTGATAATCGGCTCAGGGAGGTAACAGAATAGGCTTGACATGCATGGGGACCCCGGACCAGGCAGACTGGCTCAATGCAGGCCCTGGGGGCGTCATCGAAGCAATGCTGGCCAAAGAGGTGAAAGCCCATGCCAACTGGTGGGGAGGTTGGCCAGGCAACGGGCCATTAGGACGGTTCTCTTCCGAGCTGCCGTGGAGGCCTGTCGGGCGAAGGTGGAGGGTTGGTATGACCTGTGGCTCAAGTCCAGAGGAGCGGCCCAGAAGATCCCGACCCCTGACGAGGAGCGGGCATGGCAGCAGTAGAAGGAGGAGTTCGAAGAGCGGATGGGGCTGGACCTGGACGATGTAGATAGGTGAGGAGTGAAGCGAAGTGACTGCCTTAAATCCTCTGCCGACCAATATGAGCGGGAACGGCGTCTATGTGGCCTTCGGCCTGTTGCTGGAAGAGATCGTGAGGGTGACCGGTGACATTAAGCAAGCGGCCGACACGGCTGCCCGCGCGGGCCGGATCGATGAAGCTAGGGAACTCCTTTCTCATGGGTCGCGGCTGGGCCAGTTCCGGCAGCGAGTGATGGACTTACAACAGCAATGGTAGCAACTGGCCTCTGGAGACCGCCGCGCCATCGGTCGAGAAGGCGAAACGGAGATGAGTCACAGTGTGTTCCCATTCTCGCCCAACGAGCGCCATCGCCTTCGTGAGTATATAGACAGGTTCAAAAGGTTTACCAGCACAGATACCTATCGTACCGACATCGCGGAGCGGAGCGAGCACCGACGCTTCTTCCAGGAAGAGCTGCCAACCCGGCTCGATCGATTGTCAGAGGAAGACGTCCTAGAGATAGTTCGCAGGCTGTGGGCTCACCAGGTGGTCAAGAATAAGGCCTACATAGCTCGGCAACTGGTAGTGGACAACGGCTTGGACAGGCTACGTCAGGCTATCCGCGCGCTCTACGACCTGAGGGACGATCCCGAGGAAGCCTACTCAAGTGTCATTTCCTCCATCAAAGGATGGAAGACCGCGTCCGCCACCGAGATGCTCGCCTACATCTATCCACACCGCTGTGGGATATGGAACGGGCCAGTCCGAAAGGCGCTGAAGAGGCTCGGACTGGCGGGCAAGGTACAGGCAGGACACGGCATCCTTTCTAAGGACGAGTACCGCTCGGCGAACGCCCTTCTGCGGGCCATCGCCGAGGAGTTGCGCCGGGCCTGGCCCGAGGGCCCCCTCGAGGAGGATCTGGCCCGGGCGGGGTTCAGCGGCGTCGACCTCCTCATCGTCGACCTTTTCTTGTTCCGGGCAGTGTACGAACAAGGACACCAGCATCCCGTGCTCCCCACAGGGTCATCGAGGGCGGACTCCCGGATGGGCGACCGGCCTGCCGCTGATCGCGGGCGATTCCAGAGGGCCGGCCCTAACCGGGCACGGCGACTTCCCCCCGCTAGCAGAGAGGGCCGAGAGGCCCTGTCGTTTTTCGCGCGGGACGTCAGCCCGCTGTTTCGCCAGAGACATCTCCGGCACTGGCAAGAAGCAGGTTACAAGTCGAGCTGGGCAGAGTCCCTGGCCCTGTTTCTCGGCTATTACGCTTTTGAGCGCAACTTTAATTCGAAACGCTATGCCCAGGTCGCGAGCGGACTGCTTCGCGAACTCGGTGAACGGGCTGACGCGGCTACCTTATCTCGAGAGTTCCATAGGCGCATGGTTGCGGGCGGGCTTCGCCCGATTCAGGTAAGCCACAACCCGCTTCATCATGTGGCGATGCAGCCATGCTCGTGTCTTCTATGCACATTTCACTGTGAAAACCTGGTCGAGTCTGTGAGAGCGGCGATTGAGGCGGGGCATGCTGTAGCGGCGCACAGCCGTCTGTGCGGCGTCCCCGGCATCGGGCCTAAGATAGCATCGCTTTTTCTCCGCGATCTTGCCGTCTGGTTCGGCGTCGCGGATAGGGTAACGAATGAGGGTCGCTATTACCTCCAGCCTGTAGACCGTTGGGTGGGAAGGACTATCCAGCGGCTCGTTGGAAGGAAGGACATGCGACAACGAGAGATCGCACGCTGGATCGTCACCTATGCCGATGCGCCGGAGCTGGCAAACCAGGGCATCTGGTATTTTTGGCAAAGAGGTCCTGGGATCATCCGAGTCGAGACTGGTTCACCTCATACCTGATGCCGGTCATGTCAATATCGCTGGCATGCGGCAACTGCTACTGAATCACCAGGCCCAATATCGGGACCACAGCTAGAGTTTAGGCCCGAAACAAGCTAAGACAAGCCCGATTGATCACTGGCCAAGGGACAGCGCTCAGAAAACCAGGACAAGGTGCCCTACAGTACTGAGTCCATCCTGCACATCATCCGTGGCACATCGTCTGTCCACAGCAGCCGTGGTGCCATCCTGTCGCGGCGTAATTTCGCCGGTTTTCTCTGCCTTTCCACGGCTTTATAACTCGGGGGCTAGGTGCCTAAAGCGCCCATTCCGGTTGACTGCTGCTGCGCGTCGACCATATTGGCGGATACGGCGATGCGGGCTCTGGCATCCGGTAGGGCACGGACCGGCATACGTTACTGCCATGCCAGTCACGTTTAGCACCGTCAGGCCTGCAATCTCCGGTGTGGCACGCAAGACCTCCGTCCACCACACCATCGTGCAAGCCCACCTGAGGGCATTCGCGGGGGCTGGTCAGGAGCGGCATACCGCCTGCTGCCCTTTAGAAAGTCAGCATGGCTTTGTCGTCTGTGGCGCCAAGGAGCCCTGCGCCTCCGCGAGCGGCTGCCACAGGGGCGGCTCGTTTCCGGACGCCTCCCACCCTACCGGTCCGATGCTGAAGGCCCCACACTCTGGCCCTCCCAGAAGAGGAGGGTGGGCCGAGGTGGCGGGCCCATCTCCATCATGTCTGTTCCCATGCTGCTCAGGGTCTCGGCCAGCATGGCCCACCTCGCAGTTCACCATTTTCACGCACCGTTGTCCTACGGATAGCTGGCATGGCCCTTCTGCGCCTGGCTCGTTTGCTCTGTGTGCCAGGCAGGAGTTATCATGAGTGATAGTAGGGCGGACTCAGCAGGGCGGCTAGGCCCATTTGAGACACGCTATAGCGCCTCCGGGACGCCACCACCCCCGGGCCGCACCTCCTGCCGCGCCGAGCAAGTGCCTGTGTCGTCAGCCTGTGCTGTAGGGCGCTCGGAGGCCATCGGCGCGGGGGACGGGTAACAGTGAACTGTCCATCGTGGGTCGAGCGCCATACTTCCTGAAGGCATCGGCAGACGTATCGGCTGGAAGGACCCGCTGCTGGTGATGCCGCAGGAGGCGGCCGCAGCAGGTGTTCCTGCCGAGGCGCCCGTCTGCGTCTCGTCCTTCGTGCAGCGAGCGTTATTGCCTCTGCCGGACGCATTATTCGCCCCTGGTCTACTATGCCCCCGCGCCGGTGCGGGCCTACCACTCTGCGAGAAGGGCGGCGGCATCTACGACCATCACTCCTCGCCCGAGGCGGTCCGCCGCTGGCTGGCGGGCAAGTTCAAGTTCAGGTAGATGAGCCGGTGTTGGTGGGCGTTCGGCCGCTGCTTGGGCACCTGCATCGAGATGCCGCCGCCGCTGCCCGAACTCGGCCCGGAGCCTTTCTCCCGGGCCGAGGCCATGGTGGTGGAGGCCATCGTGGGCATGTGCTGGCGGTGTCACCGGAGAGCCCCGGTCTAGGGTGCTGGTGAGGCGGGAGTCTCTCGCCATCAAGTGGCCTGACTGGACGCCCGTCTGCGACGAGTGCTCTGGCGGTGTCGAGGGAGCTTCGCCGGTAAGGCTCCGGAGTGCCGGCGGCCACATTTTTGTTCAGCCCGGGTGAGGAGACAACGACACTCCCCTCCGGGTAGCCATCAGCTGCAAAGGTGGTGCCTGGCAGGAGCCTCTCTCTGGACTACCGAGGAAGCAGCCGCTCCCGGGTTTTGACCAGCCGCTCGATGGACGGCTGCCAACGAAACAGTTGTAGTCGGGCCAGCGTAAGTATTCGTGCCACGCAGCTGCAGCCCTGCTGGGGGCAGATACACAAGGCACCGCCCACGCCTCAACTTGCCCCCTACGGATCTGGTCACGGACGGGGAAGGTCTTCCCGAAGACCTAATCAACGTCGCTACGATAGCAGGACTCTCCCTGTCGCGCCTGAGCTTTCCAGCCAGCGACCTAGACTTTACGGGACGCCCCGCTGGGCCCTGGTGTCAGACTTGCCCCATCAGCGGTGCTGGGTTACGCTCTTAGGAAAGGTGGGTGCCTGCCCTGACGGAACGCTCCCTGGGTTGGTGGCCGCAGAGGGCCGGGCAAGTGCGCTATGTCCCCGGATGCTTGACGCCGCCGCTTGAGATGCCTCGGTCCGGCGGCGGGACTTCAGTCCGACTGCTGCCAAAGTTGCTGCCAGATAGCTTCTTAGGGGCAACTCTGGTGATAGATTTGGCTGCACGTCGCACTTGAAAATCTGGTCGGGGCGGCCGGATTTGAACCGGCGACCTCCACAACCCCATTGTGGTGCGCTACCAGGCTGCGCTACGCCCCG
>VAPR01000269.1_pt1 | contig 36502 bp, 26 predicted proteins | sample 3380701 | NCBI WGS metagenome assembly VAPR01 (sample SAMN11536904, study PRJNA540576) | hot springs metagenome | isolation source: hot spring wet sediment | place: Spain: Lobios | collected 2014-01
CGAGCCGACCCGCCTCGCTGATATCAAAGAACCCGCTGCTCTCATCATGGTCGGCGAACCCGGCATTCCCTGTCCCGACGCTGGAACTTGGTGCAACTGGTGGTGGAGAAAGGATCGCCAGTGGCACTTGAGCGGGAAACTTTATATCTTTGCTGACGCCCATGTTAAGTGGCTCAAGCCAACTCAAACGGTGCGCGGCTATACTTGGTTTCTGGACGGCACGCGCAACAATCACCCTTACGATCTGAGCTGTAGCGACAACTACGAGACGGAGTAAAGCCTCACGGTGTTGACAGGGAAGCAAAAAGTGAGGCGGGTTGGCGACCCGCCTCTCCATAAAAAAGTGACCCAAAATTGCAACGCCTTGAAGAATAAGATTCATGGGCGGGAAAAACCGCTCTCATTAAGATTAAGGTATGCAATCGGGGCGCACAAACTTGCGATAATGCGCCGCCACCGGGTCGGTTTTCTTGCTGGGGCGGATTTTCCACTAACCCCTGGTTCTTAGACTGTGGAACCCCTTACGCAGGTTGGAGCGACCAAGCAATGCCTTACAAGATGGCTTACATGCGCAATTACCAGATGCTCCTCTGTCCATCCCGCTCACCAAAGTTAGCCTCCAACAACCATTGCTCTCGCAGCAAGGCATCTCCCCATTTTGATTGTTGGTGCTTTTCCGTTAGTCCACCAATGCAGGATTTACTACTGCCTTCGTAGCAAGCAGTGAACAAATATCTGCTGATATTTTTTCCAATTGCGACCTCGCTTGAAGGAGGGAGTGATCACAAGATGTCGTCCAGACAAGATGGAAGCAAAATGAAGGTCGCGTATGTCTTTATCTCCCCTCGTGCAGCTTCCTATAAGCTACAGCAGATGATCTTGCCCCAGCTGGAGGCAGGCACGCACAGGGTCGAGGTGGTGGGGATGTTCTTCTTCGACGACAACTTGTTCGTTCTGCGTAAGGGAGACCCAATAGGGTAACGCCTTGCGGAAGTTGCTAAGGAAAAGAACATCTTCCTAAAGATGTGCGATGTGTGCGCTTTAGAACGAAACTTAGCGAAAGGGCAACCCCGCTGGTGCGACAAGCAAAATCAAGGGCGCACCTAACCCGCCGAGTGCGTGCCATACAACTACAAATACAGAATCGCTAAAGCCCGTCGGCGCCATCCCAATGTGCCCATCATCTACGCCTATCCTTACGAAACTGATGACCTTTGCGTCAGACCTGCAGCAGGTCCATTGATTCCTAAAACGTAAGGAGAATCTCAACCTGCAAAGGAGGTGGTCACGATGGTTCCCCTCGCTCGGGTCGGTAAGGAAGCCCCTGATTTTGAGGCGACCACTTACATCCCGGGTGTGGGATTCAAACTCGTCAAACTTTCGGACTATCGAGGTAAATGGGTTGTCCTTTGCTTTTACCCCGGTGACTTTACCCTTCTTCTGACCTACAGAGTTGGCAGCAGTTGCTGCCAGATACCCCAAGCTGAAAGAAATGGGCGTTGAAGTCCTTGCCATAAGCACCGACAGCAGGTTCACTCACAAGATTTGGCACGAAGTCGAACTCTCCAAGATGGTTGAAGGTGGTATTCCTTTCCCTATGCTCTCTGCTCTGATCCAGGCGGCAGGATAGGTTCTGTTTATAGTGTCTACGATGAAGAGGCAGGGGTCGACATCCGGGGTCGCTTTATCATTGACCCTGACAGGATAATTCAAGCGATGGAGGTTTTGACCCCTTCAGTTGGTCGCAACCCTGAAGAATTAATTCGTCAGTTGCAGGCTTTCCAACATGTCAGGGCAACAAAGGGTGCCGAAGTCACACCTTCAGGCTGGCGCCCTGGCCGAACAACCCTCAAGCCAAGCCCTGAGCTTGTGGGGAATGTGTGGCGAGTCTGGAAGGTTGAAGAATCCTTCTAAAGCTGAACCAGTTCAATCCCAAAAGGGTTGCAGCCGCTTCGTCGTGATTGCCTTTCAGAGTAGCGGCTGCAATCCCTTCGATCAACCTCCGGGAAAGCTGCTCCAAAGCTATGGTTAAAGTCGTCAAGACACTTCACCGCCAAGTCATTACAGCGTAGGATCAAAAGATTCGAGCGGGGAGGATTTTGAGCCCCAAAGTTGCGCGCACCAGTGCTCCGAAGGTGGGACAAAAGGACTGTCTGAGTTGTGCAATTGGTCAGATAAAAGTTTGGGAGCACTCCCCTGACTCTAACCCTGACGGAGGCTGTTTGCCTTCGGAAAATTGGGAGAAAACGGTGAAGGGGTGGGAGGTAGGAGACTGAGTTGGGACTTACTCCAGTGTTTGGCAGTAACCTGTGACCGAACTAACCTATTGCCTGATCGCAGGCAAGGAAGGTGACAAAATAAGAAGACAAGCACGATCGTGACGCACGGGCGCACCAACAGATCACCCCGCAAGCTCAAAACGGGGATATCGGGTAGGCGTGAACTGATTTTGATTGGGGATGGGCGAACCGTTTGGTGTTGGGTGACTGAACATGAAGAGCGTCAACATGGAGCCTGAAGTGCGAGAGAAGAAGATCGCCGAGTGGAGCCAAAAGATCTGCGCAGAGCTGCAAAAGGTGCTCCCCTCCAAGCCCAACGAAGCGGATTTTCGGCGGGTGATTGGCCGAATCTTGGAAGATTTTTGCGCTGAGATAGGCGCCACTCCAATTGCCCATTCAGAATACACCCTCGCAAACGGTCGTGCCGACGCTGTGTTCAACCGCTTAGTCATCGAGTATGAGCGCCCCGGAGTCCTCAAGAAGCCCCCTGACGCAGCCACGTGTCACTCAATACAGCAGGTCAAAGGTTACCTTGAAGGTCTGGCGAAAAAGGAGCGCCGCGAGATAGGGCGGTTGGCGGGTGTCGTCTTCGATGGCTATTTCCTCATCTTTGTTCGCTTTGTCGACGGCAAATGGGTTGAGGAACCACCTACTGAGGTCAATGAGCACTCGCTTCAGCGGTTCCTCACTTGGCTTGCTGCTCTCTCCTCTGGCATTGCTCTGACTTCAGAGAACCTGAACCGTGACTTCTCCATTGAACAGCTGCGCACGCAGAACATCTTGCGCAGGCTTTTCCAAGCTCTCGGCGCCGCTTTAGCCCAGCAAGGCGGACTTGTTTCCAAACTGTTTGAGCAGTGGCGGATCTTTTTTAGCGAAGCGATCGATTACTCCGAAGCGTTTGGTGGGCGCAAGTTGGAACCGCTGAGAAAGTGGGTTCAGAAGGCAGGCTTCGAGGTCAAAAGTCCGGAAGAAGCGGAGCGGTTCTTCTTCGTCCTGCACACCTATTTTGCGCTGCTTGTCAAACTGTTGGCTTGGCTTGCGCTCTCGCGCCACCTCGGCGTCAAGTTGGGCGCACCCTCGTTTGCTATCTTAGCAACAGCGGACAGTGAGACCCTGCGTCGCCATTTGGAAGATATGGAATCGGGCGGCATTTTCCGAGCCTACGGTATCACCAACTTGCTGGAAGGTGACTTTTTCTCTTGGTACCTCTCTGCCTGGAACGAAAAATTGAGGACGCTATCCGCCAGCTCATCAAGCGCCTCGACGAGTATGACCCCACCACCCTCAGCCTTCTGCCCGAAGAGACGCGCGACCTGTTCAAAAAGCTCTATCACTACCTTTTGCCCCGCGAGATTCGCCACAACCTCGGCGAGTATTACACTCCTGACTGGCTGGCACAAAGGCTGCTGACCCAAGTAGACAGCGACTTCTTCAAGACCGATCCCAGCAAAAACGAAAGCAGAATGCGCCAAAAACTGCTTAACACGCGCTTTCTTGACCCTGCCTGCGGTTCGGGCACTTTCCTCGTTCTCATCATCGCCCGCATGCGGGAACTGGGACAGAAGCTATTCGTGCCCGAACGGGAACTGCTGGAAGCCATCCTGCACAATGTGGTGGGTTTTGACCTCAACCCGCTGGCGGTGCTCACCGCACGCGTGAACTACCTGCTGGCAATTGCTGACCTTTTGGAATACCGCCGTGGCGATATCACCATCCCAGTTTATCTTGCCGATTCCGTGCGCATGCCAGCCGCTGGCACTGAACTCTTCAGTCAAGGCACCTACGAGTTCCCCACTGCGGTAGGCAAGTTCCGCATCCCTGCTGTGCTTTGCACTAAGGAGCGATTTGACTCGTTTACAAATATCCTTGCCGAGAGCATCAAGAGCGAGATCGCTACCGATTCATTCCTACGCCGCATTGAGCGCGAACTTGACCTTCAACCGCCTGAATGGAATGAGCGGATGGTAGATACACTGCGCGAGCTGTATGAACAGATGCTCAACCTGCACCGACAGGGGTTGAATAGTCTTTGGGCTCAACTGCTCAAAAACAACTTCGCACCGTTAGCCATCGGGCAGTTTGACTACATCGTCGGCAATCCGCCTTGGGTGAATTGGGAGCATTTGCCAGATAGGTATCGAGAAGAGATCGCTGATCTTTGGCGAAAGATGGGCGCAGGGGGCGCTATGTATCTGGATAAAAAGTGGGACATCTCCTTGCTCATGACCCAAATAGCCCTTACCCACTTTCTCAAGAAGGGCGGAAAGCTCGGCTTTGTAATCACGCAATCAGCGTTCAAAACCAATCTCGGCGGGCGCGATTTTAGAAAATTCAAATTGCCTAATGGAACGCCTATTTGCGTGCTCCATGTAGATGATATGGCAGATCTCAACCCCTTTGAGGGTGCTTCAAATCGCACGGCGGTGATGGTGCTGGAGAAGGGCAAGCCAACCAAGTATCCCGTGCCCTACACCGTTTGGCGCAAGCACAAAGGTGCCCGCTTCACCTACGAGAGCACGCTGGAGGAGGTAATAAAAGCTACCCGGCGACTCCGCTTCGTTGCCGAACCCGTTGACCCTCGAGATCCCACTTCTCCCTGGCTCACTGCCCGCCCCAAGGCGCTTAAGGCCGTGCGTAAGGTGTTGGGAAGGTCCGACTACGAAGCGCATGCAGGTGCATACACTGGCGGTGCCAACGGCGTCTACTGGGTGGATATCGTCTACCGCCGCCCCGACGGGTTGGTGGTGGTGCGCAACCTGACCGAAGGGGCAAAGGTCAAGGTGGATGAGGTGACGGAGGCGATTGAACCAGATTTGCTTTATCCCCTCCTGCGCGGGCGGGATGTGAAGCGCTGGCAGGCGGAACCTTCTGCCTACATCCTGATGACCTATCTTAAACAAGAAGGCAAGTTGGGCATCATACCCCCCGAAACGATGGAGAGCACCTATCCACGTACGCTGGGATATCTCAAACGGTTCGAGGGAGTGCTGAAGAAGCGTTCAGATTATCGCCACTATTTTGCCCCTACTGGCAAACCGTTCTATGCGATGATGCCACGTCCTGGTACCTTCGCCCCGTGGAAAGTGGTATGGACACGAATTGCAGAAATTCAGGCAGCTGTTGTTGGGGAACTTGAGGGCAAGCCAATAATTCCTCAAGAAACCGTCACGCTTGTGGAGTGTGAAACCGAGAAAGAGGCTCATTACATTGCGGCGCTTGTCAACTCATCGCCTTTCCAATTTGCCGCCGTTTCCTATAGTCAGGAAGGTGGCAAGAGTATGGGGTCTATGCATGTCTTGGAACACATCCGCATCCCTCGCTACGACGCATCCAATCCAGTGCATCGGCGGTTGGCAGAATTGTCGCGGGAAGCGCACGAGGCGGCAAAGGTGGGGGATGAACGGCGGTTGCAAGCCATTGAAGAAGAGATTGACCAAGAAGCAGCAAAGCTCTGGGGCTTGACGGATACAGAGCTGAAGGAAATCCAGCTCAGCCTGCGCGAGCTGGGCGGAGAGGAACGGGAGGGAGACGAATGAAAGCCTTGCAAGGTCTCCGCCAAATCCTTCAAGCTGTTGCCCAAGATGTGGATGTGCTGCCTGCCGTCGGTGGAGCGGTGGAAGACCTGGAACGCCCCGATTTCGAAGAGCGCGAAGATCAGGCGCTCAATGAATCCGAGAAGGTCTTTGACGCAATTTTTGAGCGCGACCCCTCTGCACCGACTCTGAGACTGTATCGCCCTGTGCCTCCCGTAAGGCGAACGGAACAGCATTTTTTCCGCTACTTCCTTGACGGCTCCTTTCGCTCCTACTTTCTCGGCACCGTGCTGGAACATGATCGGGAATCGTCCGTGCACTACGCCCAAATCGGCGCCTGCGTTCTGCGACGAGAAGATGATGGCTCGGTGCGACGCGAAGCTTTGCGAGTAGATCACCTCTTGCTGGCAGGCAAACAGAGGCTTTCCGAAACCTTCTGGAACAGACTGGAAGCCCTTTGTTCCCAAAGGGCTATTAGACTGGTTGACTTGACTGAAAAGGACATCATCAGCGGTGAGCGAATAGATATCGACTTGCGCAACAAAGCGGGGGGCAAAGTGCGGTTTGAGATGCGCAAACTGGAAGCGGAGATGATCGGCAGCCTTTTAGACAAGCTGGACGAAAACTGTTGGCTTATCGCCGACGGCTCGCTCATGTTTGAGCCAATCCTCAAACAATTGAGCGCCGGTGATGAAATCAAGCCTGTGATTGGGGTTTCCAAGAACTTTCGCAAAGACCCGCAGTTTGTTTTCGGTCGCGGTCCTCGAGCTGAGCGTCGCTCTATTTACCAATTGCTGGCTGGCTTACAGGCAGAGCATCGGACGGCTGCATTTAGTGCTCGAGAGGGCAAAGTGGTCTTCTGGTATGTTCGGCTGCGCGAGCAGCGCCATCTGGACTACCCGATGATGGGCGTGGTCAAAGTAGAGCTCGTCAATCCAGCGGCGGAGCCTGTGCCTTCCGATTTGATTGACCGCATCTCGCAAGCGCTGGTGGCGGAGCGTCATGTGACGCCTCACGGGCAAGACCGCCGCTGGCACGCCCATTTGTATCCCATCTTCCTTGCGGAGCGCGCTGTGAGAGAAAGCCTTTTCTCCCGGGAAGTGATCCAGCAATACCTAAAGTGGAGGTGAGCCCCATGGCTGCGCCTAACGATCGCCCGATTATCGGGCTCTCATCGGCTACCGCAAACCAACCCAATACTTCCGACAGGTTTTCCTTCTGGCTCGCACCCAATGTCATTGTCAACCCCTTTGACATCGTGGAGGCGGAACAAGTTGCTCCAGAAGGAACGAGCCGCACCTTCGGCATTGTGACCACGCTGGAACACAGCACCGACGCGCCTACGCACCTGTCCAATTACATTTCCAACGATTTCGGTCAAGTGACAGTGGAGCCCAACACAGTGCGGCAGGGGACTACGGTGGCTCATGTTGCTGTTCTTTCCAATGACCGAGACATTTACATGCCGGTGATGAACGACCGACCTGTCCGCTTCGCTGACGAAGCGGGCATCCACACCGCCCTGGGGATTGACCAAGTGCCTGAGCGCTATCGTGTCCCCGCTGGGATCATTGAGATGTCCAACGGCACCCGAGCCGTCGTCTACCTTGACATCCGCTACATCTTGGGACCTGAGGGTGCCCATGTCAACATCACGGGCATTTCTGGGCTGGCGACGAAAACCTCCTATGCCATTTTCCTCATTCAGTCCATCTTGCAAAAAGCGAAGAATCGTGACCGCATCGGCGTGATCATCCTGAATGTCAAGCACGGCGATTTGCTCACGATTGACCAACCGCCGAAGAGGGGATTGCCTCCCGAGCAGCACGAACTTTGGGAAACGCTCGGACTTACGCCCAAGCCTTTTGACAAAGTTCGCTACCTGTTGCCCTATGGGAAGGACACTCCCAGAACTGGCAACCCTAACAGCTTTCGCACACCCGAACGCGACTGGTTCCTTTACGCCTACTCGCTGCAAGATACCTACGACAAGTTAGACTTGCTCCTGTCAAATGTGCCTGACCCTTGGGATACGGTTGGTGCGCTGATTGGCGAGATTCAGCAAGGGCTTTCCGATCCCAAGACAGGTAGGTGGAGACCGAGTGGCAAATGGGCTAATGTCACCGACTGGGATAGCCTTCTGAACGGCGAACCGCTGGTGAAAAACGGACAAGCCCAGCAGATAGGTGAGGTGCGCCCGGTCTCGGTTGGGCGTTTCCGCCGTGTGCTGCGCCGCATCGTTCAAACCCGCCAATCGGGGATCTTCGTTTCCCAACGAGACCGACAAACAAAGAACCTCAGCGAGGAGATCGCCAAGATCAAGGGTGGCGAGACGATTGTCGTGGACATTGCCCGCCTCACCGATGACGAGCAAACCCTTGTCTTTGGCGACATCCTGCGCACCATCTATGCCCTATATGCCGAGGAAGGCAGCGAAAGGGAGGATTTGCCGGAAAAGGTCATCATCTTTGTGGACGAGTTGAACAAATACGCTCCTGTCCGAGAGAAAGAATCGCCCATCATCCAGCAAGTGCTGGACATTGCCGAGCGCGGTCGTTCCCTGGGGGTGGTGCTTTTCGGCGCTGAACAATTTATGAGCGCAGTGCACGAGCGGGTAGCAGGCAACTGCTCCACGATAGTCATTGGCAGGAATGGCTCTGCCGAGCTCTCCTCGCCAGCTTATCGCTTCCTTGATCCGGCAGTCAAGGCAAACATTACCCGCTTGGAAAAGGGCGAACTTGTCATCAGCCACGCCACCTTTCGCCAGCCAGTCAAGATCCGCTTCCCGCTCCCAGCATATTTGCAAGAGGGGGTTGGGAATGATTGAACTCTTTGGCGGACTTAGTCGGGTTTGAGGGAGGAACGATAAGCTAAGTTTTTGCTAAGGACAAAATCGCCCCCATTAGTTCCGCTTTAGTTTCACCAGAAGATGGAGCGAAGGCTCCCACATGCGGCTGCTGCCTCAGTGTCGTCAGCGGCGAATCGGAATTAGCGTTAGATTTTTGGTGGCTTGTATTTACCTACGAAGTGAGGGATTGGGCTTATGCGCCGACGATGGTGGTTCGTCGCTGCCGCGCTCCTCATAGCCGTTGGGGGGTGGCTGTGGTGGCAACGCCCTATTGCCGTTGAGGTCTCCCCAGTTCGGAAAGGCAGGATCGTGGAAATCGTTTATGCTACTGGAATTGTTAAGCCCGCTCAGGAGTTACTGGTAGACGCCAAGGTGTCTGCAACGGTCAAAGCCATCTTGGTCAAGGAAGGGCAATCGGTGCGCCGGGGGCAAGTGTTGGCGGTTTTGGACGCCTCCGATTTTGAGATTCGGGTGCGAGAAGCCGAGCGGCGATGGCGAGTGGCAGAAGCCGCTTTGCGCCAACTGGAAGCAGGCACCGACCCCTTTGACCTTGCTGCCTTGCAAGCCGAGTTGGACGCTGCTATTGCTCAATGGCAGTTGGCGCAAAAGGATGTAGAGAGCGCCCGCACCCAATTGGAAACTGCCCGCGCCCGCTACCAACAAGCTGAAGAAGCGCTGAAGCTGACAGAAGCCGAGGTGCGAACGGCTATCCGCCAAGCTGAAGAGAATGTGCGCATCGCCGAAGCCCAAGTCCAACAAGCCCAAACAGCATTGGTCGTCACAAAGCAAATCGTGGCTCAAGAGATCGCCCAAGCAGAAGCCGCTTTGAGAGCCGCTGAAGCTCAAGCCGCTTTGGTAGAAGAAGGGGCACGAGAAGAGGAGCGAGAACGGGCAAAAGCCGCTTTGGCTGCAGCGAAAGCCGCTTTAGAAGATGCCCAACGAACTTTGGAGCGAGCGCACAAGTTGTTTGCCCAAGGGGCAATCTCCAAAGCGGAGTTAGACGCTGCCCAAACCCGCCACGAACTTGCCCTTGCCCAACTCCGTCAAGCGGAAGCGAATTGGCAGCAAGTGCAAAAAGGTGCCCGACCGCAAGAACGGGAAGCTGCCCGCGCCCAAGTGGCACAAGCGACAGCGCTGGTGGAAAAAGCAAAGGCTCGTCAAGCCGAAATATCTTTGCGGGAACAAGACTTAGCCGCCGCCCAAGCCCGCTTGGAGCAAGCCCAAGCGCAATTGCAATCGGCTCGTGCAAACGAGCGGCAGATCGCTTTGCGCCGCGCCGATGTGGACGCCGCTCGCGCTCAAGTCCGTCAAGCGGAAACGCTCCTGCAAAAAGCCTTGGACGGGGAAAGAGTTGCGAGGGCTCGGGTGGACGCGTTGCGAGCGAAAATCGCCCAAGCCCAGCGAGGTGCTCGCCCTGAAGCGTTGGAAGTTGCCCGGCGAGAATACGCGCTGGCAAAACAGGTTTACGAAGACGCCCTTCGCAAGTTGGACGACTTCGTTGTTCGCGCTCCGGTGGACGGTGTGGTGACCGAAGTGGTGGCAAAAGTGGGTAGCTACCTCGCTGCTGGGTTCGGGATGTCCACGGTCGTGAAGATGGCAACGGGTGAAGAAGTGTTTATTGAAGCCCAAGTGGACGAAGCGGACATCGGCAAACTCCGCTTGGGAGGCACTGCCTTCTTCAAAGCCGATGCGTTCCCTGAGCGCACCTACCGAGCCGTTGTGGCTCGCATCTATCCTGAAGCTGACCCTATTACCAAAACCTACAAGGTGGAGTTGCGCAACCTCTCTACTACCCAAGGGCTCAAGTTGGGGATGAGCGGCGATGTGAACATCGTGGGGCGAGTGGTCAACGAAGCGTTGTTGGTGCCAACGACCGCCGTCGTCACCGAGCAAGACCGATCAGTAGTTTGGGTGGTGCAGGATGGACGCGTAGTCAAGCAACCTGTGGAAATCGGAGCTCGAGACGCTGAGCGGGTGCACCTTCGCAACGGTGTCTCTGTCGGCACCCTGGTGGTTATCAATCCCCCTGCCAACTTAAAAGAGGGGCGCCGAGTAATTGTCAAGCAGAGGCGATGAGGGGCTTGCCCCCAGTGGGAACCATGATCCCTCAAAAACGCACCTTCGGCGCTTCTCGCTCACCTTCGTCTGCAAAAAAGAAGAAGCGGGGACGAAAACCGCAAAGGGATGCAATCAACCCATCTGGGATGCTTGCTAATCGCGTGTTGTAATCCCGAACAACAGCGTTGTAGTAGCGGCGAGCGTTGGCAATGTCTTGTTCTATTTCGGACAGTTGCTGTTGCAGGGCAAGAAAGTTTTGGTTGGCTTGCAAGGTGGGGTAAGCCTCTGCGAGGGCAAAGAGTTGCCGTAAGGCAGCGGTAAGCATGTTTTCCGCAGCCACCCGCTGTTGCGGGTCAGCAGCCGAAAGGGCAGCATTGCGGGCTTGGACGACGGCTTCTAAAGTTTGGCGCTCATGAGCGGCAGCTCCTTTGACCGTTTCCACCAAGTTGGGCACTAAGTCGTGACGGCGCTTGAGTTGCACATCCACATCGCTCCAAGCGTTGTCAGCAAGCATCATCAACCGAACCAAGCGGTTGTAAACCGCCACTCCCCAAAGCACGAACCCAACGAGAACAACAAGCACAACCAGCAAAATAGTGCCCATCTAACTCACCTCGCCCTTGACACTTAGCGGCTCCCTTGATTTTTGCACGCCCTGCAGCAAATAGTGTTGGGTAAGGGAGCAACTGCCCCAAAGTTGAGGTGAAAAAGAGCTTTCAGGCTTTTGCCCCTTTCGGAGCAGATGACCCCTTCCCTTCGGTGTTCTGGGATTATCTTCACAGCCAACTGCCAAAGTTTGAACGACTATCAGGGAAGCTGCCATAACAGCGGGGGCGACTGCGCTAAAATTGAAAGCGCTTAGTGAGCCGGCGTAGCTCAGCGGCAGAGCGGGGCATTCGTAATGCTCAGGTCCGGGGTTCAAATCCCCGCGCCGGCTCCATTCTCTTTTTGGTGATGCTCGGGGACATTAGTGCCAATGCACTTGCATCGCCCAAATTGTTGGCGATTAATGGGTTATCCTTACGGTCAAGCACCAAAGCTTGAACGATCAACCTACGGTCGCAAAGACATAGTCACTGTGTTGCGCAACTGCGCCCCTGTTTCGTCGCGGGCGGTCACTTCAAACAAGTAGACCCCAGCAGGCAAAGTGACACCATCCCGACTTCGTCCGTCCCAACTCAGTTGCCATCGCCCCTCAGGAAACCACTGGTCTTGAGCGAGAATGGCAATGGTGCGCCCTGTGAGGGAGCGAATAGTCACCGTCACGATGGCAGGAGCTGTTAAAGTGCCCTCAATGGTAGCGCCTCTCAGCCCGCGGTGAGGAACAGCCCGCAACCCCACTAACCGCAATGGGGCGTTACCTTTTTGCATCACCATGCGGAACCGTCGCTGAGGTGTGTCCATGCGGAAGCGATAGGTGCTGGCGTGGCGCAAAGAAACTGTTTGACCTGTCGCTGTATCCACTAACCAAAGGCGAACTGATGAAGGCACCGCAGATATTCCCTGCCAGACCAGAGTCCACTCTTGCCCCTTTGGTTCTTCGGTTTCCACTACGAAATCCCAAACCACACGCTCGCTGTCGGGGCGAATGTCCACGGCCAACGGTTCAGGGGAGTTGCGGCGCCAATTCTCGGCAAGGAAGAATCCGCGAGCCGGTGAGTCAAGAGGCAGTGGCGGCAGCGGCACATCGTGAGCATCTTGTCCCCAACGGGCGTCGGTTGCGACGCCGAACTTCAACAACTCAAAGCCCGCTACCATTCCTCGTTCCCCTGTGAGCACTTGCACCTGCACTGCCCAAGCTAAACGGCTTTGGGCAAGAGAGCGCGTAGCAGTTGTGGTGATCGGTGTGGGCAAAATCAGCCGCACGGTTTGTCCTCTCGTATCCACTCGCAGCCAATACGCTTCAAAGGGTTGCATCCGCACCTCTTCCCCTGTGAGGACGAAGTAACTGCCAAACCGAAACGGATCATTGGGGTTAGGGCGGTAGCCGATGAGTGGCGACAGGATGACACCTTGGCTGATGGCTGTCGTCAGCGAAACAGGTGTTTGGGTGCCTATTTGCACCTGCACATTGTTCCAAAGGATAGGTGCAGGATAAGGGTTGGCGATGAGGTTCCAACCGTTTTGCAAAGTGATGGCATAGGTGCGGTCAGGCTCCAACGGTCTGCCATCGGCTGCCAAAGTGACCGTCTGGTCAAACCGAGCGAAATAGCCTAATCCTGCAGGAGGTGAAGCAACTCCTGAGTGGGGCGGGGCAAAGGAGGCACGAGCATCCCCTTGACCATTGCGACCAAACACTACCCAAGAACCAACCCAACGAGCGGTTTTCTCCGGCAGTTGCTGCCACGCTTGTTGCTGCTCAGCGGTTTCCAGACCCAGGGGAACGCTAAAGGTGCGAACACCCCGGTTTGCTGTCAGCAGCGAAACTTCAAAAGGGAACGAGCGAGTCGCCGTGTTGTTCACTCGGTCCGACACGGTTACCGAAAGGGTGTGCAACCCTGGGCTAAGGGGTTGGGGTGCTGTGATAACTAACCGACCCGTCGTGTGGTCAAAGGAAAAGTTCGTGACAGATACGCTGTCAACAAACACACTGCGCACGGCGTTAGCATCTAACCCCGCTGTCCCTTGATCTTGCACCTTGAGCAATAAAGCGGGACGCACAACCAAGACTGGTTGCCCCGAGAAGGGAAACACCAACTCCACTGTCGGTGGCAAAGTGTCCGTGGGGAGCGCTTGAAGGAAAGAACCCCAGCGCGTTGTGCGGGCAAAGTCGTTGGCTCCCAGGTAGCGTTCGTCAAATTGCTCGCGAGGCACTAAGTAAACTGCAATCCCGTAAGCGTTGCTTACATCTATGTCAAAGCCTGTTCGGTGGTCTTCGTAAAGGAGCGCCTTCCCTGCGCCCGGCCCGTGCCAATTCATCACTTCTTGAGCAGCTTGGCGAATTTCCTCATCCTCAACGTTTTGGACGAGCAAACGGCAGAAGTGGTAAAGGTCGCGGTAGATGATCTCGCTGAAAAACTGGGTGCGTTGAATCAGGGAGACAAATTGGCCGCCAAACTGACTTATCTTGCTCAGTAGCGTTCGAGCGAGAGCGTCCACTTTTTGCACATAAGTGGGCAGGACACTCTGGTTGTAAACAGCGATGGTCACCGAACTGCCTGCGCCGTTAGTGGGCTGCCCTTGTTGGTAGCTATCCATGTAGTGCTTTACAAACCGCTGCAAAAATGTCTCCGTGCCAATGGTTGGGTTCTGGTGCAGTTCCCACAGGAAGCGATCGTAAGGGTAGCCATCGTTGGGTTCCGAGAGCTGCGAAGCGATCAAGTAGCGACACACATCCCGCAGCTGGTAAGCCACATCCAAGATGCTCATCTCGCTGGCATCTAAGCCCACGATGTCGAAGGGGCGCCCCAACTGCTGCACCGCTGCCTGAAAGGCTTGTTTAGTTTCGTCCTCGCTCAAAAAGTCGTTGAAAGAATCCGAGAACATCATGCCTCGTGTTGGTAGGGACAAAAGACCCCGAAACGGACGAACACCTGCACCGTGGTCTGCCAAAATGACAAAGTAGCGGTCAGCAGGGAAATTCTGGATGCCCCATAGCAAGAAGTCGCGCAACACTGCCTCATCGCCCATATTCTTCTTGCCCAAGTCAGCAATTAATTGGCTGGAGATGGTGTGGTTCGGGCGAGTGGTGAAATCGGGAGGAAAAGTTTCCGCTGGGTCTCGGGTGACATAGTAGCGGCACGTAGTTGTCCAGTTGTTGTTGCTGGTATCGTAGCGAGGCGAACGGTCCAGTTGCACCACAATGTTTAGGTTCGTCCCGCTTCCGATTCGCTCCATCTCGTTCAGGTCTTTGATCAACGCTTCTTCCAAGTCGTTATCGCCTGCTTGGTAAACCAACACGGTCCACGCCTTGCGCGGCTGGGGCAAGGTGACCTGCGCAGTGCCGACCGTAGCCCACAACAACCAAAGGACAAAAACAAAGTAGCGCACCTGTCGCATAGGTTTGCCTCCTTCGCGCAAAAGTCCTGTTCTCTCTTTACCCAAACCATTGCAAGGAAACCAAACCACCCCAAGAGCTTAAGCCATCATAGCGCAGCCAGCGCCCTTTGCCAACAATGCGGCATCATCTTTAGACACTTGCGCTAATTGAGGCAGCGAGCGAATTGATTGCGTAAGGGGTGACGAACATGCGTTGGGTTGTTGTGTTGGTTGGGCTTCTATCGCTAACGCAAGCGGCACATGTCAGCGAGCCACAAACCCTGACATCTGAAGAACCCGTTATCCAAAAGGTGCGGGCGAAGGAAACGCTTCAGTTTCGGCTTTTAGTGCCGCCTCAACAGCGTGGCATCGTCACTTTGGTGCCGTTGGATGGTGACGCCGATTTGTTTGTTTTGCTTCCTCCCGAAACGCCGCCTGCAAAAACGCCTTATAAGTCCACCAATGTGGCGCTGCAAACCGAGCAAGTCCTTTTGCCTCGGAAAGCCAAAGAGACAGAAGCCATTGTGCAAGTGGTCGGCATTACAGACACACGGTTCCTGCTGATCGTGCAGTGGACAGCGCTCGCTTTTGTTACTACACCCGAAAAGCCTTTGTTGGTAGGATTGCGTTGGCAGGAAGTGAGGCTTAGCAACGATACCTTGTTGGGAGCGTTGGCGGTGATCAACCGAGCCAACAGTTGGTATGAGGTGCACCTTCAACCCGTTGGTCCTAACTTACCCAAAGTTGCTTTGCCCGCTTCCTTCGTGTTAGGACCAAAAGGGGAGCGCTACTTGGGTTGGGTAGCGTTCAGCCCTGCTGACCGCTTGCAGGTAACCGTTCAGCGCAGCCCCAGAGCCGATGCCTTTTTGGTTGCCGACTGCGTGAGCCGCGTGGTGGCTGGTGTTGCTCTCTCACCGAATGCGGAAGTGGCTGTGGACGATTTGCTGCCGCAACTGAAACCGATCTTTCCTGTTGCTCAGGCGCTACGAGATGGGGATTGGAAGCGAGCAGGGGTGTTGCTCTTAGCTGCCTTGCGGCGCTCCCCTCAAACCCTGACTGCGCTGCACACCTTTTTGCAACGCGCAGGCATCCGCATCCCTCGCGATATAGTGGGGAGCCGCCTTAGCTCTGGTTTTGGAGCCATTTCGGCGGTCGTCATGGCGATGTCGGTTGTGCATTTGCCCAAAGAAGAGCAAGTGACGGTGACCGTGCGACCAATCCGCTGACCTCACCTACTCCGTGCCTTCTTCCCAACTGCTCAAGTAGCGTTGCTGTTCGGGCGTGAGGGTGTCAATGCGGATGCCCATGCTTGCCAGTTTCAAGCGAGCCACCTCTTCGTCCAACTCGCGAGGGACGGGATAGACATCTTTGCTCAACTCGTGAGCGTGTTGAACCAAATAAGCGACGCTAAGGGCTTGGTTGGCGAAACTCATGTCCATGACCGCAGCGGGATGTCCTTCAGCAGCCGCAAGGTTGACCAGTCGCCCTTCTGCCAAAAGGAAAATCCGCTTGCCATTGGGCAAGGTGAACTCCTCCACATGGGGTCGGATGCGTCGGACATTCGTTGCAATCTGCCGTAACCCCTTGACATCTACTTCCACATCAAAGTGCCCTGCGTTACAGACAATGGCGCCATCTTTCATTTGGAGCATGTGTTCTACTGAAATGACCCGCACATCGCCTGTTGCGGTCACAAACACATCTCCTTTTTCGGCTGCTTCGGCAATGGGCATGACTTCAAAACCGTCCATGACAGCTTCCAGAGCCCGCAAGGGGTTGACTTCCGTAACGATCACGCGGGCTCCCATCCCCCGCGCCCGCATAGCGATACCCCGACCGCACCAACCGTAGCCGGCGACGACCACTGTTGCGCCCGAAAGCAAAAAGTTGGTTGCTCGCAAGATTCCGTCAATAGCGCTTTGCCCCGTCCCGTAGCGGTTGTCAAAGAGGAACTTCGTGTAAGCGTCGTTGACAGCGATAATCGGGTAAGCCAACACGCCTTCTCGGGCCATGCTGCGCAAGCGGATAACCCCTGTAGTTGTCTCTTCCGTTCCGCCCCGCACTGTTGCCAGTTGCTCGCGTCGTTCCTTGTGGAGGGTGGAGACCAAATCGGCTCCATCGTCCATCGTGATTTCGGGTTGGGTATCCAAAACAGCGTGGATGTGTTTGTAATAAGTCTCCGTGTCTTCGCCTCGGATAGCGAAAACGGGGACGCTGAAATGCTGGACTAAGGCGGCTGCCACTTCGTCTTGGGTGCTCAGCGGGTTGGAAGCACAGAGGGCGACTTGAGCCCCACCTGCCACAAGGGTGCGCATCAAATTGGCGGTCTCTTTGGTCACATGCAAGCAGGCCCCAATCCGAACCCCTTGCAACGGTTTCTCTCGCTCAAATCGCTCCCGAATTTGCCGCAGCACAGGCATTTGCCAATCCGCCCATTCAATTTGCCGCAACCCATCATCGGCTAAGTTGATGTCACGGATGTGAAACTCCATGGCACACCCTCCTCAACACACTTTTGTGTGCACGCAGAGACAAGGATAGCACATGTATGTGGACGATTTTCGGGGGACAGGCTCCACCGTTCAGGTGGGACTGAGAAAGAACAAGCACGGTGTGAATGTGAAGCAGAAGCGTGAAGGGGTGTTGACATTTTCTCAAGGCTGCTACAAACCTTTGGGGTGAGGGGGTGAGAAAGAGATGCGGTTTAGCGCGGTTTTTGCTTTTGTGTTGCTGATGTTCCTATCCCCAAAAGTTTTTGCTCAACAGGACCCCAGCGATGTGGCGTTTGGTGGGGAGCACTTCTTCCGCTTTCGCGTGGCAGTGGGCAAATTGTCCCCCGAGGTGCGGGCAGCGATGATTCAGGAGCGGTTTACTCAAGTGTTCATCCGAGTGATGGCGCAAGGACACCCTTTGACCGTTGATGTTCATTCGCAGGGGTCGGTGCGAACGATCGTGGTAGCAGGAGTCCCATTTGCAACAGTTACTCCAGCCGACGCTCAAGCAAACCAGATGACGGTAGATCAACTGGCTCAGGTTTGGGGACACAACTTGGCGAGCGGGCTAAAGTCGATTCTGTCAAGAGATCGTTAGGCAGTTGAAGGCTACGCTTTGAGCAAGGCAATGGCTTCGTGGATCCAATCCCAGTTTTGGCGGCGAAGGCTGCTGTAGCCGACGATGATAATGCCATCCACCTTTTGCTCCTTGCAGGCTCTCACTTGAGCGAGGAAGGCTTGTCGGTTGGCTACGAAGCGCTCCGACGGTCGCAACCGGACCCAAAGTTCTACTTGCTCACCGAAAACTTGACGGTTCAAAACCAAGTAAGGGGGAAGCCGTTCAGGGGAAACTTCTTGAGCGTTCACTTCCACTGCGTGAGCTAATTCTCTAATGCGTTGCCAGTCCAACCCGTATTGCCACAAAGTAGCGGGAAGCAGTCGGCTCTCCACATGGACTCGCTTGTCGTGCTTGTGGGCGATCTCTTCCGTTAGCAGCGCCAAGAGGGAGCAAACGATATCCGTGCGCATCTGGATAACCTTTTGAGCTTCCCCTTCCACGAACCCGCCCCAAAAGTCGCGTTCGGGAGGCAATTGGGCTAAGTCGGTGGGAGCAATGAACAATTGCTCCAATTCGTTTTGGAGGAAAAAGCGCACCCGCTCAATTTCAATACCTCGCTCCCGAGCGGCTCGACAGCAATGGGGACAAAAGCACCGAGAGAGCATAAAGTCCACGGCAGGGGTGATGGGTATGTCGGTGACGAAGTCGCCCACTTTCGTGAAGGGCAAATAACCCAAATTTTCTAACTCCACTGCGTCTATTGGGTAGTTGGTGACCAAATCACCGACCATGGAGACCAAAAGTTGGCGGACGATGGGGTTGGCAGGGCAAAGGAGATGCAGCAAGCGGTCACCCAACGGGTTTTGCACCGTCAGTTCTGGGTAACGCCTGCCCAAATAAAGGTTGGAGCAGCAGGAAACCACTACAGAAGTGTTAAGCCCTACTTCTTTCGCTTGTTCGGTAACCACTTTCAAGTAGTTGACAGTGTTGCACAAGGCGCTGGCAATTGGCATCACAGGGAGTCCCGCATACCAACTGCGTTCGGGGAGGAAGCAGACGGTTCCCTCCTCCACATACTGGAGCCGGTTTTGTTCCGCGTTAGGGAGGAACAGGAGTTTGGTGTGGTTGTAGGAAACGAAACTGATGCCGTCCAATCCCCACTCCTCACGGAAGCGGCGGAAGGTATGGGGCAACCGCTCGGGTGCGAATTCCCAGACAAAAGCGCGCAAGATGACCTGCATAGCGTGCCACCTCCGAAACGCTGTTTGCCCACCCTCATCATAGCACGCTTGTTGTCCCTATTGCTTTCCTACTCCCATCACCTTTTCTGTCAAGAGCAAGAACCATGCAGCGGACCAACCATGTCCAACCGCCCAATAGCCGTTGCTGAAAGGATCGAACATTTCTGCCATCAAGCCGGCAGGGGTAGTGTGGTGAAGGACCGCACGCCAACACTTTTCAGCGATGGACCACCACTCTTTGTCTTTCGTAGCTTTTCCCAACAATGCTGCTGCCAAGCCCAACCACAAAGTAGCTGGGGTGCTCGCCATGCCCCACGCGTAGTGGTCATTCGCAAACCGCCAGACAGCGATGCCTCCTTCTGGTGTCTCCTTCGCCAAATGGTGAAGCACCCAACGAACTGTCTTCTGAGCAATTCTGCCTTCTTCCGACTTTGTCAAGTCCAAAACGCCGAACGGCACTAAAACGCCCAAAGTGGACGCATCGGGGGTTGGATCGGGGTAGCCATCAGAGGTGATGCCTCGCAAGAAGCCTTCTCCAACCCAAAAGTGGCGCAAGAGGGCTTCTTTGGTGTAGCGAGCAAGGTGGCGCCACCGTTTCGACAACTCCGTTTCCCCTAACTTCTCGGCTAACTCGGCACCTGCCTGAAAGGCAGCCACGAAAGCCGCCTGGGTGTAGGTGAAGTGACCCCGGAAGGTTTCCCACAGGTCCATCCCCGGTTTGTGCAAGAAGCCAACAAGGTGGCTTTCCAAAAAGGATAGGGCTTTGCGCACCATTTCCCAAGCGGCGAGGGGAAGGTCAATGCGCAGGTGCCGAAAGACTTGGGCAGCCGCCCAAACGACCGTTGCGGTCTCGTCTATTTGCAGGCTATCGTGGTCTTCACTCCAAGCTGGTGCTAAGGTGCCATCCAACCAGTAGCGTTGGTGGAAGTAACCGTCGGGGGATTGGGCACGGGCACACCAGTGAAAGAAGCGAGAGGCTTTTTCTGCCATACCGATTTCTGCAAAAGCGTGAGCGACAAAGGAAGCATCACGACACCAACAAAACCCGTAGCCACCACTGGCTTCGAAGGTAGGGTCAAATTCTGGAGCAGCAATAGGAGCCCCTTGTCCTTTGTCCCAAGTGAGGCGCATCGTCCACAAAGCCGCCTCCCAAACCGAACGAACCCGATCAGCACTGCGCTCCGAGGGGGGCAGCGAGATGCGCAAGCGCTGTTGCCATTCCTGCCACTCCTCGCGATGCTTTCGGTGGTGCACCTCAAAGGGCTGGGCAAGAACCTTGGCTAAGCGGTGCAGCACCTCCTGTTTGCGCTCTCCCAGAGCGATTGCAGTAAGGCGTTCCACGCTTCCAAAAGGTGGGATTGACAGGTGCCAACCGACGGCGAAGGCAACCTTGCCGATCTCTAAGGTTTGCCCGTTTAGCCAACCATCCAGCATGTCTGTTTTGGGATAGTTGGGAGCGTGTGGGTTTGCCTTCCCACATTGCCACAGCTGAAAAGGCAAATCGCCTGCCACCCCAAACCATGTGTTGCCCCGCCACTGCACCACCGCTGGGCGGGGCGTGGGATGAGGCAATTTGACCACTTGAACCGCTTGTTGGTGCTCATAGCCACCAACCGTCAACTCAAAGTAGTGCATCAAGCGCAACCGCTTGGGTTTGCCGTCCAGACTGCGCACTTGCCACTGACGCAGGAGCACAGGTTCATTGGGAAGCACCAAATCGGTGACCGTCACACTTAGCCCAAGCAGAGGGCTGGTCAATTCGGTCACCACAGCGGCTTCGCCAGGCACATACTCTTGCCGCTTTTGCCACTCGTTTCCAAAAAGCCAACTGAACCCAAAACCGTCAAGGTAAATGCCTGTCAAGCCCTCACGAACATGCTGAGCATAGTCGCATCGGGGATGGAAAAACGCCATCAACTCCGCTGCCAGTCCTAAAGTAACGAGGTTTCGCCCATTGCCGACCATTGCCGTCGGCTGAAACACTGCCATTTTGTTAGCCTCCTATCCCTTCGCTTGTCAATGCACCCATTGGCAGAACCGTTCGTAGGCTTGGTGCCATCGCTCGTCGGGGTGAGGTTCAAAGGAGCGAATGTCAAAGGAGTTGAGAATGACTTGGCGCATCTCGCTGTGAGAACCCAAGTAGCCCAAAGCGATGGCTTGGACCAAAGCGTTGCCCGTCGCTGTGGCTTCCACAGGTCCCGCCATTACCAGTTTGCCTGTGGCATCGGCGGTAAACTGGTTGAGCAGCCAGTTTTGAGATCCACCACCGACGATATGGATAGTGCTCACCGTTTTACCTGTCAACTCCTCCAGCCGCTCAATAACCCAGCGGTATTTGAGCGCTAAACCTTCCAAGCAATAGCGAACGAACTCGCCCACTGTCTCGGGTTCGGGTTGCCCTGTCTCGTGGCAGAAACTGCTGATAGCGTCTAACATGTTGTCGGGAGCAAGGAAGCGCGGATCGTCAGGATCCACGAAACCCTTGAAAGGTGGCGCTTCGGCTGCCATGTGGGTAAGTTGCTCGTAAGAAAACTCTTGCCCTTCCCGAGCCCAAAGACGGCGGCATTCGGCGACCAACCACATCCCTGTGACATTGCGCAGAAATCGGAAGGTGCCGTAGACGCCGCCCTCGTTGGTGAAGTTGTAAGCCAACGATTGGTCAGTGATGATGGGGTGGCGAATTTCCATGCCCACCAGTGACCAAGTGCCTGAACTGATGTAAACAGCGTTTTCATCGGTCAAAGGAGTGGCTGCCACTGCCGAACCCGTATCGTGGGAAGCAGGGACGACCACTTTGACCGAATGGGTTGCTCGCACTTCGTCGGCAACTGCTGACCGCAATTCGCCCAAAACTGTTCCTGCAGGCACAATTGGACACGCGAAAATCCGCGTGGGAATACCTAATCGGCGCAACATGGGTTTTGCCCAGTCACCTTTGACAGGGTCGTAAAACTGCGTAGTGGTCGCTTCTGTGAACTCATTGACTTTTTCGCCGCTGAGCCAAAAGTGGAACAGATCGGGCATCATCAGGAAAGTTTTGGCGATTTTCAGTTGCGGGGATTGGTGCACGACCATCGAGAGCAGTTGGAAAAGGGTGTTGAGGCGCATGAACTGGATGCCTGTTCGTCGGTAGATTTCCTCGCGAGGCACTTTCTCAAAGGCGACCTCAAACATCCCTTCGGTGCGTCGGTCCCGGTAGTGGTAGGGGTTGCCCACCAGTTCGTCCCTTGCATCCAACAACGCGTAGTCCACACCCCAAGTGTCCACGCCAATGGAAACCACTTGCGAACCAAACCTTTGCAGGGCAAGGGCTAACCCGTTTTTTACTTCCGTCCACAGTCGCAGCACATCCCAATAGATGTGGTCACCAATCCGAACGGGACCGTTGGAGAAGCGGTGGATTTCCTCCAACGAAAAGCGTCCCTCCTTCAACTTGCCTGCTAACACCCGTCCGCTCTCTGCCCCCAAGTCCACAGCGACGAAGACGACTTCCGCCATAGCCTAACCACCTCCGAGAGCAATCTTTTGTGCGGTCCTTTTGACTTCCACCTCGCACCAACGGTTAGTCAAAAAAGTCAAACAACTCCTCCAAGAATTCGCTGAACCGACGCTTGCGCTTTGGCGGTTTGTGAGGGTAAGGGGGCTGCTGTTGGGGAGGGTAGGAAGTCGTTTGTTGTGGAGAAGTCGTTTGTTGTGGAGAAGTCGTTTGTTGTGGCGGATAGGGTTGCTGTGGCGGATAGGAAGGTGGCGGTGCGGGTCGGGGCGGAGGTGTAGGCGTCGGAGGCGATTGCACCGGCGGTTGTTGGTAAGGAGACGGTTCGTAGGCTACTGGCGCATAGGGGTCGTAAGCGGGAGAGACTTCGTCTTGGTAGCCGCTGATGGCGTAGTGCAAAATCTTCTCCAACTCGCCCCGATCCAACCAAACCCCTTTGCATGAGGGGCAAATATCCACCAACACCCCAAACCGCTCTATCTCTCGCATCGGGACGCTACAGACAGGACACTGCAGCATATGTGTCACCTCCATAGGTTCATCGTCAAGATTTTGCCGCAGGTCATTTGACCCGTCTTACCAAACGAAAAAACCGCTTGCACACTTTTGGGAGACCCTGAAAGCAAAGAAGTCGTTTAAGGGAGCACAACGCAAAAGGGGGAACGAACGATGGCGAACTTAGGTCGGCGCACTTTCCTAACTCACCTGTCGGTCGGATTGGGCATGGCTTTGGTCAGTAAGGGATGGACGGAACAGGAGGGAAAGCCTGTCTTGAAGTCCCCAACTCAATTAGTAGAGCTGGGCAAGACAGGCATCAAGGTTTCTTTTGTCGGCTTGGGCACAGGCATGCGGGGTTGGATGCGTCAGTCCAACCACACCCGTATGGGTTTCCCCGCCTTTGAGCGATTAGTCCGATACGCCTACGAGCGAGGCATCACCTTTTTTGACACCGCCGATCTCTATGGCACCCACCCCTTCCTCCGAGACGCTTTGAAAGGGATCGACCGAGCCAAACTGGTTTTTCAAACCAAAATTTGGTTCATGCCGATGGGGCTGCCTGAAGCAGTGACCGATGCCAAAGCAGCCGTAGAGCGTTTTCGCAAGGAATTGGACACGGACTACATTGACATCGTGCTATTGCACTGCACCATGAGCCCGCGTTGGACAGATGAATTGCGGCGCATGATGGATGATTTGGAAGACCTCAAGCAAAAAGGCGTTATCAAAGCCCACGGCACTTCTTGCCACAGCCTTGGGGCGCTGCAAGCTTCCTTGGCTTCCCCTTGGGTGGATGTGCAATTGGCTCGCATTAACCATGCAGGCGTGGCTATGGACGGCAAACCTGAGGAGATCGCCGCTCTCTTGAAACAGATGCAAGCGAAAGGGAAAGGAGTTGTTGGCATGAAGATCTTTGGCGAGGGTCGGTTCCGTGACCCAGCTCAACGGGAAGCCAGCCTGCGCTTTGTCCTAACCCAACGGTGTGTGGACGCTTTTGTGATTGGCTTTGAGACCACCGACCAAATTGCTGAGACTTTGAGCATGATGGAACAGATTCTGAAAGAACGCCAGGCGGAGGAAAAGGGGGCTTGATCAAAGCTGTCACAAGGAGGAAACAGGGAATGGCTGAGAAGAAGCGCACTGCTCCCATCGTGCCCGTATTGTCCACCCGAAGAGACGGGTTAGAAACGGTGCGCCAAAAGTTGCACCGAACTACTTTTGACCCTTTGGCAATGAGGGAAGTGGAGGAAAAGGTTCGGGATATCCTTTGGCAAGTGCGTTCCCAAGGGGATGAGGCACTCGTAGCGATAGAGCGAGAAGTCGGTTGGAAAGAATGTTCGGTAGAACGCCTGCGCGTCTCCCAAGCCGAGATAGATGCCGCTTATGCGTCTATCCCACCGCCTCTGTTGGAAGCCTTGTGCCTTACCCGAGAACGGTTGGAACAGTTTCATCGCCGCCAACTGCCCAACCCTTGGTTCGTCACGGAAAACGGCGCTTTGTTGGGCGAAATTTTTCACCCTGTAGAGCGTGTAGGCATTTATGTGCCCGGTGGGTTAGCCGCCTACCCATCGACGGTGTTGCATGTGGCTGTGCCCGCCAAGGTAGCTGGAGTGAAAGAGTTGTATCTTGTCACTCCTCCAGACCAAAAGGGTCAGATTCACCCGTTGGTATTAGCAGCCGCTGCGTTGGTGGGTGTAACCGCAGTGTTTCGGGTTGGAGGTGCCCACGCTATTGCCGCCCTCGCCTTTGGCACCCAAACTATCCCCAAAGTGGACAAGATTGCTGGTCCCGGTGGCATTTACCCAGTGATCGCTAAGCGGCTGCTTTACGGGGTCGTTGGGATTGATTTGCTTCCCGGTCCCAGCGAGGTTGCGGTGATTGCGGACGAAAGTGCGGATCCTGCTTGGGTAGCGTTGGAGTTACTGGCACAAGCGGAACACGGTCCCGACTCTGTGGCAGTATTGCTTACCCCTTCCCCCTCCTTACTTCACGCAACCTTGGTGGAGTTAGAGAAGCGACTGCGCCAATCTCCTCGGCGCCGATTTTTAGAACCTGCGCTGCGCGATCATGGGGTGCTTGTCCTGACCCGGGACCTTGAGGAAGCCTTCCAGTTGGCGAAGGAAGGGGCGTATGAGCATGTCGCTGTTTGGGTTGCTGACCCATTGCGTTGGTTAGGGAAGTTGCCCTATGCAGGGGCAATCTTTTTGGGGGTTCCTACAACGGTGGCTTTCGGCGATTACTTAGCGGGTCCCAGCCATGTCTTGCCCACAGCAGGAACTGCCCGCTTCTCTTCGGGATTGAGCGTGCACGATTTTCTGGTTCGTTCCTCTGTGATTGCCTTCAGCCCCAATCAAGCCCGGCTGTTGGCGAACTCTGCTGCCCTTTTAGCCGAAGCAGAAGGGCTGCCAGCTCACAACCAAGCGTTGTTGGCGCGCCTGAAGAAAACCAAGGGATGACTTGCCTTCGCAACACGCTGGATCAGTGATAACCAACATGGAGGGCGTTCCGCATGAGTGCTGGCTTTGCCACCCCTATGGAAGGCACTTTGATCGTTCGGAAGGACTTGTTGGACCTATTGCCCACATCGGAAGCGTTGATCTTTGACATTGACGGAGTGCTGATAGATGCCTCGGAGAGTTATCGGCTGGCAGTATGCGAAGCCGTCAAGTTTTTCTTGGAGAAGGAGCTGGACTGGCAAGTGGACGCACCACCCCTCACGCCAGATGAGGTGGACATGTTCAAGCGCGCAGGTGGGTTCAACAACGACTGGGATTTGGCACAAGCAGCACTGCTCTTCCTCCTGTTCAAAAGCCTGAGACATGGGGTCAAGCAAGTTAGCCGATTGAGGCGCCTTCGCCCTTCGTTGGAACAATTTCTTGCCGAAGTGGGTTCAGAAGGGGGAGGACTTGCTACCGCCGAACGGTGGGTGGTCAGCCGCTTGGAATTGCGCCAACGGCGCGACTTGGCACGGTTGTGGAAAACCCGTTTGATCGTCCAATTAGCTCAAGAGTTCTACGCGGGCAAAAAATGGTGCGCCCGCCTGTTCGGCTTTGAACCCCAGTATGTGTCCTTAGAGAGCGGCTTTCTGGAACGGGAGAGACCGTTGATTGACCCCAACCTCTTGCCTGAGACCATGAAACTGGGCATCCTCACTGGGCGTGCCAAGCGAGAAACCATCTTGGCATTGGAACGCCTAAACCTGCTGGAACGCATCCCCGAAGAGTTTTGGGTGACGGACGATGACCCCATCCGCAAGCCTGATCCGAAAGCCTTGTTGGTTTTGACAGAACGGCTGCAGGTTCAGCGAGCCATCTATGTAGGCGACACAGTGGACGATTTGCGCATGGTCAACGATTACAAAGCCCTTGAACGCTCAGAGCCAGTCATCTGGGTTTGCATGACCTTGACCGGACCCAACGGCGAAAAGAACCGAACCCTGTTTCTGGAACAAGGTGCCGATCTCATCGCCACCAATGTCAACGCTTTGCTCAGTTATTTACACCACGCCCGCCAAAGCCGCTAAAGGCGAAAACTTTGCCGCTGTTGGACGATTGGCGCTGTTGTTCCCTCCCGCCTGCTACGGATGGGAGCGATGTGGGAAACGGTAGTATGGTTGCAATTGCTGCCACTCTGATGGAAGCACCAGTTTGGCATGACCACTTGTAAAGGCAGTCATTCGTCCCCCATCTGGGTGCAGCACGGCATCGTGGAGAACAGGTGTTTTGGCGGGTTCCATAATGTCCCACAAGTGCCGATATGACAAGTTTGGGTTGGGTTGATAATCATGCCTTGTCAAGGGGCAAAAGAAGACTTGTGGGTTGCGAATATACGGATACAGCAAATCTTGCAACAACGCCTCATTGTGCATTGGCGGAAAGCGTTCATCGTAGTCCTGAACATATTGCAGCAACGCCATCACGACATTCTGCAACCGATTAGGACAACCGTCAACCAACCTTGGCGAGTCTGGAAACACTAAGTCTATCCACCAAAACAGGGTTTCTGTCCACCCAAACAGGGTTTCAAGAAGCTGCTGAAAGAAAGATGGGCTTGTTACAGGAGTCACAGCGTTTGCTTTCGGATCAAGCAGTGACCAAGCGGTCACCCGAAAAGAAACCTTGCCTAACCGCCACCTATACTGAATGGCGAAGCCTTTCCCCTCAGCATGGATATCGGCGAGGACAATATCCGCAGTGGGGAAGAACTGGTAAGTTTGGTTTGGGTTGAGGGGGCAAGCGAGAGGCACTCGCACCCGCTTGCGCAAAATCTGTTCGTATTCTTCTGCGGTTTTCAACCGTGCTATGGTCTCAGGTTCTTGCCAAATCTCCTTCAAAGTAGCGGTGATGGACGACAAGCGTCTGCGACAAGGATGGAAAATTCCCATAGCGAACACAGCAAAAGCGATGAGCACAAAAAGCCCTAAACCCCCAAAAAGCTGCCGCTTTCTTTGTTTCCTGAGTCTCTCAAGAAATGGCATAACTCTCACCTCCCGAAAACGTTCTCTCCGCCCACTAACCAGAAAAGTTATGCGCTCTTTACCCCATAGTGTGTTGGTGGCTCTTAGAGCTTATGCTATGGGCTCTGGCTCCTCCTGCTGATTGATAGGAGTCCCGTCGGGGACGAATTTTCTTTGCAGCTGACGCCGCTCTTACCTTCGATCGGCAGGTGCTCCCAGATGACATCGGTAACCATTGCTGAAGTCAACGGCATGGTCATCGGACACCAACAAACCTCGTGAACACCTAACAGTCACACAGCCGCTGTGGGTTCGTCCAAAGACGGAGGCAGCCGTTCCAACCAATCTACGGGTCGCCCGAGCCAAGGGCACTGTTCGGTCAAGGATACAAAAGCGTCCAGCAATTCGTGATAAATCAACGCACTGGTGACCAACCAAGTTTTCTCTGCGCGAAAAACCCGTCCCCAACCGCCGTCAGTGTATTGCAACCCAGCGAGCACAGGCAAGGCTTTAGCGATCTGGCGGTGGGCTTCAGGGGATGGACAAGGGCTCAAACCAAAGAGCACGGGGAAGGTTGCCTCAGGGATAGCGAACCACTCACCTTGCTCCGTTTGGTGTTCAGCAAACCAAGACAGCAACCGTTCGGTTGCTACCCGCACAGTCAAATTGTCCAAGCGGGCGAGAGCGAGAGCGTGCAAAGCGTGAACAGCGCAGGAGCGACAACAAATGGTTTTAGTCTCTGCTACTTCGCGAGCAACCCACAATAGAGCCCGTTGAACCCAACCGCTTTCCCGATTCCAACGCAACACACCGCACAGCACAAACGCTGTGAGCCCAAAACCCATCGGTGGGAACCTCACTTCCTCTCCCCACACAGTGGGGTAAGCGGTGGGGACGCGGGGCATCTCCAAGAGGCTGCCGTCGTAATCTTGACGCTTTCGCAACCATTCCAACGCCCGAGCAACAGCAGGATGGTCAGCAGGTAGTCCCAACTCCGCTAATTGCAGCAGCCGCAGCCCTGTCCAGCCGATGGAACTGCGGAACCCGCCACGCGGGTATTGTTCGCCGAGAATGCCTTTGATGAGGCGTTGACGCAAAGGTTCATCCCGCTTCAACCGCAGCCCCAACAAGTTCCGCCGAGTTGCCACCCCTGCCCAACTGTCTGAGCGCCACAAGAAAGTGAACGGGTGTCGGGGCTTTTCCGCCACCAGTTGTTGCACCCAACGCAACCGTTCTTTTGGGTCCGCCCATTGGCGCCAAAATGCATTCATATCCGATCTGGGCACCGCACCCGCTAAAAGGGTAGCACGCCGCCAAACTTTTCGGCTGGTTATTCAAACTTTGGCGATTGATCGCAAAGATAATCGCAAGAGATTGGAAGAAGCCTCTCCTGAGGCGGCAAAATGCGGTTCGCCAGGAGGCAAACCCTCCAAAAGTGCTGATAGTCTCAGAGACGCAGGATCATCGCCCTCCAAAAAGTAAAGAGCCGCTCGCGTCGAAGCGGCAAGGCTTATAGGCTCTTACTCAATACCACCAACTTTTGAACGGTTACCGTTTCAGTTGAGCCTTGCCCTAAAATGAGCACAGGAGTAAAAGAAGCGAGGAGGCAACGGATATGGCAACGCACCTTGACCAAAACCGTTGGGTGCACCCTTTGTGCGAACCGTTGGAAATTGATCGCAATGGTCCCTTCGTGCTGCTCCCTGACGACCGCTTAGCAACCGTGGACGACAAAGGTTTTCGGGTCAGCACAGATGACGGAAAGACTTGGTCGGAACCAACCCCTATTTGCAACGGCATCAACCCACAAGAACCCGCTTCCTACTACCTGCTCCGAACGCAGCAAGGCACTCTCGTGTTGATCTACTTGAACTTCTCCGACTACCGTTTCGCTTGGGACGAAAGCCGCAAAGAGCCCAAGGAAGAGTGCAAGTTGGAGGTTTGGGCAACCCGCAGTTTAGACGGCGGCAAAACTTGGTTGGACAACCAACGAGTGTTGGACGGCTACAACCCTAACTTCTTCGCCTTCATTCAAACCCGAACGGGACGAATTGTGGCGCCTTTGCAGCACATGACCAACAATCCTGGTCGACTCATCTGTTGCACTGTTTACTCCGACGACGAAGGCAAAACTTGGCGACGCAGCAATTGGATTGACTTGGGTGGGCACGGACATCACGATGGCGCTTTTGAACCCACACTGGCGGAGTTGAGCGATGGGCGGCTGCTCATGCTTATCCGAACCAGTTTGGATCGCTTTTGGCAAGCCATTTCGGAAGATGGTGGGCGCTACTGGCGCATCCTCCAACCCAGCCCTATAGACGCCAGCAACTCGCCAGGCTACCTGCTCCGATTGCACAGCGGTCGCTTGGTGTTGGTTTGGAACCGATTGAACCCAGAAGGGCGAGAATACCCCAAGGTGCACTTGCCCCAACACACCGAGTTTCCCTGCTCTTGGCACCGAGAAGAGTTGTCCATTGCGTTCTCCGAAGACGACGGAAAAACCTGGACAAAGCCCATCGTTATCGCCAAACAACCCGGCGGTCAGTTGAGTTACCCCTACCTGTTTGAGCGGCGACCGGGCGAATTGTGGATCACGGCAGGGTTCGCCTTTCGCAAGGGATGGCAAGACCCCTTCCCCTTCCGAGTTCGGGTAAAGGAAGAAGCCTTGCTGAGCGAAATAAAACGGCAGGCAGAACCGTAATGTCTTGCGGCAACGCAAAAAGTTTGAGTGAAGGCAGGTGAGCCGCATGCGCTTTCTGCATTTCTCGGATACCCACTTGGGCGCAGAGATTCACGGTCGGCGAGACCCACAAACGGGCTATCACACCCACCTCAAAGATTTCCTTGCTTGCTTGGATTTCGTGGTGCAGACAGCAATAGATAAGGATGTGGACTTAGTTTTGTTCACAGGCGATGCCTATCACCATCCCCGTCCTGATCCTTTGCCCCAGCGAGAGTTTTTCAAGCGGTTGATCACTTTGTCCGAGCGAGGTGTGCCTGTCTTGCTTTTGGCGGGCAACCACGACATGCCGCCGGGCTATGGCGAAGCCGCAGCGTTAGACATCGTGAATGTGGTGAAAATCCCTGGTGTCCAGTTTGTCCGTTCCCCAAAGGTCGTCTCCATTCCCACCCGCAAAGGTGAAGTGCACCTCGTTTGCCTTCCCCATCCACAACGCCGCGCCCTGATCACTGTGGAAGAAGAACGGGGCTGGGAAGAAGACAAGGTGCAACGGGTGATGGTGCAACGAGTGGAGGAGTTGCTAAACAAACTGGTTCGGCAAGTTCCTGCTAACGGTGCCCCCATCCTCTTAGCAGCGCACTTGTGGGTAGAGGGGGCAGAGTTTGCTGGGTCGGAACGCATCCTTTCGGCTACAAACGAACCAATCGTGCCCCCAAGCGTTTTGCGTCGCCCTCAGTTCGCTTATGTCGCCTTGGGGCACATCCATCGTCACCAAGTAATGGACGATTTGGAACCTGCTCTCGTCTACGCAGGTAGTCTGGGACGCTTGGATTTCGGCGAGGAAAAGCATCCGAAAGGCTTCCTGTTGGTAGAGTTGGAGCAAACCCCGAAGGGCAAATGGGGCGTCAAAAACCGAGAGTTTTTCCAAACACCTACACGACCGTTTGTCACTGTGGAGTTGGATTTGCGGTCTGCTGCCGAGCCAATGCAAGAAGCAGAAAAACAACTAAAACAAGACCGCCGCTTGGACAACGCCGTTGCTCGCGTGTTTCTCTTTGTCACGGAAGCCCAACGAGACCAGATCAATTTGGTGCGGTTGCGGGAGCTGTTGGAAGAACGAGTAAATTACTTGGCAGCATTGGAACTACGCACAGGGACGACTGCGACGCAGCCAACAGCAGAAGTGCGTGGGTTGGAAGAATTGGAACACTTTCTCAAGCAAAGCCCTTTGCAGTTGCTGGACCTTTGGCTGCAGGAGCGAAGCAGCCAAGCCCCTGAGTTGGCACAACGCAAGGAGCAACTGCTTCGCCTTGCAGAGCAACTTTTGGAAGCCAGCGATTTGCGTTGACGGAAAAGGAAGGGTGAAGCAGCATGGTTCCTGTGAAGATTTGGCTGCGCAATTTCCTCAGTTACGGCGACCAACCCCAAGAACTGGATTTGACAAACATCCATGTTGCAGCATTGGTGGGCAATAACGGTGCTGGCAAGTCGGCGTTGCTGGACGCCATCTGCTGGGCGCTGTTCGGCAAAGCCCGTTCCAACAACGAGCAGCTGATGCGCAAAGGCGCTAAGGAAATGTCAGTGACTTTGGACTTTGAAGCAGACGGACAACTCTTTCAGGTGAATCGTCGGTTCCGCAGAACAGGAGGTGGCGGGTCACAATCGGTCTCCTTAGCCCAGTGGGATGGTCGCAAATGGCGCAACATCTGCTTTGGGGTCAAAAATGTTGAAAAGGAGTTGGAGCGGCTGCTGAACACAAGTTACAACACCTTCGTCAACACCGTATTCCTACCGCAAGGACAGTCAGGATCTTTCATGGACTTGAGCCCTGCCGACCGGCGTGACTTGTTGTCCGAAGGGTTAGGCTTGGAGGATTACGAACGAGTTGCGGAAAGAGCCAAGGAACGCGTAAGAACCCTTCAGGGGCAAATTGAGGAAGGGCGCCGGCGCCTCAACGAGATAGACGAATCGTTGCGCAAGAGACCCGAAGCCGAGCGGGCGTTCAGAGAAAAACAACAAGAGCAGCAAAAGTTGGAGCAGCGCTTGCAAACCGTAGAAGATGAAATTAAGCAACTGCAACGGCTTCGGGACGCTTTGCTGCGAAAACAAGCGGAAAAGGAGCAACTGCAATTAACCCAACAGCAGTTGCGTGCCCAAACCACCGAAAGCCGACAGCGCATCGCTGACTTCCAAAAGCAACTGAAGCAGTGGCAAAAAGTGCTTGACGAAGAGCCCAAAATTGTGGAAGCGTGGAAAAAGTTTCAGCAAGTGCAGCAGGAAGAAGCGCGGTTGAGCGAAAAAGCGGAACAGCAGCGCCAGTTGGAGCAAGAACGAAGCAGGTTGGAGCAATCCATCCAAGCCGCGAAAGCCGCTTTGGAGCGGGAATTAGGGATCAAAGAAACGCACCTTGCCAACATTCAGAAGCAGCTGTCAGAGCGCCAAACCTTGTTGGCCCAACGACCCCAAGTGGAGCAGCAGTTGCAAGAGTTGCACAAGGCACGAGAAACGCTGAAGGCTTTGGACGAAAAGCAGCAGCAATGGCAAACCATCCAACAGCAACGAACAGAGTTAGCAAACGCTATTGCTCGCGAGCGCACTGCGTTGGCCCAGAAGGAAGGGCAACTGAACCAAGCCTTGGAACAATTGAGCCGTTCAATCGCAAACCGACCGCAAGTGGAAGCCGAAGTTCAACAACTGAAGCAGCAACGCCAAGATTTGCAGGAAAGGCTTCAGCAATTGCAGCGGCAACAGCAAGAGCGGGAGCAACTGCTCGGTCAATTGAGTATGCTGCAAACCCAACAAGGGCAATTAGAGAAAGTGTTGCAGGAGACGAAAGAAAAGGCACAGTTGTTAGCCGAACACATTCATGAACCCAAGTGCCCATTGTGCGAGACTGCCCTTTCGCCCCAAAAGCTGGCAGCCCTTCGCCGCAAGTTTGAACGAGAGATTCGCGAGCAGGAAGAGAAGTTGCAGGAGATCGCTCAACGCATCGCTAAAACTCAGCAAGACATTGACACCATAAACCGACAACTCCAAGCGCTTCCCCAACTTCAACAGCACTTAGCAAATGTTGAGCAACAACTGGGGGCTGCCCAACAAAAGTTGAACGATATCCTTGCCGATGAGGAACGACAAAAGCAACTAAAAGCGGAATTTGAAGCCTTGAGGAAGGAAAAGGCGAACGCTGAGCAGCGGTGGTCGGAGACTCAACGAAAGTTGGACGAACAAGAGCGCCAACTCGGCTACGACCCGCAAATTCATCAACAGTGGCGCAAGCGGGTGGAAGCTCTTGCCCCCGCTGAAGAGCGCTTCGCTCAACTTCAACGAGCCGAAAAGGAGACGCAAGAGTTGAAAGCACAAATCGCAAAATTGGAAGGCGAAGTCGCCACCCTGAAGCAAAAGTTGTCCGCCAACGATTACGCCCACGACGAACGAGAGCGCTTGAGCAAAGTTTTGGATGACATCCAGCAGTTGGGGTATGACCCCAAGCGACATCAAGCAGTGCGAGCATGGTTGCAAAAGAACCAAAACATTCTCCAATGGTGGCAGCAACTTCAAAATGCTCGCCAACAAGTGCCCCAACTGAACGACTGGATTGAGCAAGAGCACCAACGCATTACCCAAGCAGAACAGCAGTTGCAAGAAATCGCCGCCAAAATCCAACAACTGAACGAGCAGTTGCAAGACCTGCCCAGCGTGGAAGAAAAGCTGCAGGAGCGGCAACAGTGGCAAAAGGCTTACCAAGGCGAACTGCAGCGCATCGCTGCTGAATTGGGCGCGCTGCGCCAGCAACTGGAAGACTTGGGGCGACTGGAGCAGGAACGAGAACAACTTCAAGAACGGCTCGCCCAACAGCGCAAAGAGCAAAAGGACTACGAGTTGCTGATGGAAGCCTTCGGTCGCAACGGTATCCCGAAGATGATTTTGCAAAGCGCTGTCAATTGGTTGGAGCAGGAAGCCAACCGCATCTTGAGCCAGTTGACCTATGGTCGGATGCACCTGCGCTTTGTCTTGGAAATGCCGACGCAATCAGGCATGCAAAGGGAAACTTTGACCATCATTGTTGCTGACGAGTTAGGCGACCGCCCTTACGAGAACTTCAGTGGTGGCGAACGCTTCCGCATTGACTTCGCTGTGCGATTAGCCATTGCTCGCTTGTTAGCCCACCGAGCCGGTGCCCCTTTGCGAACCCTCATTATTGACGAAGGGTTCGGCTCGCAAGACAAAGAGGGCTTGGAAGCCATGGTAGATGCCATCCGCACCGTCGCTAAAGACTTTCACCGCGTGCTCGTCGTCACCCACTTGGACGAACTGCGCGACCAGTTCCCTGTGCTCATTGAGGTGACAAAAGGCGTTCACGGCTCCCAGCTGCGGGTGATAAGTCGGAAAATGGAACCAGAAATCGTTTAGACCTTGCCCAACTCTTCCAAGGCGCGCCGAATGTTTGCCACTTCCGCTTCGGTGCAAGGCACCAAGGGGAGGCGTGGGTTGCCGACTTTGAAGCCCATTAAGTTCAGCGCTGCCTTAATGGGAGCAGGGTTAGGACTGGTAGGTGGGAACAAAGCGCGCACCAGCGGCATCAGTCGGAAGTGGATTTGTCGCGCTGTCGCTAAATCGCCTCGTTCCAACGCTTCAATCATCTGTCGGCACTCCCGACCGCAAAGGTGTGATACCACGCTGATAACCCCAACACCGCCCAACGCCACGATGTGAAAAGTGTCTTCATCGTTGCCGCTCCAAACGGCAAACCCTTCAGGCGCCTTGGAGCAAATGTCTGCGACCTGCTTCATATCGCCACTTGCTTCCTTGATACCCACGATGTTGGGCACATCTTCCGCCAGTCGCAGCGTGGTGCTCGCCTCAATGTTGCGCCCTGTTCGGCTGGGGATGTTGTAAATGATGGTGGGCAGCGAAGTGGCTTGGGCAACAGCCTTGAAGTGTTGGTAAAGCCCCTCTTGATTGGGGCGGTTGTAGTAGGGACAGACCAGTAAGATGCCATCCACGCCGATGTGTTCAGCTTCTTTGGTCAACTCCACGCTCTCCGCCGTGTTGTAGTTGCCCGTTCCCGCAATGACCTTGACACGCCCTGCGGCTGCCTGCTTGACCACGCGGAAGAGCTCCAGTTTCTCCTCGTGGGAAAGGGTTGGGGCTTCCCCCGTGGTTCCAGCGACCACAATCCCTTCCGAACCCGTCTGGATGAGATGTTCCACCAACCGTTCTGCTTCCGCAAAGTTCACCTTTCCGTCTTCGTCAAATGGGGTCACCATCGCTGTGATTAATCGTCCCAACGCACGCCCATTCTTGCTCATCCCAGACTCGCCCTCCTTCAAACTCCTCGCATTCAACATCGCTGTCTCACTTACGCCAATTTTAGGGCAATGAGAGGGCTTTGACAGAGTCTTTGTTAGCGCGCTAAGATTTCACTCAAAACCAATTGTGCGAATGGAAGCAAAGGGCTACCTTGCCTTCCATTCGTGTCACGACTCTTGCCGGAGGTGATGTGGATTGGCGAGGTGGCTGACGGGCATTGGTTGGCTTGTTGTTCTTTTGGGATGGCTGATTGCGAACTTTCAAGGGACGAAGGGAGAGGTGGTTCGCATGACGGTGACAATTGAAGGTGAACGCTTCCTCGTGGACGGAAAGCCAACTTACGCAGATGTTCCCAATGTTAACCCTCGCGCTTTAGGCATGTTGCTCAACAGCCGAATGGTTCAAGCGCTGTTTGATGACGAAAACCCGCAAACACGCCACCTCTGGCGCTACCCCGACGGCAGCGAGTTTGACCCTGACCGCAACACCGAGGAGTTCATCGCTGCCCTGCCCCTTTACAAAGCCCACGGGGTCATCGCGTTCACCATCAACTTGCAGTGTGGTGCTCCGAGACGGGATCAGATCACAGTCAATCAACCTTGGGAAGTGAGTGGCTTTTACCCCGACGGTCGTCTGAAGCCCGCATGGTTGCAACGCCTGAAGAAAGTTTTGGATGCTGCCGAACAATTGCGCATGGTCATCATCCTTGGGCTGTTTTACTTTGGTCAAGACCAACGACTACAAGACGAAGAAGCAGTCAAAAGAGCCGTTGTCAACGCTGTTGATTGGTTGGTCGCTCAAGGCTATCGGCATGTGCTGTTGGAGATCGCCAACGAGTGCAATTACGGTTACGACCATGCTATCATCCGCCCGCGGCGCGTGGTGGAGCTGATAAGTCTGGCGAAAGAGCGAAGCAAGGGTAACCTCCTTGTCTCGGTGAGTTTTGGCGGCGGGTCCATTCCACCTGACGAAGTCTTGCGCGCTGTGGATTTTGTGCTGCTGCATGGCAACGGGCAAACACCTGAACGCATCCGCGAAATGGTGCAGATAGTGCGAGCGAAGTTGCACTCGTGG
>VAPR01000270.1_pt1 | contig 36495 bp, 29 predicted proteins | sample 3380701 | NCBI WGS metagenome assembly VAPR01 (sample SAMN11536904, study PRJNA540576) | hot springs metagenome | isolation source: hot spring wet sediment | place: Spain: Lobios | collected 2014-01
AGACGAGCTCCTTTGACCAACGCAGCGGGGTTCCACACACCAGCAGTAGCGTCGTCCACGGTCAACAGGTAAGCGCCGCCCATGCCTAATGCTCGGGCACTGGGGCGAGCGAAGGACTTGTCCAATGCCTTAGGTCCCACCTGCTGCCCCCAACCCATCGTCCCAACGCCCAACAACACCGCTGCACAAACGCCCATCCACCAACGCATCGCCCATCACTCTCCTTGAGGTGGTTTAAGATGCTTAATCATTGTCAAATTTTAGCACACATCAAAAAATTGGCAAGTGCAGAGGTCACCGACTTGATAACTGTTCAAAAGTTGGTGGTAGGGCGGAGCAAAAAGAAGTTCCCTTCAGTATCCTTTTGGCAGGAGGCAAGGGTGCAAAGGAATTCGGATAGCGCTTTGTCGCCGATGCGGGCTTTGTTGAGCACGTACATTTCCCAAAGTCAACCACCAAAGTTTGAATGCTCACGACGCAAAAGGATCGGCATGGGTGAATAGGTGACAGCGACGGTTTGGATCGCTACGATTTATAGCACAAAGTTGAGGTGACCGAATTTGACCGCTTGGGCGATTGAAACATACGAGTTGACGAAAGTGTTCCGATCCTTCTTGGGCAAAAAAGTGGTGGCGGTGGACGGGTTGAACCTGCATGTGCCTGTCGGGTGTGTGTTTGGATTCCTCGGTCCTAACGGTGCGGGGAAGACGACCACATTGCAACTCTTGTTAGGCAATTTGCGCCCCACTCGGGGATCTGCTTCCCTTTTCGGGCTGCCTGCGGGTAACCCTGAGGTTCGGCGGTTGATCGGCTACCTGCCCGAGAAGTTTCAGTTCCACGATTTTCTTACAGCAGAAGAGTTTTTGGATTTGCATGCGCGCCTGTTGGGGTTGCCCTCAAGGACAAGGCGCCAGCGCATTGACGAGGTGTTAGCCTTTGTCGGTTTGGAAGAGCGTCGCCGTTCTCCTGTCCGCCAGTTCTCCCGGGGCATGTTGCAGCGGTTAGGAATTGCCCAAGCCTTGCTCAACGAACCGCTGTTGGTCATTTTGGACGAACCCACATCTGCCTTGGATCCGTTGGGGCGCAGAGAAGTGCGCGACCTTATCCTGCAACTGAAGCAACGGGGCGTGACTGTTTTCCTCAACTCTCACCTACTGAGCGAAGTGGAACGCACTTGCGATTTCGTTGCCATCCTCAACAAGGGGCGATTGGTGGCGCAGGGCACTTTGTCCGAACTGACCACAACTTCGCTAAAGGTCAATGTCCGAGTTGCTAATCCTGCATCTCAATGGCAACACCTTGCTGCTCAGTTTGGCAACCTTCTTTCCGTAGACGGCGACACCCTCACGGTGCAAGTGCCTGAAGAAAATTGCATCGCTGATTTGGTAGCAGCCTTCGTTCAAAACGGGGCACGAGTGCTCAGCGTCGTCCCTCAACGGACATCGTTGGAAGACTTTTTTGTGCAGGTGGTCACCGATGCATCGCAGTGAAGCGTTGCCCACGATACCCCTTCCGTCAGTTTCCTTTTGGCAGCGGTGGATTGCTCCCATGCTCGTGGTGATGCGTTTGACTATTAAAGAGGCAACTCGCCGTTGGGTTTTCGTTGGCGGCTTTCTGTTGGGTGTGGGCATGATGGCGTTGTTGGCGTATGTCTTCGCAAATGTCAAGCGCCATGGTGAACTGTTGCCTGCAACTGTCCAAGCCAGCCTCATTGTCCACTTCGGCTTGGTAATGACCCGCTTCTTCAGCGCAGTTATGGCAACCGCTTTAGCCTGCGGCGCAATTGCCACCGAACTGGAAAAGGGAACTTTGGGCTTAATCGTCACCAAACCCATCCGCCGTTGGCAGGTCGTGGTAGGCAAGTGGTTAGGCTTTGCTGCCATTTTGACCATCAACCAACTGATTTGGCTGGCAGTGATTGAGTGGGGGGCATGGAACCGAACGGGAGAATGGCACTGGGGTGTTTGGAAAGCAGGGGCTATCGGTTTGCTCTACCCTCTGCTCTTCATTAGCCTCTCCCTCCTCTTCTCCGTTCACCTGCCTTGGTTGTTGGTGATCATCGTTGTGTTGGGCTTTATGGGCATCGGTTGGTCTGAAACGGTTATGCGAAACATCGGCGTGTTAGCCGACTTGCCGCGCCTCGTCACTTTGTCCCAAATCGCTGGTTACTTGATGCCCACAGGGCGTTTGGCTCGGTGGATGTTTGTAGAGAGCGAAGTGGTAGAAGTGGTCCCGCAGTTAGCTGGTCCCCCTAACCTTCCCATGCCCGCGCCGACGACTTGGGATTTAGCCTATGTCGTTGCCTACATCGTGGGCGCCCTGTTGTTGGCCTGTTGGTTTTTCGGACGCAAAGAGATCTCGGCATGAGCGCTTTAGAGTCTGCCCTTTTGCTATTTACTCATGCGCTAAACTGCTTGCCTTGTTTTGTGAGTTGCTCGATGGATTGGAAGTGGTAAGTCAGGCAACGCCAAAATTGCTGGTGGTGACCAACCATGCGTTGGTGCTCCTTTGTGCTGATGGCACTGTTGTGGACTGCAATCGGTCACGGGATAGCAGTGGCTACCTTGCGTCAGCGAGTTGCGGTGCTCCCCTTTGAAGCGACTGCTTCGGCTGGCGAAACTGCTTGGTTGCCCAAAACTATTGCGGGGTCATTGAATGCTCAGTTAGCCTTTGCCCCAACCCTTGTTCTTCTTCCTCGCACGGTTGCTTATCGGGTTGTGGAGCAACTTCAGGGCACTCCAATGGAGCGCAAAGCGCTCATCATCGCCTCTCGCTTCCGGTGCGACTTTGTTGTCTTCGGTTCTTTTTCCCTTCATGGCACCCAGTTGCGAATCACAGCACACTTGCTTCAACCACCGCAAGAAATTGCCACCGAAACGGTTGCGGGCGATTTGAACGAGTTGCTGCATCTGCTGGACACCCTGACCGAACGGCTTTGGGTGCGAATGGGTGTAGAGATAACCGATACCTTACGGGAGCGGTTGCGAACCGATCCAACCCAATCTTCGGAAGCGTTTATTGCTTTTTCCTATGCAGCGCATGCTTGGGACGAAGAAGAGAACCCGAATGGTGATGTGGAGGAAGCCCTCCGACTTTTACAGGAAGCCGTGCGCTTGGACCCCAAGTTTTACAAAGCGTGGGTGAACATGGGTCTGGCGTGGGAGCGCAAGGGCAACCTGTTGGAAGCCCAACGCTGCTATGAACAAGCCCTTCGGGTGCAACCCTCTTGGTTTCCGTTAGCCCACTACAACTTAGCAGGCATTCACTTGCGTCGTGGCGACTTGACAAAAGCCTTAACGGAGTGCGAGGCAGCGTTGCAGGCTGACCCAACTTTTGCCCGAGCCCACTTGCGCAAGGGCACTGTCTTGGCGCAACTGAACCGTTTAACGGAAGCAGTGCTTGCCTTTGAGCAGGCGATCGCTTTGGAGCCGGAGTTGGCAATGGCGCACAACAACTTAGGTTTAGCCTACCAAGCTCTTGGTCGCTTCGCTGAAGCAAGAGCAGCGTTTCAACGAGCCATAGACCTTGACACCGATGACTTAGCAGTTGCATACGCCCACAACAACTTGGGTAACCTGCTGCGGCAACAGGGAGATTACGAGGGAGCGATGCGCCACTACTTGCTGGCGCTGCGACGCAAACCCGATTACGCTGTTGCTTGGGTCAACTTAGGGGATATGCACGCCAAAAGAGGCAACTTTGCAGAAGCTGCTCGCTGCTACGAGGAAGCCTTGCGGTTAGACCCCAACTTGCCAAAGGTTCGGGAGCGGTTAAGGGATGCTCAAGCGCGGATAAAATAGGTTGGGCAATTGCCCAAGCGAGGTGCATTGGGAATGCGCCTGAACTTTGAACGCGTCGGCTCTTTGATTTGCCTTCTTGCACTCTTTGGTTTGCTGGCAGTTATGGCGCTCTTAGGCGGATGTGGGGCGAGCGATTCATGGTGCGACCACCCCAACACTTTGAGGGGCTTCGTGTATGTTCACCAAGAAGCGTTTTCGGAACCTGACGGCAGGTTAGACGACGATGTCATAGTGACCGATCGGGATCAAGCCCCAACAGGCTTTCAGCCCTTGACAGGGGCAAAGGTTAAAGTTGAGGAGACAGGAGCCTCGTTAGAATTGGGAGAGCGGGGAGCGTTTGTGTTCCACCCTTTGCCAGCTGGCACTTACACCCTCGTTATTGAGGTAGCAAACTTTCCCCCTGTGCGACGCAAGAAAGAAGTTTGCGCGTTGTCTTTGCCATCGGATTATTACTCCCGACCGCCCCTTTGGTATGATTCAGATCCCGGTCCGACCAGACCACTGTCATCGCCTGAGCCCCCTTCCTCGCCTCCGGATACCACAGGGGCTTGGGACGAGGGAGGGTTGGGTTCGTGGGGAGAAGGAGGGGGTGCTTCAGCACGCAAAAATTAGCCCTCTCGGCATCGTGAGCACACAAACTTGCTCTCAGCAAAGTTGAGGTGATCGGCGTGGCGTCGCGGTTGTCAGCGCGAGCGTTAGTGGACTTGACAATCCCCACGGAAGTCGCCATCAGCCCCGACGGAGGCGTGATCGCTATTGTTGCTTCCCAACCCGATTGGGAGACAGGGGATATTTGCACGCACCTTTGGCTTTGGCGTAAGGGCGAACTGAGACAATGGACTTTTAACAAAGAGCAAATCCGTTCCCCCCGCTTTTCCCCAGACGGAAAATGGTTAGCGTTCCTCGCTCAGCGTGGCGGTGACAGGGAAAAAGGCGAAGCGAAAGCGCAGCTTTGGGTGCTGCCTTTGGATGGAGGCGAGTCTCGGTGCTTGACCAATGCCGAAGAAGGGGTAGTGACCTTCGCTTGGCATCCTGACAGCGTTACCCTCTGGTGCGTCATTCCCCGAGCGAAGCCTCAGGAGCAAAAGAACAAGGAAGAAGTAGACCGCAAACGCAAGCGCGACTACACTTACCACGACGAACCCCTTCCTGCCCGTTCTCTTTGGCGCTTTAAGTTGCCGGAGGGTAAGGGCGAAGAAGTTTTTCAGGGCGATGCTGGGCTCTACGAAGTTGTGGTTGCTCCTGATGGCAAACGGCTGGTGTTTGCAACTACCTTCACGGGCAAGCGAGGCGATTGGCGCCGCTCCAAACTTTTCTGGTTGCCTCTTGACGATAACTTGCAACCGTCAGCAGAACCTATGTCCCTCGCTGACCGAGCGGGAATGCAAACCACCCCTCGAGTGTCGCCTGATAGCCAAAGGGTCGCTTTTTTGAGTTGGCTTGACCCTAACTGCAGTTTTTCTCACGAACGAGTGTTCGTCGCTGATTGGCAGGGGAAGTGGACGGAGTGGGCAACGCTGCCTGATCTGGAGCCTGACCTTGGAATTCTGCACTGGACACAAGCCGGACTCTTAACCGTTTTGGCAACAGGCACAACTTCTCAGTTGTGGCGGCTGACCGAGGAAGAAGCAGAGTCATTGAGTGAAGACGAATGGCTCATCACGGCTTTGGACTCAACTCCCGATGGGCGGACTTTTGCTGCTATCCGCACCGATGAGCGGCACCCACCTGATGTTTGGTTAGGGTTTTACGAGGGCGACCGATTAAGTTGGGAACGGGTGAGTGAGTTCAACCCGAAAGTGCGACAATGGCGGTTGCCATCCGTGCAGAAAGTGCGCTGGCAGTCAGCCGATGGTGTGTCCATAGAAGGGTTACTTTGGCTTCCTCCTGAGCAACCTGACCAACCAAAGCCCTTAGTCGTTTGGGTGCACGGAGGACCAAAGAGCCGTGCGACGAAAGCGTTGCTCTCAGCGATGGGCGTGCCTGTGCTGTTAGCTGTCAACGGCTACACAGTGTTGACCCCAAACTTTCGGGGCAGTGGTGGCTACTCCAACGAGTTCGCTGTCGCTAACTTCCGTGACTTGGGGGGTGGTGATTTTCGGGATATCCTCGCTGGTGTGGAGTGGTGCATTGAGCAAGGGATTGCCGATCCCCATCGGGTTGGCATCATCGGTGGTAGTTACGGTGGCTACATGACCAATTGGGCTTTAACGCAGTCCGAACGCTTTAAAGCTGGCGTTTCCCTTTTCGGCATCGCTTTGCTCTTCAGCGACTTCGGCAATAGCGATAACCCGTCTTGGGAACCCGATTACTTGGGTGGGTTACCTTGGGAAGCGACCGACCTTTACACCCAACGCTCCCCATTTCTCCATGCTCACCGAATTACTGCCCCGCTTTTGCTCTTGCACGGGGAGAGTGACACCAACACTTTCGTCAGCAACAGTCAAGAGATGTTCACGGCACTAAAACAACTTAGTCGGCGGGTGGAATTCGTTCGCTACCCTCGGGAAGGGCACGGATTTCGGGAACCGCACCATCGGGTGGATGCCTTGGAACGAATCTTGCGCTGGTTTGACCAATGGCTTAAGGGCGATCTCGCCGCCAGCGCTGTGCCGCTCGGTGAGGTGGTGAGTGACGAGGTCATGCAAGTGCGCGTTTTGCATCTTGACGATCCAGTGGAAGTTCTTAACGGAGGGCACAAACCAAACGAACGGTTCGTGAGCATAGCTTTGGAAGTGGCAGCGCTAAAAGAGGGGGCACACCTTGCTTTGAGCAAAGAAGTGCGCTTGTTGGATGAAAATGGACATGAACACGCCCCTGCAGGGATCCTCTGCAGCAATGGGCAAAGCAGTTGGTTGGTAGAGGGAGAATTGCGCTTGCCCATCCCCTCTCAACCTGTTGAGGTACGGCTTGCTTTTCGGTTGCCAAAAGGCGAGCGCCCCGCCTTGTTTCAGGTTCGGGACCAAAGCCTGCAGGTGTGGGAAGCCAGAAAGGAATGAGCCTCACAGTGAGCAAATTCGTCGTTCCCTTAACCCATCCCAAACCCGACGCCCAACGCTTCATCAGGGTGATGAGGGGGCAGGAGAGGGTAGCCAAGCCTCCGCTGGTGGAATACCTTGTTGACCCTGCCGTGATGAAGCCAGTTGTGACTGAACTGCTAAAGCGAGAGTGGGTGGATCCAATCCCCGGTGACCGTGCTGCTCAGAAGGCTTACTGGGACAACTTCATCGCCTTTTGGCATCACATGGGCTACGACTTTGTGCGGTTGGAAATTGGGTTAGGGTTTCCCCACAAAACCCTTGTGGGAAATGACCCAACGATGGTGAGTGGAAAGCGGGGATGGCAAAATCAGCATCAAGGCATGATCGCTTCGTGGGACGATTTTGAGCGCTACCCTTGGCCAAAGTTGGAAGATGCCGACTTTTTCCCGTTTGAATACATCGCTACCAATCTGCCTGAGGGCATGGGGCTGATTGTTTCGCATGGGGGTGGCATTTTTGAGCATCTCTCTGCCCTTTTCTCCTTGGAGGGGTTAGCCTTCGCCATCTACGATGCCCCCGACCTTGTTGCCGCGGTAGCGGAACGCATCGGTTCGTTAATGGAAGGGTTCTACCGAACCGTTTTGCAACTGCCCAATGTAATTGCCATCCTCCAAGGTGACGACATGGGATTTCGCACGGGCACTCTCATTTCGCCCGAGCACTTGCGCCAGTATGTCTTGCCTTACCACCAAAAGTTTGCTGCCCTTGCTCACGAACGCGGCGTGCCTTACTTCCTTCACTCATGCGGCAATGTGGAGGCAATCATGCCTGACTTGATAGAAACCGTTCGGATTGATGGCAAGCACTCTTTTGAAGACGCTATCATGCCAGTGACTGAGTTTCAAGCCCGTTACGGCGATCGGATTGCGGTGTTGGGTGGCGTGGACATGAATGTGTTGGCGTCCAAATCGCCGGAAGAAGTGCGCCAGTATGTTCGTCGCCTTATCGACATTTGCGCCCCTAAGGGGCGATTCGCTATCGGATCTGGCAACTCTATCGCCAGTTATGTCCCCTTGGAGAACTACTTGACAATGTTGGACGAAGCCCTGCGGTGACGGCTTGTCAGGGTCAGCGTCTACTGCGCTGAAAAGCAAAAGGCTACAAAGCATAACGATCACCCTCTACCGCTGGAACGCCGTTTTCACCCGCAGGGTACATTGGGTGCTGAGCTGGTGCAGCGCTGCAGCGGTGCAGGAGAACAAGCGCCCCTTCTGCCAAACGAACAAGTGATAGTTGTGAGCGACCAAAGTGCCGAACTCGGCTTTGTAGGTTTCGTTGCCTCGCATGAAGTCAAACACTGCTGCACCTCCCCGTTCCGCTTCGTCGATGAGTTTTGCCAGCAACACCTTCCCCACGCTGTAGCGGGCAAAAGCGGGATGAAAGCCACAGGTGTAAAAGCCAGCATAGCCGTCGCAGTGGAATGCATAGTAGACACTGGCAACTGTTCCGTTAAGGAGCAACCGATACAACCGCAGCCACCCTCTTTGAAGGGCAGCCTGAGCGAAAGCACGGTGGAACAAGCGCACCTTCGGAGAGAGAAACACACCCGGTTGCCCCACCTGCCCCCATCGAAGCCGGTGCAGCGCAAACAGTTGGTCCATGCCTTCTTCAACCTCTTCGGGAGTTTGTGCGAGGTGAAATTGTCGGTTAAAGAGCCGTTCCAACTGCCGTTCTCGCCGCTTTAGTTGCTGTTGCAAGCCCTTGCTTGCTCGTTGCCGCCAATTGCCGTCGTTTCTGTCAAGGGGAATGCGATGGCACTTTTCGCCTCGGAGCAACACAACGCCGAGTTCGTGAGGGTAGGGGAAGGTTTTCAGAGAACGCCAAGCCACGCTTCCTTCGGGCAATTCGTGCAAGGCAATGAGATCCCAAAGGGAGCGATGGGTGAACAGCCACTGCCACAACTCCTTTACTGACTCCTCGTATCCTCGTCGCGCCAAAAAATCGCCGTAATCTGCATTCCCGTTGCCCACGAAGCGGAGCAGACGGATGAACGGCACCAGAGGGGATGGAGCTGCAAAAAGGGGGGCAGCAGCGAGGAGATGGCTACCGTCTTGAATAGCGAGGACCAACAACCGCCCCCGTCCTAAAAAGCGCCACCAATTCGTGAGCCACTCGTAACTAAGGAACAACCGAGTTTCCAACGCCGTGCTGTTGGAAACCAGATCAGACCACGCTGCTTGCCATTTTGACCACTGAGATAAGTTTGTGATCACGAGGAGGGATGACGGTCTTTCATTGTGTTGGCTCATGCTCGTTCCAACCCACCTTGTGGGCAGCACCCTCCGCCTTGGTTGTGGGGTTTCTTTGACGGTTCACCTTTCGTCCTCTACGGGTCGTCGCGCCAATTCTGCGCTGAGCCAAAAAGTGAGCAAGAAGGCAACGAACAAAAGCGTGGCTCCTGTCAAGAAGGGGAGGCGCAATCCCCAGATTTTGTTCTGCATGAGTCGGATCACCACTTCTGCCAAGATTCCGCCCAAAGGGGCTCCCACAATAGCACCGATTCCTTGTCCGCCGTAAAGGAGCCCAACAGCAGCCCCCCGCTCTTGATCTGTAACCACTTCGCTGACCATCGCCAAGGCGGCAGGGAACGCTAACAGCCATGCCACCCCAATTAGCAACCCCAAAACCGCAAGAAACACCACGCCACTGGTGAAGGGGAAAACGGACAAAGCAAAGATAGCGCTTATCAATGCCAATCGCAAAGCGGTCTCTTGCCCAATATCGTCGGAAAGCCGACCGATAGGCACGGAGAGAACGGCTAACGCCCCTGCTGCTGCTGCGATGCCCAACCCCAATTCTAAGTCTGTTAGCCGCAACACCTGCTTAGCATAAGGGACAATGACAGGCACTTGCATAGAGGCTGCCATTTGGCCGATAGCGAAAATTGTTGCAAGAAGTATCACAGGTCGGGACAAAGCAGGCAGGCGGATGAACCGGGGACGAAGGCTGATGCGCCGTGCTTCTCTTGACGATTTCGCTTGCCGTTGAGCAGACGAGGGAAGCATCACTCCTGCAAGGATGCCTGCTAAGAACAATAATCCCGCTGTGACGAAGAACGCATAGCGGTAGGTTCCAGCGTGATGGTGCAGGAAAAACCCAATAGCCGCACTGACCCCAATGCCTGTCAAGTAGCTGAGGTTGAGGACGCTAATCATGCCACCTCGGTGTTCCTCAGGGGCATGGTCTGCCACGAAAGCCGCCATCGTCGGAAAGAAAGCGGCAAAGCCGATCCCTGCTAAGGGGAAGAGGAGCATCACAGCGTAGTGGGCACGAACCACGCCCAAAAGCAAGGTGGCGGTGACAGCAATAACCAATCCCAACAGCAAAACGACTTTTCGTCCCCATCGGTCGCTGAGAGCACCAAAGGGAGCTTTGAAAAAGGCTTCTACTGCCAAGTAGCCAGCAAAGGCAAACCCTGTCACATGGGGCGGTGCTTTCAGCTCGTCGCTCAGGTAGAAGTTAACGAACGGGATGAGCGCACCAAATGCGGTATCTGCCAACAGCGACACAGTCAACAAGCGTCCCAAAATGGGCTCGCGTCGCCAAAGGTCTCGGTAAACACGCCACACTCCTCTGTCGCTCCTTCATCGTCGCAAGTGTGCAGGTTATCTTTTAACAAGCAAACTCGTTTACTTGCCCACAATGCGCACGGTCGTGCACAAGGAGAATGAACGACCACCCGATGTGTAAACCAGTTCAGCAAAAGCAGCGCGATAACCTTGTTCGGGAGGCTCCAAGCGGTAAGTGAATTGTGGTTCTGAACCAGTTACTGCCACTGTCTGCGATGACCATTGGGCATCACGGAAGTCTCTGGTAGGCGAAGTAGCGGTCCAAACAAACACTTGCTGGGGAGTTGGTTGGGAGGTCACCGACAGCACAGCGGCACCCTCTCCCACAGCCCACTTCCACTTCAGTTGGGGAAGTGAGTGACGCCCTGCGACATGGTTGAAGAAAGCCGTCAGCGTGCGCAACACCCGATCTAACCCGCCCTCCAGCCCGTGACCGGCGTTGGGCACATACAGGATATGTTTTTCACCGATCAAGTCGTCAAAGTAAAAGTTCGCCGCATCCAATGCCCAATAGCGGTCGTTGGTGCCGTTGATGATCAGTTTGGGCATTGTTAGCCGCTCGCGGTAAAAGTAGGGATCGATCAACTGCACGATTGGCTGGATTTTGTCCAATCTCTCCACCACCAAGTCGGTCAAGCCACGCTCCACATATTCGCTGATCTGTTCGCTATAGGTGCCGAACACTTCTTTTTGGTGGCGCATTTGAGCAGGAATGTTGAGATTGTCGTAAACCATTGGTGCAATCCCTTTGACGCGCTGGGGGTCGGCGACTGCGGTTAGCCAAGTGGTCCAACCCCGCTTGGAAGCACCAGTGACCACGAAGCCTGTGACCTTGAGGTTCAGTTCCTTCTCCGCAAACTGTTGGATAGCATTCATTGCTCGGACAGCGCTTTTGGTCATAGGCAACAAGCATGCCCATTCCTTGTCTCCAGTTTCCAACACCTTAACTAAGGTGTGGGCAATCAGGTGGTCTTCGGACAAGCCATTGAACAAGGGTTGGTTAGGCACAGCGAACAAGACAGCCGTTAGGGCTTGCAGTTGGGTGGCAACCGTAGCTGCTAACAGCCGAATCGTATCATCGCCTCGGCTCTCTGTGCTGTCACCGCTAATGACCAACAAGGCCGTGTCCGTCGTCACGGTTTTGGGTTGTGCCACTAAAAGAGTGTGTCGCCAAAGGATGTCTTTCCACCGCTGGGAGGTGAGGCGCAATTCGTGGATCGTAACGCCTATCGGCGTCGATATCTCCCTTTCCTTTACCCATGCAAACGCACCATCGTCCTTCGCTACATACGCCAACAAGGGAGACTCAGATCCCTGTATCGCCCAACCAAGGGCTACAATGATGGCTGCAAGGACGGCAATGACAGAGATGGCGGTGAAGATCGGCGATCCATTGCGCCACATCACGATCCCCTCCTTTCTTCCATAGCCTTCCTTTGGCTCTTTCAGTTTGGCATCGGGTTTCCTTTGCCGTCAATGCTGACGAGGACACTGAGATGGATGATTGCTGAAGGATGGGTTGACGCTAAAACTTCTGGAGGCACACAGAAACCACCAGTCCTATCCAGCGGCAAGGGAGGACTTAGATCGCTTCCATCGCTTCAGGGTAGGAACCGAGGACTTTTAGGAAGATGCACTCCTTCGCCAGTTCGCTCAAAGCAGCTTGAACGGGCTCGTCGTCGACATGCCCTTGAAAGTCCACGAAGAAGACATACTCCCACGGTGCGTGGCGGGCAGGACGGGAGGCGATCATCGTCAAGTTGATGTGGTGCTGGTAAAAAGCTCTTAAGGCTTGGTAGAGAGTGCCGGGGCGGTGAGGAACAGCAAACGCAATGGTGGTCTTGTCCACCCCCGAAGGGGCAGGCATCCGCTTGCCTAACACCCAAAAGCGTGTCAAGTTCAACGGCACATCTTGGATGCGCTCAGCCAAAACTTGCAACCCGTAAGCATCGGCGGCTCGACGCGGTCCGATAGCAGCACCGTTGGGATCGTTGGCAGCTCGTTCGGCGCCTTCCGCCGTGCTTTGGACAGCGATTTGTTCTGCGTGAGATAGGTGGGTTTGCAGCCACTGCTTGCATTGGGCTAAGGCAATCTCGCGGGAGTAAACCCGTTTGATAGCCGCTAAGGAATCGGCTTTAGACAACAGGCACATGTTCACTTCCAGCAGCACTTCTGCCACGATTTTCAGCGAGGTTTGCAACAGCGAGTCCAGAGTATCACCTACGGGACCTTCCGCCACATTTTCGGCAGGGACAATCCCAAAGTCGGCGTTGTCCCGTTCGACCTCCCGAAACACATCGTGGATGGTGCGTTGGGGAAGGGCATCCACAAAGGTGCCAAAGTGTTCTTCACAGGCCAAATGAGAAAACGAGTGTAGCGGACCAAGAAACGCTACCCTCGGCGGTCGCGCTGCTGCCCGGCAAGCCGAAACAATCTCACGGAAGACAGCTTTGATCGCAGCATCAGGGAGGGGATCATGGGGGGTTGCTATCAACCGAGCTAAAATGGCACCTTCTCGCTCGGGGTGGTAAAGAGGCAGTCCGTTCTGTTGTTTCAAAAGAGCAATCTGTCGTGCCAATTTTGCCCGTTCTACCAGCAGCTGCAAAATCTGGTCGTCAATAGCATCAATCCGCTGGCGCCAGTCTTCCAGTTCTGCCATTGCCCTATCACCTTATCCTCCACCGGGGTTTTGGTCAACAGTGTAGCACGGTTTGCAATCTCTTTCGTCCCTAACTCATCTGCAGGGGATCCACATCAATGACGAGGGTGGACTGCACCTCTTCGTCCAACAAGGAAAGGGCACGGTCTAAGACTTGATGCACCAATTGTCGCTGACGGCCGCGCAGGAGGAGGTGGTAGCGCCACCGCCCTTGCAGTCGCGGGATCATGCATTCGCTGGGTCCCAACACCTCTACAGCACTGGCTCCTAACAATGCTCTCGCCCGTTGCACTGCGTTTGCTACTACCTTGATGCGGGTTTTGGCAATACTTTGATCGGGATCGCTGGTAAGCACCTCAATCAGATAAGCGTAAGGGGGGTAGGGAGGATGACGGCGATTTTGTAACTCGGTCAAGAAGAAACCGTGATAGTCTTGGGCGAGGGCAAACTGCACTGCATAGTGGTCGGGGAAGCGAGTTTGGATGAATACCTCTCCCGGCTTATCACCCCGCCCAGCTCGTCCTGCCACTTGAGTGAGCAATTGGAAGCACTCCTCAGCAGCCCGATAGTGAGGGAAGAGCAACGCATGGTCAGCGTTGAGCACCCCTACCACCGTCACTTTAGGAAAATCCAACCCCTTCGTCACCATCTGCGTGCCTACCAACACTTGGGCTTCCCCGTTGCGGAAAGCGTTGAGGATGCGAGTGTGTTCGCCCCGACTGACAATCACATCTCGATCCAACCGGAGCACGGTAGCCTTTGGGAAGAGGCGTTTCACTTCCGCCTCCACGCGTTCCGTGCCCGCTCCTTTAAGCGCTAATACTTCTCCACCGCATTTGGGACACTGCAACAGGTAGGGTTGTCGGTGCCCACAATGGTGGCACTGCAACGCATTAATGCCGGCATGGTAAACGAGGGAAACGGCACATTGAGGGCATTGTGCGATGTAGTTGCACCGATGACAAAGCGCAACTCGCGCATACCCTCTGCGGTTCAAAAACAAAATCACTTGTTCGTCATTGTCCAATGCGCGGCGTATCGCTTCTATGAGGGGATCGCTCAACAGTTCCGAACGGCGATGAGGTGCGGTTCGTTGGTCTATCAAGTGCACGGTAGGCAGCGGCTTTCCTTCCACTCGTTGGGTGAGCCGCAAGAGGGTCCACCGACCGCTCAAAGCCCGGTAGTAACTGTCAAGGGAAGGGGTCGCCGTTCCAAAAACCAAAACTGCCCCGCACAAGCGGGCACGCATCAGCGCTACCTCGCGAGCATGGTAGCGGATGCCTTGCTCTTGCTTGTAGGAATGGTCATGCTCTTCGTCCACGATGATGAGCCCTAAGTTGGGCACAGGGGCAAAGAGCGCCGAACGAGGACCAATCACGATGGGACATTCTCCGTGCTTGACTTTCCGCCACTGTTCAAAGCGGGTGCTGGGCAACAGTGCACTGTGCCAGACCGCAACTTTGTCACCGAAGCGGTAGCGAAAGACGCCCACTACTTGAGCCGTCAAAGCGATTTCCGGCACCAAAACGATAGCCCCCAACCCCTGTTCAAGCGCTTGGGCAACGGCTCGCAGGTAAACTTCTGTTTTCCCCGACGCTGTCACGCCGTGCAGAAGGAAAACGCTCTCAGAAGTCAAGGGAGAAGAAGGACTTGCTGATGATTGCCTTCGAGAGAGCGCCTTGACAATCGCTTCAACTGCTGCTTGTTGCTCTTCTGTGGGGGTCACTTCGGGGGCAACGAAGGCAAGAGCTTCTTCTTCCCAACTTCGGTCTGGCACAAACTTCAACTCGTCCAACAATCCTCGGCGGACAAGGGTTTGGATTGTGCTGCGGTCAAACCCCTCCTCGGCTAAGTCAGACAGCAGTTCCGCCATCCCTTCCTCTAACCGAAATAGCACGGCTTTTTGGGTTTCTGTCAAGCGATGACGCCGCTGGGCAGAAGGATCAGACTCCAGTTCGCGGAGCACCTGAAACCCTTTCTCCGAGAGTCGGACGGCTTTTTGAGGGCGGGGTTGAACAGGTTTGGCTCGCACATCGGTCACTTCCTCCACCAAACCCTTGCGCTTAAGAGCCGACAAAGCAGAAGACAATTGACGAGGTGACGGTTCCCCTAACGCTTCTGACAATTCATCGTAAGTGGCTTCCCCACCCAATGCCTGCAAAGTGGCAACCACTTGCCGTTGCAAAGGAGAATTTTTGACAGCAGCTTCGTCGTAACAGACCAACCGGAACAGCCGTTCCACTACCCGCTGCCACCCGGCAGGGACGACCAGCGACAAGGCATCGCTTATAGCGCAGTGATAGTAGCGGGCGATGTGTTGGGCTAACTGCCAAAGGGTATCGTCAAAAAGTGGCTCAGGGGAGAGGACTGCCAAGATAGGCTTAATGGTAGTGCCTTCTGGCAAAGGGGGCAGAGTATCCGTGATAGACACAACATACCCCACCACTTGCCGCTCCCGTAAGGGAACAAGCACGCAAGCCCCTACCGCTACCTTATTCGCCAGTTCCTCCGGAATGCGGTAGGTCAATTGGGTGTTGACAGCAGCTAATTTGACATCCACGCACACTTGAGCAAAAGGCATACGCAGGACACCAAACGCAAACTGTAGCACGATCACCTTTCTCGGAAAGAGTGCTTGTCAGGGTAGGATCATTTGCGTTGGATCAGGGCGGCAAGGTGTGCTCCAACCAACAGGACAACACCCGAGGAGAAAAAGGCGCTACCTACGGAAACTGCTGAGTCTTGGCGTCCGGGAGTGGCGATGGCATAGAGCCAAAGAAGGACTGCCGCTGCCAGTCCAACGATTCCTAACCCTCGCCACCATTGGGCTGTCTCCCACCGACCCATCCGTGCCCCCATTGTGACTCCCTCCCTTGCGATTTGGGATAGCAACCCTTTTCAGGCACCCGACCGCTTTAAGTATGCCGCAAGTAGGTTCAAAAGGGGCGTCCCCGCACCAACATGATCCCCAGTGCCACCATCCACAAGGAGATTAGCAAGGTGATGCGTCCCAACCACATAGCGGCTTTGCGCCACCGTTCTACAGCGGCTGAGCCCTGTTGGGACAATTGAGAGGCTTTCGGTCCTACCCAAAAGTCATGCACTGCGTTGAGAAGGACCAACAAAAAGAACGAGATAACTTTTTCCATCAAAGTGCGACCGAAGTCGCCCTCCCAAATTTTTCCTGTCAGCAAATCCCCCCAACCGTAGCCCCGGGCACCGAGGTTGAGAATCCCAGTCACCAAGAGCACCAGAAGGGATGCCCAACCCAAAACCCGCAACCGCAACCCAACCAGGTGCAAGACTGTCGCCCGCAGCGGTTGGATTTGGGGATGACGCAACAAAGGGAGTATGCCAACCCCTAAAAACACCATCCCACCAATCCAAACGGCAGCCGCAAGAATGTGCAGCAAAACCGTCAGAAAGTAAACTGGATCCATCCTTCTCAGACCTCCTTCGTTTGCGTGTCTAAAGCCCAAAGGGGCTCGGAAGGTTGATCGGTTCATTTTTCATAGTGGGTCTTCTATTTTAGGCAGGACAAATAGATTGGTGCAAGGCTACTCCAAGGAAGCAATAACCCTCAAAGTAGCTGCAAAATTGAAAGGTCGTAGGAAAAAACGACGCTGAGGATCCGAAAGGAGGACAAAGGATGCGGTTGGTGACCTACGGTGACCGAGAGGAAGAGCGATTGGGCGTTTTGGTGGAGGGAGGACGATTCATCCTTGACCTAAATATTGCGTCCAACGGCACTATCCCGCCCGATCCAATCGCTTTTTTGGACGGTGACTATTGGGCGTTAGCGCACAAGGTGGTAAACCAATCGCCATCAGAATTGTGCTCAGCGGCGTTGGTGGAAGCTGAAGGGGTGCGCCGGGGTGCCCCTATTCCAGCGCCCCGAACCATTATCGCCTTGGGGCTCAACTACCTTGACCACGCTGAAGAGGGAGGGCGACCAGCACCTACCACCCCTCTCCTTTTCGCTAAAGCCCCTGCCGCTACTATCGGTCCTTACGACGACATCGTCTACCCGCCTCAAGTCACTCAACTGGATTACGAAGCGGAACTGGCAATCATCATCGGCAAGCGGGCAAAGAACCTCACGCCTGAGCAAGCATGGACTGTAATTGCGGGTTACACGGTGATCAACGATGTAAGCGCTCGGGACATTCAATTCAGCGAGAGCCAGTGGTTCCGAGCCAAGAGCTTTGACACTTTTGCCCCTATGGGTCCGTGTTGGGTCACTCCCGATGAGATCGGCGATCCTCAAAACCTTCGTATCTGGTGCGATGTCAATGGTGAACGGCGACAAGATAGCACGACAGCGAACATGATTTTCAAGATTCCCGAGATCGTTAGTTTCGTCTCCCAAGTGTTCACTTTGCGTCCGGGCGATATCATCGCTACTGGCACGCCTGCTGGCGTCGGTGTGTTCCGCAAACCGCCTCGGCTGCTTCAAGTTGGCGATGTCGTGGAAACCGGCATTGAAAACATTGGCGTCATGCGCAACAAAGTGGTCAGTCCGTGAGGAGTAACACCCTCTTCAAAGCAAAGTTGATTGTTGCTCTAAATGCTACCTTCGTTGGGTTGAAGTAAGAGACTTGCTGTTGGCGCAGGTTTGGCGGTTCAGTCTTAACTGCTCATCTTTGCTCTTCCGAAACGACCCTGCCATCTCGCATCCGGATCAAGAGGGAGGCTATTTCGGACAACTGCTCGTCGTGGGTGGCTATTATCACCGTCTTCCCGTTTGCATGGAGGCGCTGCAGCAGTTTTACGATTTGCGAGCCAGTCTCACTGTCAAGGTCACTGGTAGGTTCGTCGGCTAACAAAATGGGAGGGTCATTAACAAGCGCTCTGGCGATAGCAACTCGTTGCTGTTCGCCACCGCTCAGTTCCCCAGGCAGATGGTGTGTTCTGTGAGAAAGCCCAACCTCTCCAATGAGTTTCTTTGCTCTTTCCAACTTCTCTCGAGAACTGTTCGGTAGGGGTGCAAGTGGGAGCAGGACGTTCTCAAGCACTGTCAGGGTGGGGATCAGGTAGAAGGACTGAAAGATGAACCCAACCTTTTTGCATCTATACTCAGCTAAGGAGTTGGCATCCAAATTGGAGATCTCTACGCCATCAACGAAGACACTGCCGGAGGTTGGAGTGTCCAGTCCTCCTATCAAGTTGAGGAGCGTCGTTTTTCCAGATCCTGACACGCCCATCAACACAACAAATTCGCCAGATTTTATGACAAGGTTCACATTGTTGATAGCGCGAATTTCGTTAGGACCCTTGCGGTAGACTTTAGTGACTTCTCGCAATTCAATCACTGCTGCTACCTCCTTTCTTCACAATCTTCGCAAAGCCTCTGCAGGGTTTAGGGAAGCGGCTCTCTTAGCAGCAATGTAGCCGCCCAAAGTGCTCATCACGATTGCGATAGCAAGGGTTGCGAGAACCAACTCAGGAGAGACCTTCATGGCCACTGTCAAGTTCTGCGGTGGCGCCGCAGCAGGGACACAAGAGTAAGGCAAAATGCCGTGAGGCAGTTTGAATTCCACTGTGGCAGCGTAAAGGTAAGCAATGACATAGCCAACAAGGCAACCCGTAACACCACCTACAAGCCCTTGCAGTACAGTCTCTGTCAGGATCAATTTGGCAATATCAGAGTCCTTCCATCCAACAGCCTTCATGATGCCTATCTCGTTCCTCCTCTCGTTGACCGCAATCAGTGATGCTTTAACGACGAGCAAGGTTGTTCCTAAGAGCATGATAAGCGCAATGACCTTGAACATTTGTTGAGCGATCGAGGAGACACCTGTTGCATCAGGGAGAATACCTTCATAGGTAAAGACCCTGACTTCCTTTTCTGGATCAACACCTGTAGCATTTGCCACAAGTTGTCGGATTTTGCTCTCTGCGACTTTGGGGTCAGTGCTGGAGTGCAATTTCACCAACAGCATGTTGACAAAATTCTCTGAGTTCTTCAGGAAATCGTGGGATTCTCTCACCAGCCGCTGCGCTTCTGGAAGCGGAATGAAAACCTCTGCTTGCCCAGTTCGCGGTAAACCCATCATGTCAACAAGTCCAACCACCGTGAATTTTTCGCCAGCGATCTGGATTGGAGAACCTACCTGAAGTTGGAACTTTTCAGCGAAGCGTTTATCTACGAGGGCTGTTTTGGGATTGGACTCTGGGAAGAAACTCCCTTCAATGACCGCGCTTGGTCTCCCTAAGAGGGTTTGTTGCCTTAGTGGGCTACAACTACTCGTGTCCTTCGGCTCAACCCCAGCAAGGTTAATCATCCTCCCTCCTTCCCAAGCCCAAAACATCAACAAGCCCGAGACGCTTTCAACCTCTGGTAGTGCCTGGATCTCGTTGACAATTGATGCTGGCAGTGGTCCCAAGTGCCTTGCCAATCGCACCGTTTTCCACGGTCCTGGCTCAACATAAGTCTCAACAACCAAGTCGGCTCCAGCAGCTTTGAAAGGGAGGGAAACGGCATCCTTAAAGAAGTTCAAGATAGCAAGGACAGCCACTAAAAGCCCTGTGCTGGCAAAAATGCTCAACACTGTCAAGGCTGTCCTTGCCTTTCGGCGCACCAATTCTTTCCACGCATACATCCAGAGCATTTAACACTCACCTCCGAGTGTAACTGTGAAAAGAGACGGGACGATGCCGGTTGGCACGACTCATCCCGCTCCTATGCGAGACACATTTCGTCACTTCACCTCTCCGCATCGGGATCCCAGTTGCCACTCCAGATCCTGATTTGCTCTGGGGGAAGTCCAATGGCAGGATGCAGGTAGACAGTGCCATCTCGCATCATGCGCCACCATAACTGCTTCCAACGACCAAGCTTCGCGTGTCCATCTACATAAATGTTGTTAAAGCCATCAAAGTGACGGTTGACGGCTAACTCCAACGGTTCCTTCTTCGCCGAATCCCACCGCACCCAGAAACAAGGCAGGTTTTCGGTGACTTCTGGAGGCTCTCCCCAGAAGTGAGGGTGGAGATGATCCCCGATTGCGTTCATTGCCCAGTAGTAGTCTATGTTGTCGGCAAAGTAAGTATTCTCCCTGCGTTCACTGATGATGATCACATTTGCCGGAGCACGAACACTTGCCATGTGACTGCAACCTCGGCGCCCCGAGTAGCTTCTAAAATCTGTCGCAGGGTCTATAGGAAGAGGCCAGAAGTTGGGAGAAAAGTAAATGGAGTAGCCGTAGGAAGAAAGGCGTTTGTTAAATCGCCTCCCCTTCGGGTCCAGAGGTGCGTTCAACCAATCTTCTGCACTTATCGCCCAATTATCGCTGGGATCGTCGGGACAGCGAAAGATTTGGAAGTTCTTGATGTAAGGTTGCGATGAGAGGAGACTTGCAAGGGGCTTCGCCCACGATGTCCTGTGACCAGCCCAAGGGAACTGTTCGTCATAATCCTGAACGTACTGAATGTAAGCCAACCCGATGTTGCGGCAGTTGCTCAAGCACTGGGACTGTCGTGCCTTCTTGCGAACCTGACTGAAAACGGGGAACAGAATGGCTGCCAGGATCGCAATAATCGCAATCACCACAAGCAACTCGATGAGGGTGAAAGCTCGCCGTTGCACCATCATTCTGTTACACCCAAGGACTTTGTGGATTATTCCTAAATGCCAAACAACTCCTCTTTGCTTCATGCTTCTCACCTCCAAGCCGTAGGGGACGGCTTATGCAACCCTGAGCATAATTACGACCAACTGTGCCACCAGCCTCCTTCACTACGCCTGCTGATGCTTCAATGCATAAACATATGTTTATGCATACCCCAATTTGTGATAACGCAAGCAGGCTCCTGAGAGTTCCCAGCGGCTGACGGCTATCGGAAGTCATCAACGGGGCAACTGTGAAAGACTGCTAACCGCTCGCCCATGCGAGTGCAGAGTAGGGTAAGGGTGTGTTCGTAATCTATCACCTGTGAAGGGCTGTTTGGTTTCCATGCTTCAAGTGTCTTTGAGGAGGCAAAGGCTATGATAGCAAAGTATCGGTTGATGCTGGCTAAGTTGCGACAAGACGATTTAGCGTAGGGGGCTTTGGGAAATCGAGGTGAAGAAAGCCTTTTGCTTTAGGCATCTTGGGTTCATTGTTGCGGGCAGATTTGTCATGTGAACTTTGCGCTAACGCTGTGGTAGGATTTGAAAGCACGAGCGTTACCAATGAAAAAGGGATTGCGGAACCCGAGCAAAGAGTTTTTAAAATACGAGCGCTGCGACTTGTTCTACCAGATTACCCGATGGTTGTTAGAACGAGCTGAAAGGGCGTCACAGCTTTCAATAAGCGAGAGCCCTTGCCTTGCTCCTGTTCAGGAGGAACGAAGCCTTTGAACGACACCATCCGAAAAAAGTGACCGTTGGTGAGACAGCATGCAGCCAGAACTGATGCGGGAGATTGTGACGATAGAGGCGTTTGACCGTTGGTTGCAAGTCTTGGCAGTGTCAGGTTTGTTGGCAGGGATTGGTGCGGGATTAGTTTGGGCAAGACGGCTGAAACATCCCCGTCGCTTTCTCTTGGGGCTATTGACTGGCTTGGTAGGAGGGTTAATGCCTTCGCTTCTTTACGGGCTGTGGCGGTTCTACTTGTGGCGCATCCGCATTGACCTTGACCGCAATTTCGTCGGGCTGCATCGGGTGGATGTGCTATTAGGCAACTTGGTGCTGTTTGCAATGGTCGGCGCCCTCATTGGGATTGGGGTTCGCTTCTTCCTGCGATGGCTTGCGCGCCAGTGCGCTGTTGGGGAGTGAGGCGAAAATGTCGGTGACCGTGTTTTGTTCAACCCACTGGCAAGCGTTGCAAGAAAAAGCCTTGCAACTTTGGCGCAAGTGGACACGCAGCGATGCATCGCCGTTTCTGCTGGTGCCCACTAATAGCCTTCGGCGCTATTGGCTTTCCGTGTTTGCAAAGGAGTTTGGCGGAATTGCAGGCGATCGGATTTTGCCTCTGGACACTTTTGCCAGCCAACTTTTGATGAGTTATCGACCTGCTTTGGTGCGGCGGGCACGAGCGTTGGAAGAACGCTTGGCAGCTCAAGCCGCCAGCATGAAAGCAAACTTGACCCTTGATTGGCAACGACCGGGCATCTTGGACGCTTTCCTAAGCGCTGTTGAAGAGTTGGAACTGCATGGATTGAGCCCTGACAGTTTCCAAAAAGCTTTGACAGAACTTCAAAGCCCGACGATGCAGCAGGTTCTTTGCTGGTGGAAGGCTTGGAAAGTCACCATGCAAGCACATAGTCTGCAAAGCGTCGGCGATGTCCTTAACGAAGCCGCCGAAAAGGTAGAGCGAGGTGAACTCACGCTACCGCCCGTCAGTGGTGTGTTGGTTTACGGTTTCACAGCTCTATCCGATGCCCGATGGCGATTCCTAACTGCCTTGCTTCAACATTGGCACAAAACCGATTGCCCTATTGCTTTCTTCGTCCTTTGCGATCCCGACGATCTGGAGACCTTCTCTGATAAAGACGCTGAATTGAGTAGGAAAAAGGACGAAGGGGCTTTTGCCTACCTACGACCGTTTGTCAAGCGGTTAGAGGAAGAGTTAGGCGCTCAAGTTTGCTCGTTGGAAAGTGGGGTGCCTGAGGAGTTGAAACGATTGCCTCGCTTCCTGTTCCGAAGGCACCCAATCGGGTCGCAGGAAGAGGAGCTCTCTGTGACCGACCGCATTGTTTGCTTGGCGGCAGCCGGTGAGGAGCAGGAGATAGAGTTGGTCTTGCGCTTGCTAACCTACTGGCGAAGGTCAGGTAAGCTGGCACGATGGAGCGACGTTTTGGTGGTGCTCCCTACGGTTCGCCCCTATCTGCCTGCCATTGAAGCGGTGAGCTATCGTTACGGAATCCCGTTTAGAGAAGCCACTGAAGAGCCCCTGTTTGCTCACACGGGGCTAATCAACCTGCTTTGGGAGATAAACGAAGGTGTGGGAGAGAACTGGTTAGGGGAAAGTTTGTGGAAGGTGCTATCGTCTCCCCATTTGCGGCAGCCCAGCAATGAGGGAGAACCTTTGTTGCCGCCAAAACTTCGTCGCCCGCTCTTGAAATTTTTGCGGGAAAGGTGGGTGGGGCGTTGGGCAGAAATAAGTCAAGACTTGAAGAAAGAGTTTCCCGATGAGCCAGCCATCCCTGCTATCTTTGAGTTCTTGACGGCGGTTAGCGAATTGCCTGAGAGAGCATCTGCGCGCAACCTTGCCGTTTCGTGGCAACGATGGTGGCAGCGATTTGTTCGTCCACTCACCCCTTCAGAGGTGCCCGTGCTGCAGCAGGTGAATGCAATCCTAAACCAACTGAAGGGTTGGTCAGTTGAATTGTCGCGAGATGAGTTCGTGGAGATCTTGGCATCTGCTTGCCAACAGCGCCGCAAAGTGACAGAAGACGCCATTCAAATTGCTCCCCTTAGCGATGCTATTGGTCGGACTGCTCCCGTTGTGGTGTTGGTTGGGTTGCGGGACGGAATCTTTCCTTCCCTGCCGCCTGCGTTTGAATTTCTGACTGACCCTTTGCGGGAAGCCTTGACGAAGAGGTGCGGTTTGCGCTCTTCCCTCAAATTTCGCCGCCGTCCGTCCACTTTGCCTTTTGCTACCGATTTCATGCAGGAGCAAAGGTTGCTTCTCGCCCAAGTTTTAGGGATAGCGACGGAACGGTTGGTTTTGAGTTACACCCATACAGATGCGGAAGGCAAACCCGTTGCTCGTTCGCTCTTTCTGGACGAAGTAGAAAACGCTTTGGCTGCAGCAGGGTATCAATGGCAAGAGGAGGAACAAGACATTGCGGATGTTGTCGTGCCTGTGTCTGTGCCGGAAGAAGAGAAAGCCACTCAAGCCTTGCCTTCAGGTCTTAAGCAAGCCATCGATTGGAACGAAGCAAGTGTTGGAGCAGTTTTTGCAGCGTTTTCTTCAGGTCTGTCCGACGACGCTTGTGCCGTTGCGGCAAACACCTTGCGAAACGACGGGTTGCGGCGACGGCTTCACACAGAGTGGCTGCGATGGCACCGCCCTCAGGAAGGGCCGTGGGACGGAAAAGGGCTTCGATTGGACGCTATAGGGTGGCTGCAGCGAAAAGGAGAAATTGCTGTAACGGCATTGGAAACTTACGGTAAATGCCCTTACCACTTCTTTGCCGAGCGACTTTTGAATTTGCAGCGTCCGAAAGAGGTGGCTTATGAAGTCGCAAAACTCGATTGGGGCGTTGTGTGGCACGAGATCTTGCAAGAGTTTCTCCGCAAGTTCATTCAGGAAGGTAGCCTTCCAGAGGAAGACACTTTGCACCGCATTGCCCAACGAGTTGTGGAAAGGAGAAGTCGCAACTGGTCGCCTGATGTGCGCAACCTGTTCATGCAGCAAGTTAAGAAACTCGTCCCATCAGTTTGGAGGGCGGAGGAAAAAGAGACACGCGAAGGTTGGCAGCCTGAAGAGGTGGAGAAGGAAATGGCTATGCCTGCTACCTACTTAGGCGATCTACCACAAGACCTACATTCGCTTCAAATCTCTCCACGCATAGACCGAGTAGACAGCAATGCCAAGGGTGAATGGCGTATTGTGGATTACAAGACGGGCGATCCACCCTCCCTGAAGGACATTCGGGCTGGCACCTCCCTTCAGTTGCCCCTTTACGCCCTTGCATTGCAGCGAGAAGGGAAGGAAGTCGTTGCAGCGATGTTTTTGACTTTTGACAAGGATCGTTACTCTAAGCGTTGCCAACTGGCAGTGCATCCTGAAAAGCGCCAGATAGCGTTAGCTGAAGCGATAACCTTTGCCAAGTATTGGGGACATCGGTTCTTGTATCAAATAGCGGCTTGTAACTTCACCGTTTTCCCTTACGACTTAGAGCAAAGTTGCCGCTTTTGCAGCTATCGCGCTTTGTGTCGGCGGCATCCGTTGCGGCTTCGGGAGCGGAAGGAGACGGATGAGTGCATATCGGGGTCGGTGGAAGAGGAGTAACGAGTTCTCCTCACGCTCGTCGGAAGCGCTCCACCAACGGGCGGACAGTTTTGGCAACGGTTTCAAAGGTAAGCAAGAAGTAGCCTGCAAATTCGGGAGGGTAGAGGAGGGACAGGGAAACCGTTGTGCCCCGAGGCAAGAAAGGATTGCGCAGCGGCACCTCTACAGCCGGCAGCTTGGGTGGTCGGGGCGCAAGATCGTAGGGACCTTGCAGCACTAATCGCAGGTAGCCTCGGTAAAAGCGCTTGCTCGGGCGCGGGTTCTGGAAGCCAGAATAAGCGCGCACCAAGTCTCGGTCGCCCCCATAGCGGACAATTTCTGCCTCAATCACCTCTGGGGCGAAGAAGGGGTGGCGGGCAATATAGGGCAACAAGAAGGTGACTTCCACTACGAGAGGCTCCCGATGGGTTTGCCAGCGTTCGTGCCACGCTTCTAACAAGCGGGCTGCGTTTTGAACCACCCAACGCAGCACCCCCACCACTTGGTCCAACGAATACTTGGGCGTGACTGCCCACCCTCCTTCCGCTTCCCACCGGTCCCAAGAGAAGACCCCCGTGCTATTGAGCAATTGCTCCAATTCTGCCCATGCCGAACTGCGTCGCCTTTGTGCCAATTCCCAAAGAATGGGGAAGATAGGGGCGTCAAAGCCCAACCAGTGAGCAAAGTAGCCGCTTTCAAAAAACGCTTTAACAAAAGTGGGGATCGCATAGGCATCAGGTAGTTCCAAGGACAACTGAGTAGGCGGCAGTGCAGCCTCTTGCGGAGGCGTGGACAGCATCCCTGAGGATAACAGGATGGCTTGGGCAAAGGGGTTGCCAATGTCCTTTCCGTGAGCCTTGACTGCCTCTACGGCTTGGGCAATCCGTCGTTGCACCTCTCCCGCCGGAATGACTTCTATCGGAAACTGGCGCTCTCGCCAAAGGGTTTGGATGACAGACGGTAGGGCGATTTCCAGTGCTTCCACTGGTGAATCAAAGAACCAAACCTCTCCTTGTGGTTTCTCAATGTTCCACGAACGGAGCCGCTCGTGAATGAAAGTGAACCTTTGGGTGAGTTTTCGTTTCCAAGTGCCTAACCGCATCCCTTTAGGATACGCTTTGAACTTGTCAGCGATGTCGACAGCGATGGCTGTAGTCCTTCCCTTCACACCGATAAGGTCAATAGGAGGCTCCCGCAGTCCCCACCACTCTGCGTCATAAAGGACGCGGTCACAACCTACCACCAGTTGTAGGTAGGTGGCAACTGCGTGTTGCTTCATCGTGAAGTAATCCACTGCTCTGTCACTCTCCTGTCGTCTGCTGTATGGCTTTGGCAAAGTATAGCGTAAGTTTACCGAGGTGATAGCGATGATCACCCTCAACAGGTGAGCGGCAATGCGATGGCGACTGGTTCGCACCCCAGCACTTCCAGGGGCGTGGAACATGGCGATAGACGAGGCAATTTTGCTTGCCCACGCGGCAGGGTTAGTCCCACCGACCCTGCGCCTTTACACTTGGGCTTCACCCACCGTTTCTTTAGGGCTACTCCAACCCTACGACGCTGTTAGCGAAGCCACTTGCCAACGATTGGGGATTGATCTTGTTCGGCGCCCTTCTGGCGGCGGTGCTGTGTTGCATCACCAAGAAGTCACCTATGCGGTCATTGTGGATGGGCGGATGTGCCCGGGAGGGACTTCGGTCATGGCGACTTATCATTGGTTGGCGAGAGGGTTGGTAGCAGGGTTGAACCTTCTGGGCATAGATGCCTCTGTGCCTACTACTTTGCCTTCAACTCCAGCGACCGCTGCTTTTTGCTTCGTGCGCTTGACGGGCGCTGATTTGGAGGTAGGCGGGCGCAAGTTAGGTGGCTCTGCTCAAGCCCGACGGAACTATTTTGTGCTTCAACACGGGTCTTTGCCCCTACGGCTTGACCGAACTATCATCGCTCAACTGTTTGGCGAGTTAAACCCTTTCCTGTTCACCTCCTTGGAAGAGGCAGCGGGGCGGCAAATAGAGCCAGATGAGTTCGCTAACGCTCTCGTGGAAGGGTTCGCTTCTGCTCTGGGGATTACTTTTGAGCTTGCCAATTTGATGGAAGCGGAACAAGGGTTAGCCACCCTCTTGGTGGAAGGGAAGTATGGCACCAGCCAGTGGACAAGGATGCGTAAGGTGGATCCCAACCTCCGTCAACGCATTGCGGACCTGTTGCGCCAAGTTTCTTCCTGAGGCCTCTTTGCTTTCAAGGGCAGAGCCTACTCAATTCCTTCCTGTTGTTTCTGTTGTTTTCGCACCCATTGGACAAGGGCACGCAGCCCCAGAAGGTAGCTGTCCACCCCAAACCCACAGATTTGACCGACGGCGATGGGAGCAACTACAGATTGGCGTCGAAATTCTTCTCGAGCATGGATGTTGCTCAGGTGAACCTCCACCACAGGCAACCCCACAGCTGTCAAAGCGTCGCGCAAAGCATAGGAGTAATGGGTAAAGGCTCCCGGGTTGATCAGGATCCCATCCGCCCAGTAGCGGGCGTTGTGGATTGCGTCAATAAGCCCCCCCTCGTGGTTGCTTTGGACGAATCGGACTTCAGCGTTCAACTCCGAAGCCAAGTTTTGCAACGCAGCGTTAATATCGTCCAAAGTGGCGGTTCCATAGATGCCAGGTTCTCGCTCGCCCAGAAGGTTCAGGTTGGGTCCGTGCACCACCAATACCTTGACCGTGTCCATGTCACCACCTCCCCAGAAGACAAGATTTCCAGAGAGTATTTTGCGGTGTTCTGCGGCAGCGTGGTGCGAAGCAAGGAGCAACCGATCATGGCAAAGTTTGTCATGCGATGTGATAAGTTTTCGGGTTCTGACGCTTTTCTGTAGAGGTGATAGCCTATGGAGCGTTCCCGATGGCGCAGTTGTTTGGGATGCCTTGGCATTGCGGTGTTAGTTCTTGTTGCCCTTTGGGTGGGGCTAACCATTCGGTCCTTTTCCATCGTGGGAGTCGCTGTTTTGCCTATTGAAGGGGTGATTCAAAGTGGGGAGAGTGAGAGTGCATTGTTGATGGAGACAACGGGTGCCCGCACAGTGGCTCGGCTGCTTCGGACAGCGGCACGGGATCCCCGCATTAAGGCGCTGGTGGTGCACATAGACAGTCCGGGTGGGAGCGCTGCGGCAGCGCAGGAAATCTATTTGTCTCTTCGTTCCTTCAAAGACCGCACAGGACGACCAGTTCTTGCAGCGATGGGAGATGTGGCTGCATCGGGAGGCTACTATGTGGCGTGCGCTGCGGACAAAATCTATGCCCTCCCTTCCACCCTGACGGGAAGCATCGGTGTGATTTGGCAGTCCGTCAATGTTGGGCGATTGCTGGCGAACTGGGGGATCAAGCCCGAAACGCTCAAGGCAGGTCGCTTTAAGGACGCAGGGTCTTTCTTCCGTAGCCTCACCCCACAGGAGCGAGAACTGCTTCAACGGATGTTGGATGATGTCCACGAGCAGTTTATTGCCGATGTAGCGAAGGGAAGGCGACTCCCTATAGAGAAGGTGCGTGCCATTGCCGATGGACGAGTATTGACTGGGCGGCAGGCAAAAGCCTTAGGGTTGGTGGATGTCTTAGGGACATTGGAAGATGCTGTGCGGGATGCCCGCCAACAAGTCAACTTGCCTGATACTGCTCCTGTTTGGACGCTTCAGCGACGGCGTAGCTTTTTGGACCGGTTGATGGGAACACAGTTTGCCCCTCCCTTGCCCAAAGGGATCTTGACAGAACCCTTGCTGCTGCACATGGACGGTCGGTTGGGTGTTGGGGCGTCCACCCTTTTTTGGTATGGCATGACAAACTTAAGGTGAACAAAAAAGTTCAAGCTTCCTGCTACCCTTGGGGTGTTCGCTTTGGTGGTAGGTGAAGGTGAATGATGGAACGATTAGCCCTCGTCTGGACGCACCTCAACGCAGTAGCAGAGTGGTTGGCAACCAGTTGGCAGAGGGGACGGCGGACTCGCTTCGTTCGCTCTTTCTTGGAGGCATGGCAGTGGGGGATTTCAGCCCTTGTCCGACCTGTGCCTACTTTGCAACGAGCCGCCGACGAAAAGCCCCTTCTGCCTGCCCTTTGGCTAACCCTGCTGCAAGGGTTCAGTTTAGCCCTCGGCACCCGCTACGCAGTGGAGCACGAAGGTCTGGTTTTGTCTCTATTGATCCGCAACCTCCCCTCGTGGGGATGGGTGGTTTTCTATGCTCTCATATTTCCTCCTGCTCTTTGGTTTTTGAAGGCGGCAATTTTGAACTTGATGGCAGAGCTGCTGGGTGGTCCTCCTCGAGGGCTCAGTTTGTTAGCTACGACGGCGGTGGCTTGCTCGCCTTTGCTTCTGGTATTGCCAGTAGCCCTCCTCGCTGTTGCCCTTGCAGAACCTAATTTGAACACAGGCTTCGTTGGGCACCTTTGGTTCATCTTCGCCATAGGCATCCATGCTTGGTGGGTCGTTCTGACCGTCGTGGCGGTGAGGGAAACCTACCGGTTCACCCTTGGTCAAGCCATTTTGACCATTTTGTTGCCTTCGGTGATCAGTGTTTTGATAGCGTTTCCAATCTACCTTATCCTGCGGACGGTCGCTTGAAGCAGCACTGCGTTGACGACTGAGGAGTCCAAAACTCGTGAGACAGGGCTCCTTTGTAGGTGAGCGGCGATGGCAAAACTGGTAGTCATAGATGGGCATAGTTTGCTGTATCGGGCATTTTTTGCTGTTCCACCTCTGTCCACCAAGGACGGAACCCCGACCAACGGTGTTTACGGGTTTTTGCGGATGTTGTTGAAGTTGTGGCGGGAAGAGCAACCCGATTACCTCGCTGTGGCTTTTGACGCTCCTGTGCCCACTTTCCGTCACCGAACCTTCGCTGAATACAAAGCCACTCGGGCGAAAGCCCCTGATGCTTTCCGACCGCAAGTGCCCCTGCTCAAAAAGGTGCTGCAAACCATTGGGATTGCGATCTTGGAAGTGGAGGGGTATGAAGCCGATGATGTGATGGGCACTGCCGCACAAAAAGCCAAAGAACTCGGCTTAGAAGTTGTTTTGGTGACTGGCGACATGGATGCCCTTCAACTGGTGGGCAACGGCGTGGTCGTCCTCATGCCCAAACGGGGCATCAGCGAAATGGAACGCTACGACTCCCAACGGGTGCAAGAAGAGTTTGGGATCCCACCAGACCGCATCCCCGATTGGAAAGGGTTAGCGGGCGATGACTCGGATAATCTACCCGGCGTGCCAGGGATCGGTGCAAAGACGGCGAGGGAATTGCTCCAGCAATTCGGGAGTTTGGAATCGGTGTTAGCAAGCACCGCACAAATTCCAGTTCCTCGTTTGAGGGAGGCGTTGGAGCGCTTCGCCGAACAAGCGAAAATGTGCAAATCCCTTTCGCTAATCCGTGCTGATGTCCCTCTCCCGTTCAACTTGTCCGAGTTAGCCGTTAGCCAATGGCGGTTGAGGACAAAGGAGACGGCAGAGTTGTTGTTGCGGTTGGAAATGCGCACGCTGCTGGAAGAGTTGGGGTTGACAGAGTTGTTGAGTGAAGAGCAAATAGTCAAGGGGCAATTGGTGCTGACAGACGCCGATTGGCAGGCACTTTGGACTGCCCTCAAGCAGCATGGGCGCATCGCCATTAGCCTTGACCTTTCTCCCTCAGGACGGCAAGCCTCCTTGCGCGGCTTCGCTGTGGCATGGGGCAACCAAGTCGCCTATGTGACGCAGGAGCAAGAGGTCCAAGTAGGGCAAGGAACAGGTTCCCTGTTTGGCGCTAACGAAACCTTTTCAGACTCCCCCCTGAAAAGCCGATTGATGCTTCTGCTTGCTGATCCAACCCTTGTCAAAGCTATGCACGGCATCAAACGACAACTCCGAACCCTTGGAGTCAGCGAACGAGAACTGGAGCAACTGGGGATAGAGCCTAAAGGCTTTGTAGACACTGAACTTTTGGCTTACCTTCTGAACCCGGGGCAAAGCGACTACGAGTTGATGCAGCTGGTGCTGGAGCGGAAGGTAGCGACCAAGTGGCAGGTTCATTGGCAGACACAAGAAAAGTCGCTGTCCGCAATTGCTGCGCCTGCTTGTGAACAAGCCCTGACGATAGGAGAGTTGATTCCCCTGTTGGTGCGGGAAGTGCAGGAGGAAGGGCTTTGGGAGTTGTGGGAGCGAGTGGAAATGCCCCTGATTTTCGTGTTAGCGGACATGGAGCGGCACGGAGTGTTGGTAGATGTTGCCTACCTTCGCTATTTGGGTGAGGAGATGGCGCGTGCCAGCCGACAAGTAGAAGAACGCATCTATCAATTGGCAGGGGTGCGTTTCAACTTGCGTTCGCCTCAACAGTTGGCAGAAGTGTTGTTTAACCGCTTGAAGTTGCCTTCGCCAAAGCGGACGCCGGGCGGACGCCTTTCCACAGCAGCACCTGTGTTGGAAGCGTTGGCGAAAGAACATGAGATTGCCCGTCTGGTTTTGGAGTATCGTGAGTTAGAAAAGTTGCGCAGCACTTTCATAGAAGGGATTCTGAGTGCGGTTGATGAGCACCATCGGGTGCACACCACTTACGACCAAACGGGCACGGCAACAGGGCGTTTAGCCTCCTCTGAACCTAACTTGCAAAACATCCCTGCAAGGGGGGATTGGGGCAAGAAGATTCGCCGTGCGTTTATCGCCCCGAAAGGCTATCGGCTCATTAGCGCTGACTACTCGCAAATTGAGTTGCGCATCTTAGCGCACCTTTCTGGCGACGAAGCCCTTTGCTTAGCCTTCGAGCGGGGCGAAGACATCCACACGCAAACAGCTGCCAGCGTCTTTGGGGTCAAGACCGAAGAAGTGACCGAAGACATGCGTCGGAAAGCGAAAGTGCTTAACTTCGGGATTGCTTACGGGATCAGCGCTTTCGGCTTAGCCCAGCAACTTCAGGTGGAGCCTGAAGAAGCCCAACGCATTATTGAACGCTACTTCGAGCGCTTCCCAAAGGTGAGGGAGTATACGGAACGCATTGTTGAGACGGCACGCCAGCAGAAGATGGTGCGGACGCTGATGAACCGCCGCCGCTTTTTGCCCGACCTTGACAACCCCGACCAACGGTTGCGGGAAGCAGCGCAACGGGCTGCCATCAACACCCCTGTGCAGGGAACCAGCGCCGATATCATGAAAGCCGCAATGGTTGCTATCTGGCGCGGTTTGAAAGAGCGCAACTACGATGCTAAAATCACCATGCAGGTACATGACGAACTGGTTTTGGAGGTTGCTGAGCAGCAAGTTTTAGAAGTCGCAAAGTTTGTCAAGCGACAGATGGAAAGCGTGTTTCGCCTCCGTGTGCCCTTGGTTGCGGAAGTGAAAGTGGGCGATAACTGGGGCGAAATGGAGAGGATTTTGTGACAGCCAGTGATGATGAGAGGAAGTTAAGGAGGCGCATAGGATGATCAAAGATTACGACAGCCCGTTTGCGCCCGGGCACCCTGCGGAGCCACAGCTTTCCGTCGGTCGTGTCCAACAAGTCCAAACCCTCTTGGAGCGCATCTGCCGCTCTTTCAGGGGGCAAATAGAAGTCGTGTCTGTTGGCGGGGAACCAGGGATTGGAAGAACTTCCTTTTGGAGCAACGATGCATATGCTGCTTGCTTTCAGCGAGTGTTTGGCAGCGCTAACATGAAGGTGGAAGGCGATTGCAGGCGACCCGAACAAATTCGTGTTTCATTGCTCAGACATTCTGAAGCGCCTAACGGTTAATGGGCAGCAAGTGTTTGACAACTTTTGGCAGCGAATGCGAAAGTTGGGAGTAATCGTGCCAGATGAAAAAAAGCGGATGCGGGGTTTACTGCCTCCGCAATTTGTTGCATTTTTTCTACTTCGGGATAGCAGCAGAACGGAAAGTCTAACACCGGACAAGGAGGACGCCAGCAATGAGTGAACCGCGAGTGACGCCAACGGAAGGGGAAGGGCGTGACGAGTTGATGGAAGCCTTGTCTGCGATGCCTTCGGTGAGAGTCGGTGATATCCTGAAGGGACGGATCGTGCAGGTGCGCCAAGACGGCGTTTTGGTGGACATTGGCGGGAAGGCGGAGGGGTTCATCCCACCCATAGAATGGGGCGGCAACTATCTGGAAGAAGCAAAGGTAGGCGAAGAAGTAGAAGTGTATGTGCTGCGCCCCGAATCTCGCGCTGAAGAGACGGAAGGGATGGTTCTGCTCTCCAAACGCCGAGCCGATTACGAGAGGGCTTGGAAGCGAGTGCAAGAAGCCTACGAGAATGGCGAGATTTTGCAAGTGATGGTGAAAGATCGGATTAAGGGTGGTTTGCTGGTGGATTTGGGTGTAGATGGGTTTGTGCCCGGTTCCCAAGTCGTGATCCCAACCGGATGGCGATTGGAAGACTTTATCGGGCGCACTATCAAGGTAAAGATCATTGAGATTGACCGCGAGCGCAGACGCGTCCTCTGTTCCAACAAAATCGCTCTGGAGGAGGACCGAGAGCGCCGCCGTCGAGAAACCATTTTCAAGTTGTATGAGGGAGCTATCGTGGAGGGCGTCGTGCGGCGTATCACCAATTTCGGCGCTTTCGTGGACTTGGGTGGGATTGATGGGCTCCTCCACATTAGCGAAATGGGTTGGACGCGCGTGGAGAGACCAGAAGAAGTAGTCAGCGAAGGGCAAAAAATTCAAGTCGCTGTCATCGGGATTGACCCAGAAGGTCCGCGCATTTCCCTTAGCCTGAAGCCTCTGCTCCCTGACCCTTGGCGCACAGCCGAGCAGGATTACCCGGTGGGGACGAAAGTAAAAGGCAAGGTCACTCGGATCGTCCCCTTCGGCGTCTTTGTGCGGCTCCCGACGGGCATTGAAGGTGTCATCCCCAACAACGAACTGTCCACCCGCCGCAATGTGAACCCAAGAGAGATTGTCCAGGAAGGACAAGAGGTGGAAGCAAAAGTCTACCAAGTGAATGTGCAGCAGCGGCGAATTCTGCTTAGCATGCGCCAAGTGGCTCAGGAGCAAGAAAGGTTGGAATTGCGCCAATACATGGAGCGACAATCGCCCCCTACAACTACCTTGGGCGATGTCTTCCCAGAGTTGGAGAAATTACGAGGAGAACAAACCGGAACGAGCGAGAATAAGGAGTAGCGTTGTCGAGTTGGGTCGCGGAAGAGGTGGAACTCTGCCAATGGCGAAAGTTATTGGAGTGACGGGTGGTGTCGGGGCTGGAAAAACGACGCTTGTGCAGCGGTGGCGGCAACAAGGGATCCCTGTCGTCGTAGCGGACGAAGTGGGACGGCAGGTGGTCCAGAAAGGGAGCCCTGTCCTGCGGGCATTGGGAGCAACTTTTGGCAAAACCGTGTTGACCCCTGACGGGACTCTTGACCGACGGAAAGTCGGTCAGTGGGTCTTTCAGAACCCTCAAGCCCTTCGCCGGCTCAACCAGTTGACACATTCTCCTATGCGCCGCATCATTTATGCGAAGGTGCAAGAGTGGAAAGGTCGCGGTGCCAAGGTTGTTGGGGTGGAAGCAGCTGTGCTGTTTGAAATGGGGTTGCAACGCCTTGTGGATGAGGTGTGGGTTGTGACCGCAAGCGAACAGGAACGGAGGAAGCGGTTGGAACGTGCTGGATGGCAGCGGGCAACGGTGTGGCAACGGCTCCGACGACAACTGCCTGAGCCGGTGTTTAGACGCCGTGCCCATCGGGTAATCGTCAACGACGGGAGAACATTGCTCACCGTTCCTATGGAATTGAGGTGAACGGGCGATGCAACAGACGACAAAGAGAAAACTTTGGCGCAGTCTTTTTATTGCCCTGTTTGCCGTCGGTCTTCTGTGGGCTGCGGTCGCCCGCTCGCCTTCTCCTCCTCAGACTTCCTCCATCTCTATGGAACGGCTTCAGCAGAACTTGCAGCAGTGGTTGCAAGAACGGCAACGCTTTGGTCCCGGGTTGGAACAACGGTTGCGTGAGGAGTGGCAGGCGAGGGTTCGCTCTTCCCGACAACCTCGTGTCTTAGAACAGCAACTGACTGACGCTCCCAGTAATGAACGGATGCCTGTCTGGTCTCCAGACCGACGATTTATTGCGTTTGTCTCTAACGGTGTGGATACCAACAACGATGGGCGAATAGATGCCGTTGGCACTCGCTACCGAATTTGGCTAATGAACCCGGACGGGAGTGGGCAGCGACCAGCTATCGCAAACCCTAACTGGGCGCAAGGGGACGAACTCTACCCTACATGGTCTTGGGACTCAGGCGCCATTGCTTTCGTTCTCTCCCAAGCAGGTGTCACAGACATCTGGACGCTCAACTTGCGGACAGGTTTGCTGGAGCAGCGGACTCAAGGGGCACGAGGAATCCGAAAAATCTCTTGGTCTCCTACGGGCACCGACATCGTCTTTGAACAGAACAACAACATCTTCAAATTGGACCTCATCACTGGACAGATCCGCCAGTTGACTCAAAATCTGGGCAACTGCCGCAACCCTGCCTATTTACCTGACAACCGCATCCTTTTTGAAAGCAATTTTGACCCTGTCACGAATCAACCGGGTGCTTACTATCACATTTGGGTCATGCAGGCAGACGGTTCTCAACCCCGTCGGCTGACTACGGGGGATTCTAATGACATTGAACCTGCCAGCGTATTCTTCACTCACCCTGAGACTATTTTGGGACTGGCGGGGTTTATTGGCTGCTTCACTTCTGACCGCAATGGGAACCGGGACATTTTCCTGGTTGACGAGCGAGGGAATGTTGTGCAAGTTTCACCCACAGGGAACCGGACGCAGGAATATCAGCCAACGGCGGAACCCTTCCCTATGGAACAGCCCCCTTACCCTCAGATCAAAGTAGAGCGGATCGCTTTCGTCAGTAACCGAACAGGCAACGAAGACATTTGGTTGATCTCCAGTTTTGATGTGTTCCCGCCGCTCTTAGCAAACCGAGATGGAGTGCCCACTTTGCCGACGGTCACGCCCCGACAGGTATTGCCAGGCGACACAGTCACCATTCGTGCCCATGTGACTGACCCTGAAACAGGGGTCAACCGTGTCTTCGCTGTGGTTAAGTGTGCTGATGAGCCTTTGTTTCTTTGGTCTTTCCACAATGCAGGTTTCCCTACTGACCAAGATGGTGCCTGGATTCCCCACGAAGCTGATTGGAAGATTGTTGACCCGAACACAGGTCAGTTGATAGACACCTTAGAGCTGCAAGCAAGGGCGTTTTCCTTTAGCCGCTACCTACAGTTCTTAGAGCAATACGGGATCCCACTTTATGACAGTGGCGATCGTGCCAACCATGGAGACGAGCGAGCAGGGGATGGTATCTACTCCAACAAGTGGCGGGTGCCAGTCATCAACAGCCGTTACGCAATAAACGGTGGCGTGGACTTTTATGTAGACATCGTTCCTATTGACAATGCAGGGAACTACCCTCGCAGCATCTGCGTAACAGCCTCTGGAAGTGTTAGCAATGTCTTTTTCTTCAACGAGCGAATTCCTGAACCCTTGCCACCTTTTGGTCCCGGTCAAC
>VAPR01000272.1_pt1 | contig 36431 bp, 35 predicted proteins | sample 3380701 | NCBI WGS metagenome assembly VAPR01 (sample SAMN11536904, study PRJNA540576) | hot springs metagenome | isolation source: hot spring wet sediment | place: Spain: Lobios | collected 2014-01
AGTGCGTTTCATCGCTAACCCCGAGGAAGCCTTTGTTCAGTTGCCTCACCTTCCTGCCGATACGGCGTTGGTGGCTGCTCCCGAAAAGCAGCACTTCCCATCTCGAGGCGATCGGGCAAAAGTGAGCCTTGATAAAGATGGTGTGCTGCGTGTAGAGATGAGACCAGTGGTTGTTGACTATTTAGTGCGCCCCGTTTGGGTAGTGCTTGCTGATACGGCCTATCCCGGGTGGCGAGCATTTCAGAAACTCGGCGGTCAGCCACACCAGTTGGTCGTTAGCGTGGTGAACGGAGCGTTTCGCGGGTGCTACGCCGAAGATGCTTCGGGGGAAATCCTCTGGGTGTTTTTCCCCACCAGTTTTGCTATAGGGACATTCCTGAGCCTTGTGGGGGTTGCCGTTGCCATTGGTGTGCTCCTTGTTGGTAGAATGACCAGCGAATGATGAAGGGATGGCAGCGCTCAAAAAAGTGCGCCAAACTAAGGGCTGTTGGTGCGGCGCAAGAAAGGAGGTTAACAGCGATGCGACCTTTTGAGTATGTCAAGCCGACAACGGTCGCAGAAGCGTTAAAAGAGTTGGGACGCCAGTGGGAGGACGCAAGGGTTTTGGCTGGCGGCGTGGATTTGTTAGGGGAGATGAAAGAAGGCATCATCGCCCCTCAACGCTTGGTCAACATCAGGGATATCCAAGCACTTCGCTACTTGCGGTTCAGCGAGAAGGATGGGTTGCGCCTTGGAGCACTCACTACCTTAGCTGAGATAGAAGCCCACCCAGTCATCCGTCAACGCTTTACTGCATTAGCTGAAGCCGCTCACTCTGTTGGCACCCCGCAAATTCGCAACATGGGCACTATCGGCGGAAACCTGTGTCAACGCCCTCGCTGTTGGTATTACCGTGACGAACATACTTTGTGCCTGAAAAAGGGCGGTCCGATGTGTTATGCCTACGACGGTGAGAACAAATACCACGCCATTTTGGGTGGCGGTCCGTGTTATATCGTGCACCCATCGGATTGTGCCCCAGCGTTGATTGCTTTGAATGCCTCCGTGACCATTGTTTCGCCTAAAGGGAAGCGGGTGGTGCCCTTGGAAGAGTTCTTTGTGCTCCCCGCCCGTCGGATGGACCACGAAACCATTTTGGAGCCTAACGAGTTGGTCTCAGAAGTCCATGTGCCCACTCCTCCTGCTAACATGCGCAGCACCTACCTGAAGTTCAAAGAGCGCCTTTCGCATGATTTTGCTATCGTTGGAGCAGCTGTTGCCTTGCGGTTGCGGGGGAATGTGTGCGAGGATGTTCGCATCGTTTTGTCTGGTGTGGCACCTATCCCGTGGCGTTCCCCGGAAGCCGAAGCAGTGCTAAAGGGCAAACCGATAACGCCTGAGTTAGCGGAGCAAGCGGGAAGAGCCGCTGTTGCAAAAGCCCGCCCTCTTGCTCAGAATGCTTACAAAGTTCCCCTCACCCAAGCCATTGTCAAGCGCGCCGTCTTGAAAGCAGCAGGGATAGAAGGGTAGTCCAAGGTGCGATTTTGCTAAAGACCCGTCCCAATTACACCTGTTTGGGCACCAACACGATGCCCTCTGGATCCAGTGCGAGGATGAGTGAATCTATGGCAGCTTGCAGGGTTTGTTCAACTTCCTCCCTATTTGCCCCCGAAGCGGCAAGCAAGATCGTGATCTGCACTTCTGGACCAAACATTCGGGCTTTGGACTTGAGATAAACGGAAGGGTGTTGAGCAGCTACTTTTTGAAGCAACGGTGCCAACACCGACTCGTCGCGGCAAGTGGCTTCAAACACCCGTTCTGCATAATAGCCCTTGCCCAACACTTGCTCCAACAGTGGTGGCAGCGATTGCTCAAAGATGCTTTGCAACTCTTCAGGCACTCCCGGCAAGCAAACGATAACTGCCGTTTCCAATGGCAGCCAAATCCCGGGCGCTGTGCCCACCGGGTTAAACAGCGGGGTGGCGCCAGCAGGTAACATTGCCATTTTGAGACGAGGGGGAGTGATTTCAGGGCTGTCCACATGTCCTTGCTCGTAGAGTTCGCGATAGCGTTGGGTTACCATGGCTAAGGCTTGCTGGTTGAGTTCGAGAGGACGACCAAGAGCTTTAGCAACGGCAGCAACTGTTCGATCGTCTTCTGTTGGACCGAGTCCGCCAGAAGTGAACAACAAATCTGTTCCCCGATCCAGGGCTCCCTGCACCTCTTGGGCGATGGCTTCTTCCTCGTCCCTCACCAAGACAACGCGACGCACAAATGCCCCCATCCTCGTTAGGCGACGGCAAAACCAATGGCTGTTGGTGTCCAACACATCGCCAATCAACAGCTCATTGCCCACAGCAATGATCTCTACCCGCTTCATTCTCCATCACCTGCAATGGCAGGAACGGTTTGTGTTCCTGGGAGAGCGCTTCCGATGTAGGAGTGGATGTCCAACCACCGGTCATCACCTGTTTGGTCGGCAAAGCGGTGCATCAACTTGGTCAATTCTTGGGTGATCCGAACTGGGGCTAAAGGATCTGCGAAAAGCACAGTGCCTAATTGAACGGCTGTCGCCCCAGCGGCAAGGTATTCCAACACATCAGCACCTGTCCAAATCCCACCGATTCCGAGGATAGGGACAGATGATCCACATCGCCTTAGGTGTTGGGCAACTTGAAACACTTTACGCACCACGATAGGTTTAAGGGCAGGGCCCGATAACCCTCCATAGCCTGTGCCCAGTTTTGGGCGGGGAGGGACCTGAGAGATGTCTATAGCCATTGCGGGGAAGGTATTGCACAAACAGAGGGCATCGGCACCCGCAGCCACACAAGCTTCTGCGATTTCTGGCAAGTGATGGGGTTCTGGGGAGAGCTTAACCCACAGCGGCTTAGACCAAACGAAACGGATAGCCCTCACCACCTCTGCCGCTGTCTCTGGATCCAGACCGAAAGCCAGCCCTCCCCGCTCGACATTAGGGCAAGAGATGTTCACTTCAATAGCAGCAAGGGCTTCAGCTTCCATGAGGATCTCGCAGACACGCACATACTCACTCACAGTTTCGCCATTGACATTTGCGATTAAAGGCACGGGTAAGCGGGACAAGCGTTTGTTCACCTTTCGCACCAACTCTTTCGCACCAACATTCTGGAGCCCAATGCTGTTGAGCATTCCTGCAGCTGTTTCCGCTACCCGGTGGGGTGGGTTGCCCATGCGGGGATTCAGGGTGACCCCTTTGAGCACTACGGCACCCACACAATTCCAGTCCCAGCCTTCAAGGCGCTCCATCTCTTCGCCATACCCACAGCACCCCGATGCCAAAACCAACGGTGTCCGCAAAACCATTCCCGCAACGGTGACCGATAAGTTGACTGTCCCCATTGTCTCATCCCTCTCAAAGGTCCTACAGGGGTTTCGCCCTCCAGCGAAGCCAGGGCTCCCTGTTGAATGAATGTAGCACCTTCGGAGCCTGAGTGGACACCTTCTTGCCTTTCCTTTGCCAGAAAAAGATGCTAAACTGCCTGTTGTCGCTTTGGACGGACAATAGACACTGTTGTCCGTGAACACTCAAAAATTAGGAGACGGTAAGGAGGCAGTCGTTAATGGCACGCACTAAGGTCACGCTACCTGATGGGAGCGTGCGGGAATACGACCACTATGTGACACCATTAGACATTTTGCGGGAGTGGCAACCTGAAAAGGAAGAGGAAATCCTGTTAGCCGAAGTGAACGGGCAGGGGTGGGATCTGTTCCGTCCGCTGCCCGAGGGCGAAGTGTCCCTTCGCTTCTTGGATTTCCAACATCCAATTGCCCGCGATGCTTATCGACACACGACCGCTCATATCCTTGCCCAAGCGGTCAAGGAGTTGTTTCCCGAAGCCAAGTTAGCAATTGGTCCCCCAATCGAAGAAGGCTATTACTACGACTTTGATGTTCCTCGTCCCTTCACCCCTGAGGATTTGGAGCGCATTGAGGCCAAGATGCGGGAAATCGTCGCTGCCAACTACCCGTTGGAACGGTTCGAACTGAGCAAAGAGGAAGCCCGTAAGCTATTGGAGGAGATGGGAGAGACCTACAAACTGGAGATTCTGGAGGAACTGCAGGAGGAGCGGGTGAGTTTCTACCGCCAAAACGGGTTTGTGGATCTGTGCCGAGGCCCCCATGTGCGGAGCACGGGAATGATCAAAGCCCTCAAGGTGCTGAGTGCCTCTGGCGCTTACTGGCGGGGGGACGAACGAAACCCGATGCTCCAGCGCATCTACGGCACTTGCTTCCCTAAGGAAGAGCAACTGCAGGAGTATCTTCATCGGTTGGAGGAAGCCCAAAAGCGCGACCACCGTCGCTTGGGACGGGAGTTGAACTTATTCCTCGTTGATGAGACCATCGGGTCTGGTTTGGTGTTGTGGTTGCCTGACGGCGCTTTCGTGCGCAAGCAAATAGAAGACTTTTGGCGGGACCAACATCTTCGGCGTGGCTATCAAATTGTTTACACGCCTCACATTGCTCGCGATGACCTGTGGCGGCGAAGCGGACACTTAGACCTCTACACCGAGTTCATGTTCCCCACCATGCAGGTGGAAGCCCACAAGTATCTGCTCAAACCGATGAACTGCCCCTTCCACATCACCATCTACAAAACCCAAACCCGCAGTTACCGTGATTTGCCCATCCGCCTTTGTGAGTTGGGCACCGTGTATCGCTACGAACGGTCGGGCGTGTTGCATGGGTTGTTGCGAGTGCGCGGGTTTACACAGGACGATGCCCACATCTTTTGCACTCCCGATCAGGTGAAAGACGAGGTCAAAGACGCTGTCCAATTCGCTTTGTTCATGCTGCGGGCTTTTGGCTTTAGTGAGTTCGAAGTGAAGATTGCAACCCGACCCGAAGGCAAGTTTGCTGGCACTTTGGAAGGGTGGGAGCGAGCCGAACGAGAACTGCAGGAAGTGGCGCAAGAGTTGGGGTTAGACTATGAATTGGATATCGGTGGTGGTGCCTTCTACGGTCCCAAGATTGACATCTTCCTGCGCGATTGTCTGGGGCGACGATGGCAGTGTTCTACCATTCAATTGGACTTCAACCTGCCCGAACGCTTGGATGTCGACTACATTGGTCCCGACAACCGAGAGCACCGCGTGATTATGGTTCATCGGGCCTTGTTGGGCTCTATGGAGCGATTCATGGCGGTTTTGACGGAGCACTACGCTGGTGCCTTCCCCGTCTGGCTAATGCCTGTGCAGGTGGTCGTGTTGCCTATCTCCGAACGACACTTGCCCTATGCTGAACAAGTGGCGAATCAATTGCGGCGGGAGCAAGTGAGGGTGGAGATCAACGCTCGCAACGAACCCGTTTCAGGACGAATCTTTGATGCGGAAGCCCGCAAGGTGCCTTACATGCTTATCGTCGGTAACCGCGAAGCAGAAAACGGCACCGTCTCGGTTCGGGAACGAGGGCGCAAAGACTTGGGCACTATGCCCTTGGAGCAATTTCTTGCTCTGTTGAGACCGCAACTTAAGCCATCTGTGTGAGTGAATTGAGAGGACAAACATGGCGGAAACGATGGCACCCGTTCCCAACGAAGACTTGGCGGATTTGGGTCGGAAGTTGGGGGAGCATTTTGCATTGGGAGCGCAGCAAGTTTGGTTGGTAGATCCAGAGAGGCAGCGAGTAGCAGTGTATCGGTCGCTAATAGGTGTTCGGGTCCACGAAGCCAACGAGGAGTTAGAAGGTGGCGAATTGCTGCCAAACTTTCGGTGCAAGGTTGCCGATTTACTTATGGTCGGCTAAACTTTCAGCAGGAGGTGAACGGTCATCGCGGACAGGGAAGAACGCCACGAACTGCGGGTCAACGAACAGATTCGCATTCCGAAGGTGTTGGTCATTGACGAGAACGGTCAGAAGTTGGGTGTCATGGACACTCGCGACGCCATTCGGTTGGCGCGCTCCAAGGGGTTGGACCTGATCGAGGTTGCCCCTCACACCCGTCCCCCAGTGTGCCGCATCATGGATTACGGCAAATTCAAATACCAGCAACGCAAGAAGGAGAAAGAAGCCCGCAAGCATCAGAAAGAACTGAAGGAAATCCGACTCACCCCCCAGATAAGCGAACACGATCTGGTTTATCGGGTGAAGAATGCCGAGGAGTTTTTGCGGGACGGGCACAAGGTGCGGGTGTTCATGCAGGTGCGGGGTCGATGGGTTGCCCACATGGACTTGGGGGAAGCAAAGTTGCGGGACTTCGTAAACCAACTTAGCCATGTGGCAACGGTAGAAACCCCATTGACCAATCAAGGCAACATGCTGATGATCGTTTTGGCGCCTCGCAAGGATGCAAAGCCCAAACCTACAGAGGAAAAACTGCTACCACCAAAACCAACAGCACTGATGGGAGTATCGCAACCATCGCCCGCAGCACCACCAAAAGAAGCCCAACCAACCCCTCCTTCCCCCGCACCAACTCCAGAACCTTCAGAGCAAACCGAAGCAGCCCAGCAACCAAAAGTCATAGAAGTGGTGAGCGACGGGCAGTAGTAGGGGGCATAGTAAGGAGCGTATGGAACCACTGCTCTCTTTTGATGGGATCATCCTACGCCCTCAAGCCCTCCCTATTCGCCCAAATTGGGACTCTATCTTCGGTCGCTCTGCTCCCCTTGCTCTGGAAATCGGCATCGGTAATGGAGAGTTCATCGTCTGGTTAGCCGATCAATTTCCTGAAATGAACTGTGTCGGGGTAGAGATTGTCAGGGATTACTTACTTAAAGCCCGCAACCGGGTCCGAGCCAGAGGAGTTCTGAATGTTCGGTTGGTTCCTATGGAAGGCAGCAAAGCCCTCTCCCGTTTGTTTGCCCCTAACTCCCTGTCAGCCCTTTACCTTAACTTTCCCGACCCTTGGCACAAGCAACGGCACCAAAAACGGCGATTGGTCAATGACGCCTTCGCTTGGTTGGTTGCATCTCGGTTGGTCGTTGGGGGGCAGTTTCTGATGGTGACAGACTACGAGCCTTATGCTCAAGAGGTAGTAGCAGCCTTCTCTGGTTGCCCTGCCTATGCTCCCCTTTGGGAAACACCTACCCGAACGGATCTGCCTAACTACTACCCAACCAAATACGCCCGCAAGTGGGCAGCCTTAGGACGCTCCTTTGTTTACATTGGCTTCCGCAAAGTTCAACCGATAGAATTGCCTGAATGGGTGCTTCAAGTTTACCCGCTGGCAGCCTTGCGAGGGGATGAACCAATGCCCCAAGTGTTGTTGCGCACGCACCAACCCGTGGATTGGCAGCAGTTGTGGCGCAATTTGCCTGTAGGTTTGCTTTGGCAACAAGGCAGCAATGTGGTGAATGTTAAGGGTTGCTACCTTGGTGGAGACAGCGTCGTGGTGGATTTAGTCGTTACAGAAGGGCGCTTGATGCAGCGGTTTTTCGCAGTTGTTTGCTCTCACCCTAATGGGGTCTTAATTCGCCCTCACGATGCCAGCCATCCCGATCCCACCCCAGGGGTGCATCGGTCTATTGCTCTGCTTTCGCAAGCTATCTTGCTGCTTTTGCCTGAGGCTTCCATTCACCAAACCACTTGCGATCCCCACATCTGGAAGGAGGTTTTTCCCAACACAGCCCAGCCCAAGATTGACCCTAAACTGTCGGGAGCTTCGCTGTAAAATTAAGCATCGCGTCAAGACACGAGACCCGAACAAGTCGCCCTGCTCAAGAGGGGGAACAGGACGATGCAACTGTGGCAGCTAACTGTTAGCGAGGCACATTCCTTGTTAAAGCAGCGTGAGATTTCGTCTGTAGAGTTGACTAAAGCGGTTCTGGAACGCTTGCACCAAGTGGAGCCAAAAGTGCAAGCCTTTCTCACTGTCACAGACGAGGTAGCCTTGAAGATGGCGGAAGAAGCAGACCGACGGTTCGCAAGCGGTGAAAACATTACTCCTTTGACAGGAATCCCCATTGCTATCAAGGACAACATGTGCACCAAAGGCATCCGAACCACTTGTGCGTCCAAGATTCTGCACAACTTTGTCCCCCCTTACGATGCAACCGTTGTTGCGAAGTTGAAAGAAGCGGGCGCTGTATTCGTGGGAAAGACCAATATGGACGAATTTGCGATGGGTTCCTCTACGGAGTTTTCTGGCTTTTACCCTACCCGCAACCCTTGGGACTTAGAACGAGTGCCTGGGGGCAGTAGTGGCGGTAGCGCTGCTGCTGTGGCTGCAGGAGAATGTTTGGCTGCATTGGGTAGCGATACAGGGGGCTCCATTCGTCAACCCGCAGCCTTTTGCGGCATCGTGGGGATGAAACCCACCTATGGGCGCGTCAGTCGCTATGGGTTGATCGCCTTTGCCTCCTCCCTTGACCAAATCGGACCGATGACTCGTGATGTGACTGACTGCGCTCTGTTGCTCAACATCATCGCAGGCCATGATCCGCACGACAGCACCTCCATTCCCCAACCCGTCCCCGATTACACAGAAGGGTTGGTAGCCGATGTCAAGGGGATGAGAATTGGTTTGCCAAGGGAATATTTTGGTGAAGGCATTGACCCTCAAGTGGCGGAGTTAGTTTTGAACGCTGCCAAACAACTGGAGGAAGCGGGTGCAACTTTGGTGGAACTTTCCTTGCCAACAACAGAATATGCCTTAGCAACCTACTACATCATTGCGCCAGCGGAAGCCTCCAGTAACTTAGCCCGTTACGACGGCGTGCAGTATGGCTACCGAACGGTTGACGCTGAGGACATCGTAACGATGTATTCCCGCACGCGGAAGGAAGGGTTCGGACACGAAGTGAAGCACCGGATCATGCTGGGCACCTATACCTTGAGTGCCGGTTTCTATGAAGCCTATTACCTGCGCGCCGCAAAGGTTCGGACCCTTATCCGACAGGACTTTGAGCGAGCCTTTCAACAATGCGATGTGCTATTGACCCCCACTTCTCCTGTGCCTCCGTTCAAATTGGGGGAACGCACTGATGATCCGTTGCTGATGAAAATGAGTGACATCTGCACCATCCCCGCCAACATGGCGAGATTGCCTGCGATCAATCTCCCCTGCGGCTTCCTCAACGGATTGCCCATAGGCGTGCAATTCATTGGCAAAGTTTTGGACGAGGTGACCTTGTTACAAGTAGCCTACACTTATGAACAACTTTCGGGCTACCGCAACTTGTTGGCGCCACTTTCCTAAGAAAGAAGTCCGCCGACGAGATAGAAGAGGTAGCGATTCGGTTTATCGGGGTTTTGCTTCAGTGAGCTTGGCAGGTGCTTGAGTGGCGATGCAATAACTGCGCAAAGTCTACCATGTCAAAAAGCGCAGCAGGACAGCAAAGGAGGAATGTGAGTGCGGTTTTTGGAAGCCAAATCGGTGGACAACGCTGCCGTTGTCATCGTGGGGGCACCGTTTGAAGAAGCCTCCAGTTACCGCAAGGGGAGTGCCTTAGGACCGGCTGCTATTCGCCGTGCTTCCCACAGCGTTGAGAGTTACAGCGCCATTTTTCGCAAAGATCTAAAGGACATCGCCTTAGGCGATGCAGGAGACTTAAACCTGAGCGAACAAATAGAAGAGGCACTGGCACAAATCGCTGATTCAGTCGAGCAACATTTGAGGGCAGGACGCCGAGTGGTGGTCTTAGGTGGCGACCATAGCGTGACCATCGGGGTTGTAGCAGGACTCCGACGGGTGGTGCCACAAATCCAAGTTGCCATTCTGGATGCTCACTCCGATTGGCGAGACCAATACCAAGGCAGCCGCTACTCCCACGCCTGCACCACTCGCCGCCTGTGGGAGCTGGTGGATGGAAGGGTTTGGGTAGCTGGCGTTCGGTCTTTCTTCGGCAAAGAGGACATGAACCGCTATGTGACAATTGAAGAACTGCCGACCAAATTAGACCCATCCCGACCCACTTACCTAAGCATAGACATGGATGCGTTAGACCCCAGTTTGTGCCCCGGAGTGGGCAACCCTGAGCCGGGCGGATTGCGCTACGAGCAGGTCATTGAACTGTTCCGCTCCCTGTCCAATTTTCTAATGGTTGGGATGGACATTGTGGAGGTGCACCCTATCTACGATCCTGCGGAACTCACGGCAGTCACGGCTGCTAAATTGGTGCAAGAAGGCATTTTAGCGTTCTGGGCGGATAAGCAACCTTGACGGGAGGAATAAAGGATGATCGTTGCGATGTTCCATGTGGAAGTAAGTCCGGGCAACGAAGAGCGCTTCATTGAAGGCTTTCGCCATCGCTTGCGGTTGGTAGATCAAATGCCTGGCTTTCGGGGTTTTGAACTGGTGCGCCATCGGGATGAGCCCAACAAGTTCATCGTCATAACTCGTTGGGAGCGGGTCGAGGACTTCTTAGCGTGGACACAAAGCGAAGCTTTTCAGCAAGCTCATGCCCGCACTGGCACCCCTACTACCAGCACTCAACTGCAGCTTTACGAAGTGGTCTTATCGGGCTAAACCTTTCGCTCTTTCCTGCCGATAAGAATAATGGGTATGGCAATTCGAAAGACAGCAGGGGGCGCCCCCTTTCTGGGTGTCCCCTGCGGAACGGGAAGGAACCAAAGATGCCCCAACTACGCATCTTGGTGATTGACGATGAAGCAGAAGCGCGTTGGTTGCTCCAGCGGTTGTTGGAGCAGGAGGGGCATAAGGTTGTCACTGCTTCTGAAGGTTGGGAAGGGCTAAGCCTTTTTCAACAGGCATTGGACGAAGGTTCCCCTTTTGACCTCGTCATTACCGATTGGAGTATGCCAGCCATGCATGGGGGGCAAGTGGTCCAAGCCCTCCGAACTCTTAGCCCCCAAACCCCTATCATCCTCGTATCAGGTTGGGATTCCCGCGAGCATTTGGACCCTGCGATCACCCGGATCGTAGACAGCCTTATGGTTAAACCTTTGACCTTTCAGGAGTTACGGTTAGCAATCCGAAAAGCCCTCTCTGCCCGCCCCAATTCCTCTTAGGGGCGCTATCCCCCGCTTGTTGGGTTATAATTTCTGCCGACCCTTACCCAAGGAGGCGATCACTCTTGTCGCACCCGAAACAGGTGTTCCTTTACGACACGACTTTGCGCGATGGTGCGCAAGCCGAAGGGGTTAGTTTTTCACTGGAGGACAAAATTCGTATCGCTCAAAAATTGGATGAATTTGGCATCCACTACATCGAAGCGGGCTGGCCGGGAAGCAACCCCAAGGATAATGAGTTTTTCCGCATCGCCCGTGATATGGAGTGGCAGCACGCTAAATTGGCCGCCTTCTCCATGACTCGCCGCAAGGGCGTCAAGGCCGAAAACGATGAAAACATCCTTACCCTCCTAAGCTGTGGTGCTCCTGTGGTCACTATTGTGGGCAAAACTTGGGACTTCCATGTCACAGAAGCGTTGGGCACAACTTTGGAAGAAAACTTGCGGATGATTGAAGACACCATCCGTCTCGCCAAGCGGGAAGGCAAAGAGGTGGTTTACGACGCCGAGCACTTTTTTGATGGCTACAAGCATAACCCATCCTACGCTTTGGAAACCATTTTGGCAGCGCAGGAGGCAGGGGCTGATTGGATTGTCCCGTGTGACACAAACGGGGGCACTTTGCCTCATGAGATAGAGCGTATTCTGGCAGAATTGAAACCCCACTTGAAAGTGCCCTTTGGCATCCACACCCACAACGACAGCGACACGGGGGTCGCTAACGCCTTAGCCGCCGTTCTCCAAGGCGCAACCCAAGTGCAAGGCACTATCAACGGCATCGGCGAACGAACAGGCAACTGCAACCTCATCTCCGTGATCGCCAACTTGGAACTGAAGTTAGGCATCCATTGCGTGGGCAAGGAACGGCTGCGGAAACTGAGCGAGTTGAGTTACTTCGTGAGCGAGGTCGCTAACTTGGTGCCTAACGACAAGCAGCCGTTTGTGGGCAAAAGCGTTTTTGCCCACAAAGGTGGGATGCACAGCGATGCAGTGATGAAGCGCCCCGAAACCTATGAACACATCCCTCCTGAATCGGTGGGCAACAAGCGGCGCATCCTTGTTTCCGAATTAGCAGGGCGTGCTGCAGTGGTCGCCAAAGCTGCTGAGTTCGGTATCTACTTGGACAAACGCTCCCCCGAAGTGAGCCACATTATCAACGACATCAAGCGACGAGAGCGTGAAGGCTACGAATACGAGAGCGCTGATGCTTCGTTAGAGTTGCTCATCCGCCGCCATTTGGGATTGACCCGACGGTTCTTTGAATTGGATAACTTCACCGTCGTGGTCACCCACCGCAACGGAACCATCATTGCAGAGGCGAAGGTGAAAGTGCGAGTTGGCGGCGAAGAGTTGATCACAGCGGCGGAAGGCGATGGGCCTGTCCATGCTTTAGACATTGCTCTGCGCAAAGCCTTGGAGAGTTTCTACCCCGAACTCAAAAGCGTTCGGCTGACCGACTACAAAGTGCGAGTGGTCAACAGCGAAGCCGCAACGGGAGCGAAGGTGCGGGTGCTCATTGAGTCACGCGACGAAACGGGTGTTTGGACTACAATTGGCGTTTCCTCCAACATCATAGAAGCCAGTTTGATTGCCCTTCTGGACAGCCTTGAGTATGGCTTGCTGCGCAAACTTGGTGCCCCTGTGCTAAGTGTTCCCTCCCGAGCGTAGCCTCCAAAAGTTTGGGCTTGCTGCCGATAGCATTGCCTTCTTGAGCATTCCTAAAGCGTTTGGCAAAGGAGGAGACGGGCAATGGTGCGAGCGGAACCGGGCAAAACAAGGGTCGGTTGGATTGGCACAGGTGTGATGGGGCGGTGGATGTGCCAACATGTGATGGACAAGGGATACGCAGTGACCGTTTACAACCGCACGAGAGAAAAAGCCCAACCGCTATTGGAGAAGGGGGCAGAGTGGGCAGAGTCACCTCAAGAGGTCGCTGAGCGCTCCGATGTGGTCTTTACCATTGTTGGCTTCCCATCAGATGTGCGCGAGGTTTACTTTGGCGAAAAAGGAATCTTAGCAGGCACCCGCCCGGGCATGATTTTGGTAGATATGACGACAACGGAACCGTCCTTAGCGAAAGAGATTTACGCCGCCGCTAAAGCCAAGGGGGCAACTGCTTTGGACGCACCCGTTTCCGGTGGCGATGTAGGTGCCCGCGAAGCCCGCTTGTCCATCATGGTTGGGGGCGATAAGGAAGCCTTTGAGGCTGTTCTGCCCCTCTTTGAAGCGATGGGCAAAAACATCGTCTATCAGGGTGGACCGGGAGCAGGACAACACACAAAAATGTGCAACCAAATCGTCATCGCTGGCACGATGATCGGCGTTTGTGAAGCCCTCCTATACGGATACAAAGCAGGGTTGGATCTGGAAACGATGCTGCAATCCATCAGCAAAGGTGCTGCCGCGTGTTGGACTTTGGACAACCTCGCTCCCCGAATCCTCAAGCGCAACTTTGACCCCGGCTTCTTCGTAGAGCACTTTGTCAAAGACATGGAAATCGCGCTCAAAGAGGCAGCAGCAATGAACCTTTGCTTGCCCGGCTTAGCTTTAGTGCACCAACTTTATGTTGCCCTGAAAGCCAACGGACACGGCAAGAAAGGCACCCATGCCCTTATGCTGGCGCTGGAGCAGCTTTCCAATACCACTGTGCTTCCTAACCCAACCCCCTGAAGACTAAGCACCCATACCTCAAAGGTGCAAGCCAACGAAAGGACACACATGATCAGTAAGTCGCAAACCAATGCTGGATAGGCAATCCTTTGCAGCAGCTGTTCCTTTCATGGCATAGGTCAGGGCTGCAGTGGCAAACAAAGCCCACTGCAACTTGCTGGTAATGCGACAAGGTGATCCCGCATGTAAATCCCTACTGAAAAGGAGGCAGGGAAGGTGCTGTGGTTGGTAATTGCGATTGCCTTAGGGATGGTCGTTGGGTTGATCTGCCGCCCTTCGTCCACCACCTTACTTTGGCTGGATCGGTCTTTGGTCGTCAGTTTGGTGGTGATGTTGTTTGGATTGGGGCTTCAAGTAGGCAGCAACCCCAAACTCTCCCAAGCCCTTGACAAACATGTTTTTTCTGTTTTGGCATTGGTATTTGCTGTAGGGTTTGGTAGTCTCGCATGGGGCTGGTGGTTAGGGAAGGGGGAACGCAAGGCATGTCCGCAGTAGTTGCGTTTAGTGCCCTCTTGTGCGGGATCCTCGCTGCCCGTTGGCTCCCCTTTCCGTCGCGGTATTTGGCTATGGCGGACGAATTGAGTTTTGCAGCTTTGTGCTGGATGGTGTTTGCCGTTGGGGTAATGGTAGGGGCTCATAGGGAGACATGGGCAAAAGTGCTCCAAGAAGGGTGGCGATTGGTGCTCCTTCCCCTCGGGACCTTGTTGGTCAGTGCCTTGGCAGCAGCCTTTGTCGGACCCCAGTTGGGGCTATCGCTGTCCGCTGCAGCCGCTATTGGTAGCGCTTGCGGTTGGTATTCCTTAAGCGGTGTCGCTGTTGCCAAAACTTGGGGTGCTGAAGCCGGGTTGCTGGCTTTCGCTGTTAACTTCCTGCGGGAGTTGATCGCGTTCGGGCTCGTGCCGTTGATTGCCAAAAGGAGTCAGTGGGCAGCCATTGCTTTGTGCGGGGCAACAGCTGCAGATACCACTCTGCCTCTCATCGCTCGCGCAGCCGGTCCTGAAGGCGCATTAACAGCGTTGCTAAGCGGTGGGTTGATCACCGCCTTGGTGCCTTTGGGGATTAGCCTGTTAGCGACCCTTTAGAGCCTAATCTGCTTAACCCCTCACTTCTTCTCCCCAACATCTTCGCACAGGACACGGAAGCCGACGAACGGGGCATCCGTCAACCACCATTTGCTCTTGGGCTGCTGAGGGTCGGAGGCTTGCCAATCTGGCGAGAATGGCTCCCGGGCCCCTGGGTGCACTTTTTCAAAGGGGTCCTTGAATGACCCTCCGCGCACCACTGGTTTACCATCCACGCCTTGACACCACTCCGCTACATTCCCAAGCATGTCGTAAAGACCCCATGGGTTAGGCTGCTTTTGCCCTGCGGGGTGCGTCTTCTTCCCCGAGTTGTCCACAAACCACGCCAAGCGATCCAAAAGGGCTCTGTCCTTGAAAGGAGCCGCTTCCCATGCGCCCGCTCGGCAAGCGTATTCCCACTCTATCTCGGTGGGCAACCGAAACTTCTTACCTGTTTTGTGAGAAAGCCAACGGCAGTATTGTTCCGCTGCCTGGTAGTGGATGTTGATGGCAGGGTAGCCATGATGTCCCCAGCCCATATCTGGAGCACCATAGGGGCGGCTGGGGCGAGAGTAGGCATCGGTGTTCTCCTCCTCTTCGTCTGTCAAGTCCAATTTGTAAAGGAACACATCGTATTCGTCCCAAGTCACTTCCGTCCGTCCCAACCAGAACCCATTGATCGTGACCTTGCGCCTTTGTCCCCCTTTGGTTGGGTCAGCAAACACGAACTCCCCACCGGGCACGAACACCAACTCAAACTTGACCGTCGTGTTGGGAATCTCTTGGACAAAAACCTTGGGCTTACTCACTGAAGGATTTGCGGGTTGGGCATTGACAGCCCCCTCGTCGGTCAGCAAAATGGGAAGCGTGAGAAAACCCAAGAGTGTTACGATCAAGACCAAATAAGGGGCTGACACCAGCTTGCTGCGGCGTCGCTTTTCCCTGCGGTGAGCGACCATGGGAAACCGAACAAAACGCATCGTCACAACCCTCCTTTTCCTCTGGACAGGATGGGCGCTGGCAACAGCGCCCTCAACTTCTTGGCAGCGGTTTGAATACCGCCGTGTCCTTATGGGCGTTGCTGCCCGCATTGTCGTCTACGCGCATGACAAAGACCTCGCCCAATGGGCTTGTTCCCGCGCCTTTCGGCGCATCGCAGAACTGGAAGACTTGATGAGCGACTACCGACCGCATAGCGAACTGATGCGTCTCTGCACTGAAGGGCACCTCACTCCTGTCAAGGTTAGCCCCGACTTGTTCTTCGTGTTGCAGCGCGCTGTAGAACTGTCGCAACGCACCAATGGCGCTTTTGACATCACGGTTGGTCCCTTCGTTGCTTTGTGGCGCCAAGCGCGCCAAACCAAACAGTTACCCACCAACGAAGATCTCCAACGCGCTCGCCAACTGGTGGGCTGGGAGAAAATTCACCTTGATCCCGTCAGTCAAACTGTTCGGTTAGCCGTTGCCGGAATGCGATTGGATTTGGGTGGCATCGCTAAAGGCTATGCTGCTGACTGCGCCCTTAGCGTGCTAAGCCGTTTCGGATTGCGCCGTGCCTTGATTGAACTGGGCGGCGATATCGTTGTCGGTGATCCACCCCCCAACCGCAAAGGTTGGCGGATTGCCATCCTTGATGAAGGAGGCAAACCCGAGCGGTTTTTGGAACTCGCTAACTGCGCCATTTCCACTTCGGGCACCACCGAGCAATTCGTAGAAATCGGTGGTCGCCACTACGCTCACATTGTAGACCCTCGCACCGGATTGGGCTTGACCAAACTGGTCCTTGTCACTGTCGTTGCCCGCGATGGTATCACTGCCGACAGTTTAGCCACCGCTTTGTGTGTGTTGGGTGAGAAGGAAGGGCGTCCATTAGCCGACGCTTACGGTGCTATTGCCTTCTTTCGCGAGCGTGACTTGTCCACCCCCTAAGCCCTTCAAATCATCCGTGTTCGCCCCGGGATAGCCACAGGGTCAAGAGGAATAGGCACAAAGTCGTTTGCTGCAATCAGTTTCTCCACCCGTTCCAAGTAGTTCAGTTGGGAGTTGAGCACTTGTTCCCATGTGACTTCTTGTCCTGTGTAAGCCGCCATACGCCCCATGATGGCGGACAGAGTGCTTTCCGTCACCTGCACCCCTTCGTTGATCGGCTTGCCGCTGCGGATGCTTTGAATCAAGTGCACATGCTCTTGAACATAAGGGTTGGGGTTGGGACCGTTATAGCGCCATTCGCTTCCATCCCTCATCCGGATGCGTCCCCACGGGTTGGCAACACCTTTAGTGCCTACCACATACTCATCCACCCGGTTGGCACAACCATCTATTTGCCGGCACATGCTCAGCACCTTTATACCGCCCGGGTATTCAAACTCGATGGCAAAGTGGTCGTAGATGTTGCCATATTCAGGGGCCGTGCGGGCCTGCCGACCACCAACCCCAACGGCGCGGATAGGGTGCGTCCCTAATACCCAGTTGATGACGTCTATGTTGTGGATGTGTTGCTCTACAATGTGATCTCCAGAAAGCCAAGTGAAGTAGAGCCAGTTGCGGATCTGCCATTCCGTCTCCGACCACTCTGGGCGAGGTTTGACTACCCAAAGCCCTCCTTGGTTCCACCAACAATATCCTGCAACAATTTCGCCAATTGCCCCATCCCGCAATCGTTGGACTGTTTCACGGTAACTAAACTGATGTCGCCGCTGTGTCCCCGCCACAACTGCTAACCCCTTCTTCTCAGCCAATCGGGAATACTCCAACATCACCCTTGCGCCTGTGGGGCAAACCGCCACAGGTTTCTCCATGAACACATGCTTCCCTGCTTCAATAGCGGCGCGAAAGTGAGGCGGACGAAAAGCGGGGGGTTCGGCCAAAATCACGATGTCCACATCGCTTTCTATGACCCCTTTGAAGTTTTGGAACCCAGTGAAGCAACGCTCTGGCGTCACATTGCACCGATTGCCCAACTGCTCCTTTAATCGCCTCAAACAGCCTTCTAAACGGTCACCGAACAGATCCCCCAAAGCGTAAATCTCCACGGCAGGATCAGCATTGGCAGCGTCCAACGCTGCACCCGTGCCACGCCCTCCGCAGCCAATCACGCCAACCCGCAGCCGTTCCTTCCCCTGTGCATGGACAAAAGGCACCGACATCCCTGCTACAGTCGTAACGAGGGCAGTTTTGAGAAACGAACGCCTCGTCACATTGTCTCGTTGCTCGTCTCGCTTTTCCTCAAACATCCTTTACCACCTCCTATGGCGATTGCTCTCATGATAGCCTGACGCACCCCGACTTGCAAGGTCAAGGGAATTGGTTGTCGGGTAAACTCCTATGACCGAAGGAATCGCCCGCCATCTAACGGAATGACCGCACCTGTCAAGTAGTCGCAGGTGAGGCAAAAGAGCACTGCTTGCACCACTTCTTCAGGAGTGCCAATTCGCCCCAACAGCGTTTTTGCGCCCATTTCCTGCTGCCATGACTCAGCGAAGTCCGCAGGGGGTAGCACCGTGCCTAACGCAACACAGTTCACCCGCACCTTCGGTGCTAAGGCTTTCGCCAATCCAAGAGTTAGTGCAATCACGCCTGCTTTGGATACGCAATACGGCAAGAATTCTGTCCAAGGGCGAAGAGCAGCCGTGTCACCGATGTTGACAATGGCTCCGCCTTCCCCATCCCGCAGTAACGGAGCAGCATAACGACAACACAAAAAGACACTGGTCAAATTCGCATCCATAAATCTCCGCCAAATTTCCCCATCAGTCTGCTCCAAGGGGGTGCGAGCGAAGACAGCAGCGCTGTTCACCAAAATGTCCAGCCGACCAAAAGTCTCACCCACTTGCTGGATCAACTGCCTCACTTGCCCTTCATCGGTCAAATCCGCACTAAAGGGAAAAGCCTTCACTCCCATCATCTGCAAAGTAGCAGCCGTCTCCATCGCCTCTTGGTGGGAGGTGTGGTAGTGAACAGCCACATGGCATCCTTGAGAACCCAAAGCAAGGGCAATGGCTCGTCCCAGTCGCTTCCCAGCGCCCGTCACTAAAGCAACTTTGCCTTTCAGTTCCACAACGATCACCACCTATGGGGATCTCAGCAACCGTAACAACGCCTGGCACCCTTGAAAAGGCTGCGTAAAAATTTGCCAAGTCTTCAGAAAGGTGTCACCATCTTGAACCCAAAACCGACAGCGATGGAGGATGATGATGGGCATGAGCCTTCTTGTGTCTTGGCTGCGAGAACGAAGTTGGGCAGAACGGATAGCCCTATTGTTCGCTGCAAACTTGTTGCTCATTGCCAGCGCTCAAGTGCGCATCCCGCTACCATTCACGCCGGTGCCCATCACTGGGCAAACGCTGGGAGTGTTGCTAACAGGGGCTCTCCTCGGCAGCCGTTACGGCACAGCCGTTGTTGCTGCTTACCTCTTTCAGGGAGCCATTGGGTTGCCAGTGTTTGCAAGCGGACAAGGGGGACTCTTTGCATTGCTTGGTCCCACCGGCGGCTACTTGATTGGTTTCCTTCCTGCTGCCTTTCTAACAGGTTGGCTTTTGGAGCGAGGGTGGTCAAAACACATCGTCCTTACCTTCACAGCATTACTGATAGCTAATGCAGTCATTTATGCGTTGGGATTGCCTTGGCTCTCTTTCTTCGTCGGTTGGGAACGCGTTGTTCCCTTGGGGTTGCTACCTTTCATCTTCGGCGATCTCCTAAAAATTGCAGTCGCAACTGGCATCACCACAAAACTTTGGTGTCGCTGAAAGAAGAGTGACAAGCATTTTCAGAGAAGTTCCCGACCCTTTTGCTCAACATACCCAAACTCCATCGGTTAGGGTGAAGAAAGAGCGACTTGAAAACGGCGAACTATCTCGTAGAGAACGACGGCTGTCGCTACAGCGACATTCAACGATTGGGTTCTCCCAAACATTGGGACAGTTACCAACAGATCGGCTGCTTTTTTCGCCTCTGCAGAAAGCCCATGCCCTTCGTTACCCACCAAAACCGCAACCCGTTCGGAAAATTCCGCAGCGAAAAGGTTGATGCCACCTTCGGGCACCGTCGCTACAATTTGACACCCTTGGTTACGAAGCCAAGTTATGACCTCCGCTATTGATTCAACCAGCAACACAGGCAGGTGTAACACACTTCCCGCACTTGCTCGCACTGCTTTGGGAGCATAAGGGTCCGCAGTGCCCTTTACGCAAAGCACGGCAGCAGCGCCCACCGCATCGGCAATCCGAACGATCGCCCCTACATTGCTGGGGTCTTGAACACCCTCTAACACGACGACCTGCGCAGTTTCGGAGAGCGATAATCCCTGCAGTTGTGCACGAGGCGGTTCCTTAAGAACCGCCAACACTCCTTGGGGCGTTTCGGAAGGGACAACTTCTTCAAACAGGCGTTGCTCTAAGAGCACTACAGAGGTTCGGTTACGCGCCGCGTTTGCTAAGATCTCTTTTCCCCTTGCGGTATCGGCAAACGAGGGCGTGAGGACGATTAGGAGAATGTTCTGCGGAGCATCGCTCAATGCTTCAGCGACGAGGGTGTAGCCTTCTAACAGAAAAGCGCCATGCTTCTTCCGAGAGTGGGGTTCTGCTAAGGCTTTCAGGAGCTTGACCGTTTCGTTCTGCCGACTGGTGATGAGACGCACAAGAGACCACCATCTGCCTCACAAGGCGCCAGCAGCTTTCAACCGAGCCATTGCCCGTTCCTTTGCCCGTCGGGCGCGCTCACGGTCAATAGTGGGGTCCTGAAAATTGCGCAACCGAGCCAGCGCCCGTTCCAATGCCCGTCGCGCTCGTTCCACATCAATCTCCCGATCCAACTCTGCAATATCGCACAATACTACGGCTCTGTTATCCGCCACCTCCGCAAAGCCTCCCGTTGTAGCAATGCTAACCTCGTCTCCATCCGCTAACCGCAAAGTGATCACCCCTGTCCGCAGGGCGACCACTATTGGGGCATGGAACGCCATGACCCCAAGGCTTCCTTCCCAGCCCGGTAGACTCATGAAAACCACTTGGTCTGAGGAAAAAAGCATGCGCTCGGGCGTGACCACTTCTACAGAGAAGGTTCGCGCCATCTTCCATCACCGTGCCCAAAGTTTGCCTTCCAGAAGACAAAAAGTCAAGAATTGCTCACTGTGGTGATCACTCAAACTTCAGTGATTGGCTGCGAGAGATACTCGCATGTCCCAACTGCCAACATCTGTAACAACCACCTACTCCTCCTTCAAATACACAAACAACTCCCCAGCGTGGAGCACATGGAAATGCTGGTTGCGAGCATGGTGGTAAAGCCAGTCAGCAAAGCGAGCGAAGTTCTCGCTGTTGTGGGCAAACATGTCCCAGTGGGTCGGAATGACCAACTTGACACCTGCATTCACTGCCAATAGCGCTGCCTCCCAGAAGGTCAGGTTGCCTATGATGTGGCGCTTCTCCCGATAGTAATCGCGCCCGTTAATGGGTAGGAAAGCAATGTCAGGCGCAAATAAACGCAAGCGTTCTTCTAAGCCATCGTAAAGGATAGTGTCACCTGCGTGGTAAATGCGCACCCCGTTGAGCGTCAAGCAGTAGCCTAAGTAAGATGGAAACTCCGGCTTGCCGTCCACCTCGTCAAATCCGTAGTGTGCCGACGGGATAGCGTAAAACTCCAATGCCCCAAACGAAAACCTTTGATCAACAGGTGGATGGATGATGCGCCCCTCATCAACCCCGCACTGACGCAGCACCGAATGGCAGTTGAGGGGGGCAACAAACTTGGCTTGCGGCGACGCCTTGGCAATCCCTCGCACCGTCTCAGGGTCAAGATGGTCAATGTGGATATGGGTATGAAAAACAAAGTCAGCGTGGGTCACTTCTTCGGGGTGAATAAGAATTGGCACTGCCCGTCGCCCCTCGCCAGTCAGGTAAGGGTCAATGTAAGCGATCAACCCTGCACTCTTCAGCACCACACCTGTTTGCCCAAGCCCCCAAATCGCTACCCCATTGTCGGGCACCTTCAGCCGCTCAATCTTCTCCTTCAGCCTCATCTCGGTCACCTCCAAGAGAATGCGCTTGGCTTTTCGCTTTAAAGCATGTTGGTGACACTCAGAAACCCTGCTAAAGACCTTAGCCCATAGTTGGTAACGCTAAATTGGAGGGCAAGACTCCTGCCAAGCCGAAAATCGTTCGTAGCACAAGTCACTGTAACCGTTCAAAAGTTGGTGCTCAGAGTGTTTAACCATTTTGCCACCAAACCACAAAGGAAGAGCCAAACTAAACCTGTTTTGTAGAGAGGCGATATGAGCAAATGTTCGCTGCTAACATGATGGGTCACTTCTGAGTAAGCCATCGGCAAATGGTATCTATCGCTAACGGTTCTTGAGACCACCTAAGATGTTGCTCAGCTCGTGCGGCTCGGTAAGCAGAAGTAGCCCACGCATAGGGAAAGTCTTGATGAGCGTTGTGCACCAATAGGGGAGTAGGAGCCAATAAGGCTAATGCCGTGCGGACATCGCCGATGCGTCGCAAGCAAGGCACGAACAAGTGGCGGACGAAAGCGCCGTCATCAGTAGCGTCAAATTGGGCAGCGTCTACAACTAACCTACCAGTGATGGGCGCAACAGCTCGCGCCAACAACGCCCACAACCCTGACATCCCGATGCCGACAAGGTGCACTTGTTTTGCTCGAGGGCGCAAGAAGGCAAGTGAGGTCAAAATGTCTTGCACTCGTTCCGCGTCGTCCGTGCGGTTGTAGGTGGCAAAGAACTGGACATCTCGCTTGCGTTCCCCTTTCGCTGCACCTGTTAAGAAAGCGTCAATTGCGAAAACTTCGCCATTTTGAGCCAGCCTCTCCGCCATTTGAGCCGTGGGGTTGTTGCCCGTCCAAACTTCCGTTGCAGCACCTTGTTCACTAACAAGAAGGAAGACCTGCTGAGCTTGCTTAGTTGCTTTCTTCTCACGAACAACCCGCACGATGGGCACTGCATCGCCCACCCCCTTGCGGCTTAGTAAGCCCTGGATGAGTGTCAAACCGTTGCGCCGAACAGTTGTTCGCTCTGAATAAGCGATTTGCTCGGGAGCAGGGAAATCTACTGCTAAGGTTCGCTGGAATACCATGCGCATAAGCTGTTGAAACTTTCGCAAAGCACTTTGGTCAGTGGGCTGCATTTGCTCTATGGCGTTGTTGGCTTGTTCCTTCCACCATTGCGCCAAAGCGTCCCAAGTGATAGCGTTGTGCGGTTTGGGTAAATCGTCGCCCCAAACGCGCCATTGAGCATCATCAGGCAATTCCATAGGTGGTTCTTTAATGGGTTCGGTCAAAGGCTCGCCTTTGTTCTTGAGCCAACGCACCATCCATGCGTAGTAGGCTTCTCGAGATTGCTGAGCAAATTCATGTCCTTCTGTAAAGTGTGCATTGGCGCATCGTTCTTCTGCATTCAGCAGGCGATAAACGCTTTGGATAAAAGGGAATTCGTATTGGGGTGTTTCTCGCGTCCAATCGCCGTCGTCGGAGATGAGCAGAAGCGGTCGTGGGGCAAAAAGGGCGACAATTTCGGGGTTGCAGGTGTCAATCCGCAAAAGCGGTGGGTTCTCACAGATGCAGCCCCCTTGCATGTGGGCGGATACCATCTTGGTCGGCACGGCAACTGCCAAGCGTTCATCCACGGCAGCAAGAAGAAAAGTCTGTGTGCCGCCACCTGAAGAGCCGCAGCAGCCAATGCGCTTTTTGTCCACTTCGGGTAGCGAGAGTAAAAAGTCAAGGGCGCGGATGCTGTTCCAAGTTTGGAGACCCCCCTTGCTTAGCCCCCACAAGTGCTCTTGCGGCGTTTCTGGGGCACGATGGACAACTTGAAACTGGTCACCATAGCCTACCATGTCGTAGGCGAAAACGATAAAACCTAACTTCGCCATTGACATTGCCCTAATGCGCTCCCGTTCGTAGAGCCGACCTTGGGGTTGAGGCACATGTCCGTGGGGGTGCAACACAGCAGGAAAAGGGGGTTTACCTTTCTTGGGACGATACAAGTTGCCCGTGAGAAAGAAACGAGGTAGGGTCTCTATCGCTACCCGTTCCACAATGACTTCATCGTCCTCGTAGCAAACGATGCGACGAGGGTTTAACGGGGTAGGGGAGAAGGGAGGAAACAAACCACAGGCAATTTTAACTTGCCAACGCAAGGCGATTGCTCTTTGTTCCCATTCCTTCGGAGAACGATAAGAAGGCAAAGGGTAACGCAAGTTCAGGTGACGAACCTCTGTTAAGCGACGATCTTGGTGAGTCGTTGAAATGCTCGTTGCGCTCACCATCGCAATCACTCCTACCAACACAAGCACTGACCGCATGATCCTTCACCCCTCCAAGTGTAGCGCATAGCCTCTTGGTGCTGTGGGTTACACTTTTTCTCGGTGATGAAGGATGTTCACGGGAATCGTGGAAGAAGTGGGCGAAGTTGTCCGAGTGGAACGCCGAGGGCTCGAGGCTTTGTTTGGAATCCGTGCATCATTCGCCAAGGAATTGAAGGAAGGCGATAGCGTGTGCATTAACGGAGCATGCTTAACTGTTGTTGCTGTCCAAGCACCTCAGTTTTGGGTGCAAGCAGTAGAGGAAACCTTAAAGCGAACCAACTTGGGCTTTTTGAAGTCAGGTGATCGGGTGAATTTAGAACGGGCTCTGCCTGTGACAGGACGATTAGGAGGTCACTTTGTGCAGGGGCATGTGGATGGAACAGGGGTCATCGCTCAAATTGTTCCTCGCCTACAAGCAAAAATCGTGCGCATTCAAACGCCCCGAGAGTTGATGCCTTACATCGTGCCCAAAGGTTCTATTGCTGTGGATGGTGTGAGTTTGACGGTTGTGGATGTAGGCGCTGAGTGGTTCACTGTTTGGTTGGTGCCTTACACCCTTGCCCACACCACTTTGGGGCTTCGCAAGGTAGGTGATGTGGTTAACTTGGAAACCGACATCCTTGCTAAATATATCCGCCAGATGCTGTCAGCTATGATGATTGACCGCGAAAAGGATGAATGGCTCCGAGAGTTGTTAGAGTTGGGATGATTGGTCGTGTTCATACCCTCTTCCAGAAAGCCCTCAGGCTTAAGCGTTTTGCCGTCACCCACTAATTAGGAGAAGGAATAGGGCATTGGCGGCGCTTGCCGATTACAAGAAGTCAGTGTGGACACTGGAAAGGTTTTCAAACAAGGCATAGCGGGGGACGAAGGCGACCTCTACCGTTGTGACGGGACCGTTGCGGTTTTTAGCGATAATGACTTCAGTGACGAAGAACTCCGGGCGGCGGCTGTCGTCCACAAGGTTGTCCAGAGTGGGTTCGTTAGCGACGGGTTTTTTGCGCCCTCGTTCGTAGTAGTCTTCGCGAAAGAGGAAGCAAACAACATCAGCTTCGGCTTCAATGGCTCCACTGTCGCGCAAGTCCGCCAAGACAGGGCGTTTGTTCTCCCGATGTTCTACGGAACGGGACAATTGGGAAAGAACAACGACAGGGACATTCAGCTCCCTTGCAAGGCTTTTAAGGGAACGGACCACTTCTGTCACTTCTTGCACGCGGTTTTCCATTCGGCGAGGGGGACGAATAAGTTGCAAGTAATCAATGAAAATGCAACCCAAGCCTTCGCTCGCTTTTAGCCGTCGGGCTTTGGCTCGGATTTCAAAAGGAGAAAGGTCAGGGGTATCGTCGATGTAAAGGGGTGCGTTGTAGAGTTCGTGAGCGGCTTGGGTGAAGCGGACAAAATCTTGCTCGCGCAAATAGCCTGTGCGGAGCCGATGCAGGTTCACTCGGGCGCGAGCACAAAGTAGCCGTTGCACCAGTTGCTGCTTGCTCATTTCCAGACTGAAGATGGCGGTGGGTAAGCGAAGTTCAGTAGCAATGTGCATTGCCATTGAGAGGGCGAAAGAGGTTTTGCCCATAGAAGGGCGTCCAGCAATGATAACCAGATCGGAGGGGTGCAACCCACCCAAGACTTCGTCCAGTTCGTTGAACCCTGTGGGGATCCCCATGAGGGCTCCGGGTTGGCGGGAGCGTTGCTCTAAGAAGTCGTAGGTTTGTCGGATCAACTCTGTCAGGGGTTGGAATTGAGCCCCGACGCGACGCTGCCCCACTCGGAAGAGGGCAGCTTCTGCTCGGTCAATCAGACTTTCCAAATCGCTATCGTGGTGGTATGCCCAATGGACAATTTGATGGGCGACTTGGATGAGTTGGCGCAAGATGGCTTTTTCTTCCACGATGCGGCAGTAATCGGCGATATTAGCTACAGAGGGCACGATTTCCATTAGTTTCATCAAATAGGGTTGCCCTCCACATTCTTCCAGTCTACCTTTGCGCTTCAACTCCTCTGCAACAGTAAGCAGGTCTGTCGGCTCGCCTCGATTGAACAGGGTCAAGATTGCTTCGAAGATGTGGCGGTGGGGTTCGTAATAAAAGTCGTCCAATTGAAGGATTTCTGCCGCAATGGTGACAGCATCGCGGTCAAGGAGCATCGCACCCAAGACAGCTTGTTCCGCCTCGATGCTTTGAGGCGTAGGGTAAGAGAGAGGAGAAGGTGACGGCGCCCGTGCTGCCTCCATGCGACCTCTGCCTCCTTTCCCCTTACGAGGGGGCAGCCACGATGTTGACCTTCAGCAATGCGCGGACTTGTCGGTGCAGTCGCACCGTCACTGTGTGCACACCCAAGCTTCGCAGCGGTTCGTCCAGCAACAATTGGTCTCGGTCAAGGTCTATCCCGTGTTGGGCTTTCAGTTGTTGCACGATCTCATGAGCGGAGACAGCGTGGTAGAGGCGACCTGATTCTCCTGCCGGAACAGCAATTTCCACTACCAAATCAGAGAGCTTTTGGGCTAAGTTCCGTGCCCGCTCTATTTCTCGTTGTTCTTTTTGCTGGAGTTGCTTTCGGTGCTTCTCTACCTCCTTCAGGAGTTCAGGGGTCGCCGGCTGGGCTAAGCCGCGTGGGATCAAGTAGTTGCGGGCGTAGCCGTTGGAAACCTCTACCACTTGATACTTTGAGCCTAACTGGGGAACATCTTGCAACAGCACCACTTTCACTGGTAAGTCACCTCCGTCCAACTTCTAAGCCGATTCCTAAAGTTCGGGTTCGTCCCAAGTCTTCCACGCCAAGGCGAAGAAAGAGAGATGGCGAAAGTTGCCACCGCAACCAGGAATGAACCTGCCATCGGTCGGGGTCAATAGCTTCTATGTCCCACCGCAACCGATCCGATTGCCACCCAATGCCAACGCCAAGTTTAGAACGCATCGCCCCAAAACGCCATAGAATTTTTGGGGCAAATTTGCCCTGAATTTGCAGATTTATTCGGGTCCCCTCTCGTCCCGTGTAGGTGCCTGCCAAGAGGCTCAGGGGGGCTAAGCTGGTTTGGAGCTGCACCTCCGTCTCCCCCCGCACCTCATCCCTTTCCGGCACGAACCAAACGGAAGAAGCCCAATGGGCACGCCACTGGGTGGCTTGGTCCAATCGCTTCAGGACCTTTTGCCCTTGTTCTGCTACTTGGCGCACGGCAATGACAGTTGGACCCACTTCTCGCAGTCCTTGCCGAAGGCTTTCCTTTGACTGCTCTTCCGTGACCAGTTCCCGGATGCTGGCTGTGGCTTCTCTCAGGTTTTCGGTAGTGGCTTTCAGGTTTTCTCCTACTTGCCTAAGGTTCTCCTTTAGACCACCTTCTGTCATGAGCCATTTGACCGCATCCAAGGTTTCATCCAAGTCCTGAGTAATGCCTCGAAGGTTTTCTGCGACTTTCTCCAAGTCATCGCGGGAACTTTCTATGAATTCCCTCAGTTGCCTTAGGGTTGCCTCCAGTTCGCTCAAAGTGTCATGACCTCGCCCAGTTAACTCTGCCAAGTTGCGGGCAGTGGTTTTCAAGGCGATTTTGACTTCTGGGTCATCCAGCACTTCTCGGGCAGCGGCAACGGTTGCTTGAGCTTCGGTCATCAAGCGTTTCAGGGACCCGCCAACCCCTTCGTCAGAAAGCAGTTGCTTTAGCGCTTTGCTACTTTCCCGTAGATCGGCGACCAATCCCTTGATGTTTTGTTGAGTTTCTTCGTCGGCAAGCAGTTGACGCAAGGCCCGGATTGCCTCTTCTGCTTCGGCAACTGTTCGGGGCAACCCTTCCTGCAACCGGGGATGAGAGAGCAAGGCTGCCAGTTGTCGGGTTGCTGTTTCTATGTTTTGGACAGTGTCATCCAAGCGCTTGTCGGTAGCGAGGGCGTTTAGGCGTTCTGTGAATTGCCTCAAGTTATTGACGATTTGCCTCGTATCTTGATCGGACACGCTGGCAAGGATGGTTCTCAAGGAGCGAGCAGCCGCTGCCAAATCGGCAATCGTGGATTGCAAGTTTTGTTGAAACTCCGGGTCGCCTATCAAGCGATTAAGATTAGCAGCTAAGTCTCGGGCTTGTGGCACCAGTTCTTCCCAAGAGACGGGATCCACTCCCCGAACTACATCTCCTTGTTGAATCAACCGCCCTACCCTCCGGTTGACAATGTCCACATAAGGTTGCCCGATCAGCGTGCCCAAGCGGATGGTGATTACTGAGTCAGGAGGGTAGTAGACGGGCACCGATTTTTCCAACCGAACCAACACCCGAACAGTGTTGGGCGGCACCAAGTCTACTGATTCTACTGTTCCTACCCGCAACCCCTGCACCAAAACATTGGAGCCGGGTTCCAGTTCCATCGCTTTCCGGAACTCCGCAATAAACCAGTAGCCAGTTCGCCACCGCAGGAAGGAGCGTAGCCAAAACATGCCTCCAATAATCACCAGAAGCCCAGAAAGAACTAACAAGCCAGACCAGAAAGCGTGTTGTGGGCGAACGCTCATGCAGCGTCACCTCCATCAAAGGCGATCGATGCTTTCTGTTAGCGGACCGACTATTTCTCCGCGCACGAACTGTTGCACGACAGGGTGAGGGAGCCGAAGGAACTCTTCAGGTGGTCCTTCAGCGATAATGCTTCCTTCATGTAGCATGGCAATCCGATCTGCAAATCGGACAGCACTGGTAAGGTCGTGGGTGACTACCACCTCGGTGACGCCAAAGCGATCTCGCATCTTGCGGATCAGGTCGTTGATAATGTTGCTCATGATAGGATCCAAACCACTGGTTGGTTCATCATAGAGCACCAGTTCGGGTTGAGTGATCAACGCTCGAGCGATGGCGACCCGCTTGCGCATCCCACCTGACAGCTGCTCAGGCAGCAACGCTTCTGTGCCTTCCATCCCCACAGCGTCCAGTAACCGCTTCACCCGTTCCAAAATCTCCTCTTCCGTCAACTTATGGTCTCTTACCCAGAGGGGAAAGGCAACATTGTCGGCAACGGTCATCCAATCAAACAGTGCTCCACCTTGGAACACAAAGCCGATGCGTTGGCGCACACGATTGAGCGTCTCTTCAGAACACTGGCTCAAGTCGCAATCAAAAACCTGCACCCGTCCTTTTTGAACCGGCACCAATCCTGTGATGACCTTGAGCAAGGTGCTTTTGCCTGTTCCTGAAACGCCCACTACTGCCACAATCTCGCCCTTATACACTCTCAAGTTAATGCCTCGCAACACTTCCTTTTTCCCGAGCCGGCAGTAGACTTCTTGAAGCACGATGACAGCCTCATTGGTCACCGTCGGTCACTCCAAAACAAGCCAAAGTCCATCATAGCCTGCAAGGATGTTATCTTGCCGCAAGCTTGGTTCCAAAAGGTGGTGAGGTGGAGTCCAGTGAGGGGAGAAATGGGTGGCGACAAACAGTCCCTTTTCTTTCAAAATGCCTTCAGCGAGGAGCCGTTCTCTCAGTTGTCGCACCTGGGCTAAGTCCATGTGCTCTTCAGTAGCAGGGGCGATCCCGAAAGTGGCATCGGCGACCACTAAATCCAACGAGAATTGACGCAGATAATCAAAAGTTTCGTCAGGCAACCAACCCGTGTCAGTAGCGTAGAAGATGCTGAATTCGTCCCGCTCAAGCACGAACAGGAGGGCTTCTTCGTCTCGGCAGTGCCCTGCTAACACTGGATGGACAACGGTGCGTTCGTCTAACCGCACAAGCTCAAAAACTTTCAGTTTCCGCACCTCTATACGCAGGTCATATTTGCTTCCCACTTCTTTCAGGAAACTTTTGCATCGCTCCACAACCTTTGCATTCCCATAGACGGTGAGGGGAGGTAATTCGGGCAAGGGGAGCAAATCTGGATGGGGCGTCCGCCGAGCCCATTGGATGGACCGACGCAGCAGGAGTGGATCTATGCTGAAGTGGTCGTGGTGGGAGTGAGTGACCAACAGGTGCCTCACTTTGTAGAGTTCCACTTGGGCGCGCAGCGCTGAGTGAGGCAAATCGGGAGGGCAGTCAATTAACACATCGGGATACAACAAGGCACAGGAGAAGTGGCGCCAGAAGCGCTCTTCCCCCTCACGGGCATGGGCGCAGTAATCGCACCCGCACCAAGGCGACGGATACAGGTCCGCAGACCCCGTGCCCAGTAACACAAACCGCACCATGTGCCTTGTGCTCCTTTCGCCCAAAGTCGGCATTCGTCTATTCTAACGCTTCTAACGCTACCAACAGGTAGCTCGGTTGCTTTGAGAGCTAAAGGTGCGTAAAATTTTGAGGTGGTGATCAGGATGAAAGGCAAGAGCCAACGGCTTTTCTGGGTGATAAATGCTTTCCTCTGCCTCCTAATGGGTGCTTTCCTATCGGCGGGTTCCGTGCCCTCGGAGTGGCAAAGTTGGGGAGCAGAAACAGACTGGGAGTTAACTGCTATCGCTCAATTGCTCCTTCGTGGAGAACCGAAGGCTGCTCAGTTCAAGGAAGTAATCGTGCTGCCTTTGAAGGAAGCTAACGCATTTATCAACCCTGATGGCTACCTCTTGGTGACCGAAGGGTTGTTGGAACGGTTGGAGGGGCGCAATGAAATTGCTTTCGTGTTGGCGCATGAGTTGTCCCACTTTATCAAAGGGCACCCTCGGAACTTGGAAACGGACCCATCCCGATTGGAACACATCCGAACGGAATTGGAACGGGGCTTAGGCACTTCTGTAGTAGGCACCGGCCTGCAGCTGTTGGTGGGAGCGATCGCCAGTTACTATAGCCGGGAGCGGGAGCGAGAAGCCGATGCAGAAGCGGTGCGTTTGATGGCGAAAGCAGGGTTTGACCTCCAAGCGGCTCGGCGTGCCCTTCAACGATTAGGCGACAAGGGAGGGGTCCTTAGTTGGTTTCGGTCGCACCCCTTTTTGGAAGAGCGGATTAAAATCGTGGATCAGGCTATCCGCAAATGGCATTCCTCTGCTGCTCCACCCCCTCAGTTGACCCCACCCCCTCAACGGGCGCCAGAAGTTTATGTGGATCTGCAAATGGCTCCTTGGACCGGACCCGAACGGGCTCAGTGGCAAGCTTTTGCCGAAGAGGTGAAGCAATGGTTCTGGACAGCGTTGATGGAAGTGACCCGGCAGGGCACTTGCCCTTTCTACCCAGTCAAACGGTGGCAGCGCCATCGGGCCCTAATCTGGCACTTACAAGTGACCCCTATTGCCTGGTCCCTCTCCTCTACCGCTCCCAATTGGCACCGATGGGAGGTGCGAATGCAGTGGACCTTTGGACGCTCTAAAGACGAACCGCTGATAATCACCGAGGAACGGTTTAGCACCACCTTTGAAGCAAAGGAACCTGCCCAAAGCGCTATTTTGAGTTCGGCTTCTCTTCTTGCCCACCGCTTAGCCCGCTTCGTCGTGCAACATTGTCAAGGGATGGTTCCGCCCAAAACCCACTAAGCGGTAGCATTAATCCATGCGATCAGTAACACTGTTGAGGGGAACAAAAATAGTGGGACCGGTTAGACCTAACCCGTGCAGTCGTTGTGTCCCCAACGCAAATGTCTGAGCCAGAAAGAAAAAGCAGTAGCGATGCTCGCAGTTCACTTTCCCAAAGGGCGGACATTTTGTGGTGGACATACGCTCAATCCCTTTACGATGAACCCTCACGATTGCGCTCCGGAAACCTTGATCCGTCAGCACCTCACAGGCTCCGGGTCGTGTATTTAGGAGACAGCCTGCACATCAAAATCCGGTATATTGCCGATGGGGTTTTTGAAATTCGCCCGTTCATTAAAAAACCGCAACCTATTCGCCTGCAATAATCGGATGCTGAAGGAGGCAAAGCTCACCGAGTTGTTTCAAGGGCGACAGGTTGAGCGGTTTGCAGAGTTGACGGCTGTTTCAACCGCTGGCGGTAGTGGAGATACAACCGGGTATGACGGCTTTCCAAGGGCACGGGTTTGCCCGCAATGAACAGGTAATGCAGGTTGGTCACTATCTCCAACGGGTCGCCATCGGTGACAATAAGGTTTGCCAGTTTGCCTACCTCTATACTACCCAACAAGTTGTCAACGCCAAGAATTTCTGCTGCGTTGATGGTCAAGGCTTTTAGCGCTTCCTCGTGAGGCAACCCGAAGGCACAGGCAACCCCCACTTGGTAGGGCAAATCCCGTGCTGTTGCCGCACTGGCGGATTGAAACGCCAATTTCACCCCGGCACGGTGCAAAACCGCCGCATTGGCCCAAGGGGCGTCGTAGGGGTCGTAATCGTTCGCGGGAAGAGTCCACAACGGTCCTATAACGACGGGCACCTTCTTCTGCGCCAAGAGATCGGCAACTTTCCAAGCATCCCGAGCACCAGCGATGACTGCCCTCAAGCCAAACTGTTCTGCTATTTGTAGAGCCGTTCGGACACCCCGAGCAGAGTTGGTGTGGAAGAAAACTGGCAATTTCCCAGTCACATACGGTCGCATTGCCTCCAGTCGGGGATCAAAGATGTCAGCCCCTTTCTCCTTGGCTTCTGCATATTGCTCGGCGCGTTCTAAGAAAGTGCGCAGCCGTTGCAATCGTGCTCCTCCTTCTTCCGCTAATTGCCGCAATTGGTCAGGATCCAACATCATGCGAGCAAAACTGGGAACTGCTCCAACTCCTTCAGGCACATTGATGTGCAGGGCAGCAGGGGTCTTGATAGTCATCTCGTCTGGCGTCCAACCAGCCAAATTGATCACAGCGCTCTGTCCAGAAATCACCCCTCCTGCTGGTCGGGTAAGGACAGTGGTGATGCCCACAAAGCGAGTAGTAGGGAAGTGTTCGCTGGCAGGGTTGATAGCGGTGAAGGCTTGTAAGTCGGGTTGAAACTCCCCACTTTCGCTGGTGTCCACTGTTGCTCTTACAGCGCTGACCTCCGTCAACCCTAACACAGAACCTGCATCAATGAGACCGGGATAAACGCGCAGCCCTTTAGCGTTAACTACGACAGCGTCCTTAGGGATAGACACATCTTTCCCCACCGCTTTGATCAAGCCGTCGTCAATTAACACGGTGCCATTTTCAATAGGTGGCTGGGTGATTGGGTAAACGGTTGCTCCGACGAGAGCATAACGGCGGGCAGTTGGCGGAGGGGCAATGGTGAGGTGATCTGCTTGGCAGATTTCAAGGGTGTTCCGAATGGTTGCGGTTTTGTCCACACCGAAAGCATCGCGCCGAATGAACAACACTTCTCCATCAACCAGCGTCATCACGCATTTGGAGTAGACGCTAAAGGGATGTCCATCCCAAACAGCGATGTCCGCATCTTTGCCCACTTCCAAAGAACCAGTTCGGTGGGCAACGCCCATTTGCAGAGCAGGGTAAAGGGTGATGAGTCGCAACGCTTCATCTTGCGTCAAGCCGCCATACTTGATGCACTTGGCAGCCTCCAGGTTCATGCGACGCATTCGTTCTGCACTGTCCGAGTTCAAAGAGACGATCACCCCACCCCGCAAACACATGGCTGCATTGTAGGGAATGGCATCGTAGGCTTCCACCTTGTAAGCCCAGTAATCGGCAAAGGTGGAGATCCCCACACCTGCAGCAGCCAACTCAGGCACGATCTTGTAACCTTCCAGCCCGTGTTCAAAGGCGATTAGTTTTAGCCCATACTCCTTCGCCAATCGCAGCATCATCAACATCTCGTCGGCTCGGTAAGCGTGGCAGCGAATCCAGATGTTACCCTTTATCACTTCGGCTAAAGTTTCCAACCGCAGGTCCCTTCGGGGTGGGACAGCGTAGGGATTGTTTTGGCGTTCTTTTTCGTAGCGCTCCCACGCTTGTAGGTAGCGCTTTGCTTCTTCAAAAGCGCGGCGGATAACGGCTTCTACGCCCAAGCGAGTAGTGGGGAACCGAATGGTGTCGGTGGTGGCATTTGCCCGCTTTGGGTTTTCGCCCAACGCAAATTTGATGATGCGAGCTGAGTCAGGAATGACGAACTCGTCAACAGGATGGCGCCATTTCATCTTCACCGCAGCGCATTGCCCACCAATGGCGTTTGCACTCCCATGCAAGATCAACGCAGCTGTCACTCCTCCAGCTAAGGCACGGTAGATGGACAAACTGTTGGGGTTCAGCACATCGCTGATGCGCACTTCGGCAGTAATGCTATCGGTGCCTTCGTTGGTAGAGTCAGCAGCGATGTGGGAGTGAGCATCGATGATGCCCGGGGTAACAAATTTGCCCGTCACATCAATAACGGTGATGCCCTCAGGAGGCACCAAATCTTTGCCAATAGCTGCAATCTTCCCGTTACGCACCAGAATGTGTCCGTTTTCTATGGTTTGTCCCGTTGCAGTCAAAATCGTGCCACCTTTGAGGAAACAGTTGCCACCTGTTTGGATAGGTGGTTTGCGGTGTTCGTCCAATTCCACAATCGTCCCTTGTTGGGCTGCAATGACCGCTGCAAACAACGCAACAATCACAACCACGCTTCGCCCTCGCATCACAAGTCACCTCCTTGCTCGCCGTCATCAAAGCAGCCATCGTCTTCTGGCGGCAATTCTACAGGAAGTCGGGGAGGCGAAACGGTAGACCGCTCGGTGGGAGATGTGACAGGTTGCGGGGCTATCCGTTCCCGCTCGGGTTCAAACTTTCGCCCATCAATGAACAAGTATCGGACGCGAGCTTTTTCGTCCATGAAGTCGCCAGTCATCACAACCAAGTTAGCCACCTTGCCTTGCTCAAGGGTGCCCATGTGCCGTTCCACACCAAAGATTTTCGCTGGGTTGATTGTCAAAGCTTGAAGGGCGACTTCCTTGGGCAATCCAGATTTAACAGCACGGCGCAAATTTTGCCAAAACTCGGTCAAAGTGCGGTTGCCCCGGGTCGTAAAGGCAATCAACACCCCTGCCTGATGCAGTTTGGCAGCGTTCGCCAATCGTTCTTCCCACTGTCGACGCCGCTCCTGCAACACAGGATCAGGGGTTTCCTCCTCCGCCCGTTCAGGGGCAGCAGGTTCTTCTTCCGCTTGCGGTTCGTAAGGGTTGGTTGGCGGAGATGGTGCCGGATGGTGACCCGTTGTCGTCCGAGGTTCGGGACCAAACGCTACACTCACAAGGACTGGGATTTTTCTTTTCGCCAACTCGTCTGCTACCTTCCAACCTTCCCGCCCACCACTGATGATCAGGCGCAGCCCAAATTCATCGGCAAACCGAAGGGCTCTACGGATTTCTATCTCTGTGTCCGCATCAAAAACGACGGACATTGTTCCCAGCAAAACAGGCTGTAGTGCCTCAAGCGCCTCATCAGCAGGCGGGCGCTTTCCACTTCCGTTCTCGAAAGCGGCTTGCAAAGCACGGAAGTAATGAGCGTCCAAAAGGGTCTGACGCAAATGCGCAAAAATGCCCATCAGACTGGTGGGATACCCCCGCACCGTTCGGGGCATCTGGAAAGCAAAGTGCATGGCAACAACCGGTTTCACAACGCATTCCCTCTTGGGAGCACCACTAAGGTTGACAAGGACGCTTGTGCCATTGATAGCGCCTCCTGAAGGAGCAATCAAAGCGGTGGTAAAACCCCCTTGCCGATAAGGCACCAACACGGTGTCTGTCAGCGTTAGGTGCTCTACAGCTCTCAACTCTGGACGGATTCCTTTCCGGTTAGCAAGGCGCATGTAAGAGGGGGCATCACTAAGGGTATCTGGTGGGGTATCTTGGTCAGGACGCCACTCAGGCAGTTGAAGCCCACTGGTTGCGTGGGCATCAATAAACCCCGGGTAAACCACCAACCCATCCCCTTGGATGATTTCAGCATCGGCGGGGATGATCACCTCAGTGCCTACCTGCTCAATCAGCCCATCGCGGATGACAATGTGCCCCTTCTTCAACACTCGTTCACTGTCCATCACGATGCGCGCGTTCACGATGGCATAAGTGAGGGGGGCACTTGGTGGGGATTGAGAGAGGCTCACCAGTCCAAACGCCAATAGACTAACGAACAACACTCCTACTCTCACCCTTTTTGGCATCTCCCCTCGCATCGGCAATACCTCCTTCCGAAAACCTAACGCAAGGTTCTCCAAAGGCATGGACAATTTTGTCGTGTCAGACAAAGCAATTGCTCAAAAGTTGAAGGTCAGTGAAATGGCCTGCAAGTTTTGCTATCTTCGGAACAGGAGGCTTTGCCCTTTTGGAGCGATGCTCCTGCATATCTGAAAAGTATCAGCACTTCTGGAGGGTTCGCCTCTTGGCGAACCGAACGAAGAAGTTCGGCGCCTTAGGAAAGGCAACCTCCAGGTTCCTGTGTTCGTTTTCGCAGTCAACCAAAGCTTGACCGATCACCGGGTAACGGGCATAAAGCAATTAAGCATCCCGAGTGGCATAATGTTCCGGTAGGTGTCAAATGGATAAAGACACGCTTGAGGCGGTGGACCCAGCATGAAACAGCACCGCCTTAAAAGGGTTCAGACGCTGTCCATACCGCTGCGCCGGAACCGCAGCCTACTCCTTATTGTGTATCGTG
>VAPR01000273.1_pt1 | contig 36384 bp, 34 predicted proteins | sample 3380701 | NCBI WGS metagenome assembly VAPR01 (sample SAMN11536904, study PRJNA540576) | hot springs metagenome | isolation source: hot spring wet sediment | place: Spain: Lobios | collected 2014-01
AGGGAGATGAAGATGGCGGCGTGTCTGCAAAAAGTTCGGACACTTGACCCACGGGTTATATCTGCATGGGATGTCCTCACGATGGCCACATGGAACGGGGCGAGGGCCATGGGAAAACTCAATATGCTGGGAAGCCTCGAACCCGGCAAAAAAGCAGACATCGTCATCGTAAGCCTAACAAGGCCCTCGGTCACACCGATTTCGAACCCTGTCTCCCTACTCGTATACGCTGCATCGGGAGCTGACGTACGCGACGTCATGATAGACGGAAAATTCGTCGTCAAAGACAGGAAGGTCTTGACCATGGATGAGGAGGAGGTAATCAGGCAGGCCAACAAGCATCTCGAAAGAATTGTTTCAAAAGTGGACCCCAACCTTGACCTGCTTAAAACGATGTAGACCCGAGGTATTCTATCACTGGTAGCACTTCACCTGTTACAGAGTAGAGAAGCGGCTCCGTGCAACCTGCATCCACATACTCCAAAATTTTCCGTTTAATGGTATTGAGGTCACCAACAGCCATCAACTGGGAGGCGAGCTTCTCGTCAACCACGTCGACTGCTTTCTCCAGCTTCTCAACTGTTGTCGGCCATCCTCCAGTAATCTCCCTGATTTCGCTGGTAATTTTATCCGGAACACCTGACGCCAGCGCAATATGCGGCTCCATGGCAAGATACTCCGTCACCATTAGCCGGGCTTTTCGAAATGCTTTCTCAAGGTCAACCGAGTAAGAGACAGCGAGAAGCTGGGGCCTATCGATGTCGGCAAGTTTTCGCCCTGCTTTTCTAGCACCGTTCTCGATGTGCTGTATTGCTTTTCTGTTGTATTCTGGTGAGACGAGGTAGTTGAGCAGCACGCCGTCAGCTATTTCGCCGGCTAGCTCCATCATCCTGAACCCAGTTGCACCCACGTAAACAGGTACGCGGTGAGGGACACGTTCTAGTCTGACCCCCCTAATCTTCACAAATTCTCCCTCGAAAAACACCTCTTCTCCTCCGAAAAGCTTCTTCAAAACAGTCACGTGCTCATACATCGCCTGAAGTGTTTTTCGTCGCTCTATCCCAATTTTAGAGGCCATCGGCTCCCACAATACGCCTATGCCGAGGCACGCTCTTCCATTCGTTAACTCGTCAAGGGTGGTGAAAGTTGTTGCGAGAGTGACTACGTTCCGAGTCCACGTATGCAGCACCCCTGTTCCGAGTAAAATTTTCTCGGTGACGGCCCCTAGTGCAGCTATCGATATTGTAGAATCTCTTGAGGTTCTTGACTCTCCCTGCCAAATGCTCGTGAACCCAGCGCGCTCAGCCAGCTTAGCATAGATCATCTCGTCTCTGAGAGGCGTGGAAGCGGTAAAGTAGAGACCTACTCTACTGAGTTTTCCAGACATTTTAAATCCCTGCCCAAAGTTTTTCAGCTGCTTTAAGACATTTCTGCCTAATGGTTTCTTCATCGCCAGTTACTAGTTTTCCTTTCTCGACTACTACCTTGCCATCGACGACCACTGTGTCGACCCATGAGCCGCTTGCGTAGACGACAACCTGCGTCACGATGTTTTCGGGTGTTACAGGTGTGGGAAAATTGTTTCTGAGCAGAACCAAGTCGGCTTTGTAGCCTTTTTCTATTCTGCCGCCGAGGTATCCGAGTGTTTTTGCACCGTTTTCCGTCGCCATCTTAAACACGGTTTCAGCTGGCATGACGCCTGCGTTTTCCTTGGCGGCTTTATGCAGCAGCCATGTGTTCCGCATCACCTCAAACATGTCTACTATGAAGCCGTCTGTGCCTAGACAAACGGTCAACCCGCGTTGAAGCATGTCAGGCACAGGTGCAATTCCTCCACCCACTTCACCGTTGCTGAGCGGCTGATGAGAAACTTTTACATCATGTCGCGCGAGGATGTCCAACTCCTCGAGTGTCGTCTTCACACACTGGGACGCAAGCACATCGCTTTTCCAGAACCCGAGCTCCTCGTAGAGTTGGGCAGGGTATTTTCCATAGTTTTTTAGAGCCTGCTGCGTCTCGAAGATTCCCTCTTCGAAGTGGATATGTATCCCTGCCCCTGTCTTGTCAGCATCGGCTCTAACTCTCCGTATGAAGTCGGGTGAACATGTAAAGGTGGTGTGTATGCTGTGCATGCCCCTGACCAGTCCACGCCGCTGGTTCATTTTTTCTACAAACCGTTTGTTTTCCTCGAGTCCCTGTATCCCGTTTTCTGGACTCATTCTCTCGGTTGCCTCAAACGAGAGCACGGCCCTCAGCCCAACCGACTCCACCACACGGGCCTCGGTCTCGAGCACGTTAGGCAAAGCGTTAGGTGCCTCGAGGATATCGGCCACACAAGTGGTTCCCGTTTTCAGTCTCTCAACCGCCGCGTAGTGGATTGCCGCTTCGACCATGTTTTTGTCTAGCCTGTCCTCAACATATGGCCACCAGAAGTTTTTCAGAAAGTCCCAAAAGTCGTTGAGTCGTGTCTTAATAGGAATGCCGTGCGCGAGCACTCCATACATATGATCATGTGCGCTGACAAGTCCCGGCAAAACAATCATACCTGATGCATCGATTGTTTTCTGCGCGGTGTAGCCGGATGGATTATCTTTTCCAACATCCACCACAACATCATCTTTCACAGCCACGTAGCCAGGCGAATAAACAGGCCCATCGGCTCCCGTCAACACAAGCCCACCTACAACCAGCAAATCTACCTCGGTCATTTTCTCACCATACTCCACAGACGATTGGGAGACATAATAGAGTAGTTTATTGTCTTTCGGATGCCGCATTTCCTTAGAGCATCTTGAATGGCGTTTGCTATTGCCGCGTTCACGGGTATTGTCGCGGTTTCTCCAACTCCTTTGGCCCCGCGGAAAGTATAGGGAGAAGGGTCATTAAGATGTATTATCTCGATGGCGGGCGTCTCAACGGCCGTTGGGAGAAGATATTCGGAGAAAGTGGTTGTCAGCGGGGCCGCTTCGTCCGAGTAAACCACCTCCTCGAACAAGGCGGCTCCATAAGCCTGTACTGCACCACCGATGAGCTGTTCATCAACGTCTTCGCGGCTGAGGTATGTGCCCCCATTCTCAGCCAATACGAGCTTCTTCACTTTCACCTCGAAGGTTTCTGGATCAAGTGTAATGATGGCAGCGCATGCGATTGTTGAAACCGCGGCCGACGCATTCATCCTGCCAAGTTCATCGGGAGCCTCCCAGATGTTAGGCGGGTCATAAACCGCTTCAGCCATAAGCGACAAGTCCATGTCCTGTGGAAACATGTTGGGATGGTTGTACACCTTCCACGCAAGCTCAGAAAGCGTAAGGCCGTTCTCTATCGCGTCTTTTACAAACACTCGTCCGTTTTCGAGGATAACATCTTCGGGCCCGCATTCAAACAATATGGATGAGATATGTTGAATTTTTTTGCGAAGCATGGTGGATGCTTTGGCAACGGCTCCACCCACCATAACCGCTCCTCTGCTGCCCCACAAGCCTGTGCTAAACGGCGTCGATAGCGTATCACCCAACACGACCTCGACATCTTCCTCAGGCACCGATAAGATTTCTGAAACAATTTTTGCCAAGAGTTTGTCAAGACGTGTGCCCATCGAAACGGCTCCGGAGAATACGACAGGTTTGCCGTCCATCGAGAGTTTGACGGCGGCAGCCTCGCTCGAACCCCACCGTTGCGACACACCGCTCATCGTGGGAACAGAGCCTTTCACACCGACTGCATAGCCAATTCCTACAACTTCGGTATCTTTGCCGACAAGTTGACCGACCCGTTGGACTAGTGTTTCAAAGGTTTCGAGAGGCCTACCACTGTCAAGAATCATCCCTGTAGCCGTCATGTAAGGGATGTCCGAGGAAGAGATAAGGTTACGCCTCCGTACAGTAACGGGGTCGAGGCCAAGTTTCTCGGCCAAGATGTCTAAAGCTTTTTCGCGGACAAATGTGGCTTCTGGATGACCGAACCCCCTATAGGCCCCCGCAGGCGTCTTGTTTGTTACAATCAGGCTGACTTCGGCGGCGTAGTTCTCTATGCGGTAAGGGCCGGGCAGCATGTCTATCACGACATGAGCAAGCTCCAGATAGCTATGCGGTATCAGTGGATAGGCGCCTACGTCGAGATATGCTTCGTCTATGAGAGCCTTTATTCTCCCATCTCTGTTGGCGCCGATTTTGATGCGGTGGACCTGTTCCCGTGAGTGAGCCGCAGCCGAGAGGTTTTCACGCCTGTCCTCGACCCATTTTACGGGTCTGCCGGTTATCATGGACAGGGCCGCGACTACAACGTCTTCTGAGTAGGTGTGGCCTTTTTGGCCAAATCCACCGCCTATATCTGGTGCAATTACCCTTATCCTGCTCTCAGGCAAATTCAAAACCTCTGAGAGTATTGTCCTATGCATGTGAGGGTTCTGGTTTGGCGACCAAACCGTGAGGAACCCGCGGCCCGCATCGTAGCTTGCAACCGCGCCCCTTGTCTCCATCGGAGAAGGAGCCACCCGATGTGTTGAGAATTTTCCTTCCACAACTACCTCGGCCTTCTCCAGCTCATCGAAAGGGTCACCGTATTTTCTCGAAAACTTAACCATCGTGTTATTTTCCCAACCCTCGTAAAGCTCGGCCCCGGAGCTGAACATGTCCGACAAGGGTGGCAGCGGCTCATAATCGATTTCAACACTATTTGCAACGTCGTATGCTCTGTAGAGGTCTTCGGCCACGACGGCGGCTACGGGCTCACCAACATACCTAACGCGCCCGTTTGCCAAAGGCGTAACCTCCATGGCTCTGCATCCCTCAAAGGGGAAAGAAAGCCGAAACGGCTTGACAAAATCACTCAACATACTCCAAGTAAATACCCGGGCTTCCGAGATGTTTTCCGGAATTTTCAAACCATGTACTGCAGCGTGTGGATAGCTGCTCCTGACAAAAACGCAACGAAGCATCTTCGGCAAAGATATGTCGTCGACGAAGGAGGCGTGTCCTGTTAAGAATTTTACATCACGCATTGACATGGTGTTAAATAATTTTGATTTATCCTTTACATCTTTATTAAAGATTTTGCTCCCACTCAGTCCCTATTCATAAACGCTTATAACCGAAGCAATAGCTGAATATGGACCGTGAGTAGCGAGGAAAGAATAGTTAGGAAAAGGAGTCCGACAACGCTCGTCGCCCTGTTTATAGTCTCCGCCGCCATCACAGCTGTCCTCGGAGCCTTCGGAAGCATCGTCTTTCCATTTTTAGCTCCGATATCGTCTTTCTACCCAGGCGTGGCCTTCCAAGTCAGCTTTGGAGTATGGTTCGGAATAATCGGCGCACTGGCAGGAGGTTTTCTCGGCCCCTTCATAGGGATAGTGCTGACCGGCACATCGGCGCCCATCGCTGCGGCTGTCGCTGTGGGAGACTTTTTCCAAGCCTTCATCCCAATGCTGGCGTTCCGTCTCGGTAGGTTCGACCCACGTCTCAAGTCAGGTAAAGACTGGGCGGGACACATAATCTTCAACGTGGTGATTGCCCAGGCCGTAGGCGCTACAATAGGTTCTGGGTCCTTGGCCGCTTTCGGGGTCTTTCCATGGGACATCTGGCCAATTGCGTGGCTAGGCTGGTTCGGTAGCAACGTCGTTGTCGTCGGCGTCATAACGACAATCCTGTTCAAGGTCTTCTCAGATTACCTGATGCGAACAGCCCTCTACATCGAGCGGTTCATCTAACCGGGCATGGCGTTCATAATAAGCGACATTCTAAAAGGCCTAATCCTCTACACCCCCAAAAACTCTTTTTTTGTCAAAGTTCACCCCGCAGTAAAACTGTTTGTCGTAATAGTATTCAGTTTCGCCGCTTTGTTAACCCCTAACCACAGCCTCGCCCTAGTCAACTTGATACTCATTGTTGTAACCGTTGTTGCGGCACGGGTTCCGGCGAAGGCTCTTCGTCTCTACACCTTTGTCATAGGGTGGATGCTGCTGGTTTCCTTTATTTTCTATAGCTTCTTCACCCCGATACGCTCCGGCCCCATTTTGGCAACCGTCGGTTCCTTGAGGATAGGTTATGAGAATTTTATGGCGTGGCTGCTTGTCGCACTCAAGTTTCTCGCGGTCAGCTACGTCACGGCCCTACTCTTGGCCACTACTAAGCATAGGGATTTGGCAGTTGCTCTGAGAACATGGAGGTTGCCCTATGTCGTCAGCTTCACCTTCGCATCCATACTGCGTAACCTCGCGGTTGTATCTGTCGACTTGTTCACCATCATCGATGCACAGAGCTCTCGCGGTCTCAACTTCCGCAAAGGAAACCCGGTCCAAAGACTTGCGAAATTTGTCCGCGTCGGCATACCTCTTATATACGTATCCCTCAAAAGAACCGAGGAGATGAGCAATGCCATGGCCTCGCGTGGCTTCAAGGTCCGTGGAAAGAAAACGATGTATTACATCATACCGATGCGGATGAGAGACTACTTGGTTTCTGGGTTATTTACTCTGCATCTCGCCATAGTGCTCGCTGTCATGCTGGGAGTTCTGCCATTCCCCAAATTCGTATTTTTCTAAAGGAGATACGTGGGGCCGGTGCTGCGGTAGTAAAACCTCGGCGGGTCAAACAGGTATTCGTCTGGGCATGTAACTTTGAGCTGTTTGTTGTTCAGCTTTATGTTGCGGCGGCTTGGTCTCGAGTCTTTGCCCCTTAGCCCGACAAGGTTTCCGTCAACTATGACGCCGGCGATTCCTATCATGTCACCTGCCTCGATGCTTTCTAACGCGTCGTTGCCCACACTTCCGGGAGGAGCGTCCATTACCAGAAGGTCGCCTGCACGGCCTGGCTCAATTTTACCCATGTTGAACTCGCTGGAGTATTTTCCGTAGCAGTCCAGTATGTTGCCTGTGGCTGTTGCGATGGCTTTTTCCGCTTGAAGTCCACATATGGATGAGAGAAACAGGATAGCGCGGTGGATGGCTACGGGCAGGTAGCCCTGGCCGGTGGGAGTGTCGCTCCCTACAATCAGTCGCTTAAGCTGGTTGCGCGACTTGAGATACTCATAGACACGTAGCGCCATCTTCATGTTTCCATAGGGTATGATCTCGAGCTTAGCATCTCCGGTCCCATCTATCGCGGCTTTAACAACCTCCCAAGGTGGAGCTGTTGTGCCGCCGTTGATGTGAGCTATTTTGTCCGGCTTAATCGATGAGACAAGCTCGGCTGTCATGTTGAGGCTCTCTGGCAATACGCCAGGCCCGAGGTTCGTGGAGACAAAGTATCCCAGCTCCCGTGCCCATGACACCATTTCCTGAATTTTTTTGGGGTCGTTGATGTTGGATGAGCCGCCTATCTGGCCGACACGCCACACTCCAGCGTTGCGTAGCTGCACAAAGTCTTCACGCGTTAACCCTTTGACAAGCATTATGGAGCCCGCGAAAACCTTCATCGCTCCTCCTGGCCTATAGTTTTTGTATGCCTTTTGCGAGAGAATGGCTGTAGCCTTTACTCCTTCTGGGTCGGCGCCATAGAAGAGTGGCAGCCCCTCAAACTGCAGCCATTCGTCGACGATGGTTGCTGTGCCCTGCAGCAGTGTTTCAGTGAGGAGACCGACCATGTGCTGCATCGGAGAAAAGTCACCAAAGGATAGGTGAGTGTGCGGGTCTATGAAGGTGGGTGAAGCAGTCATTCCATCGGCGTCTATGACGATGTCCGCCGATTTCTCACCAATCTCGTCACTGTATCCAACCGCCTGTATGATTCCGTCAACTATTTTTACAGTGTCTGCTTTCAGAACACCCTTGTCCCAATCTCCGCTAACAAGCTTCCCTATGTTTGTTACAATTGTTGTAACCACGTCGCTTTCTCAGGCTTGAGGAGATTTATGTTTATTTGTTTAAGAGGTTCTTCACGGATTCTACGAACTCGGCGACAGTGAGGGAGGGTTCTTCAAACCCGAGGTTTGCCATGCGTGATGACAAAATGGTTACCTGCGGAGGCTTGAGTTGAGCATCTCGGAGTTTTTCAAAGTCGGTTAACGCCTGCCGGGTCGGCTTGTCGATAAACACCTTTCCATCCTTCATTATTATGCATCTATCAGCATACTCCGCAACCAAGCGCATGTTATGGGTGATGAAAACGACTGTTTTTCCCTCCTTGTTTAATTTTTTCAAGATCTCCATTACCTCATAGGACTGTCTCATGTCCTGCCCAGTTGTAGGCTCGTCCACCACAAGGGTGTCTGGACGCATCGTCAAGACGCTGCACAACGCGACTCTAAGTCTGTCAGCCTTGCTGAGTAGAAACGGGTGAACATCCCGGTATCGATCAAGCCCAAACAATCTGAGAGTCTCGTCGACGACTTGTTTAACCTCGTCCTCGGATGTGCCAAGATTTCTTGGCCCGAAAGCCAGCTCCTCCCAGACGGTTCTCATACATATCTGGTGGTCGGGATTCTGGAAAACATATCCAACTTTTTTGGCAAGGTCGGCCACGGAGGCTTCACGTGTATCTATGCCATGGACTATCATCTGACCACTTGTTGGCTTGAGTAATCCATTAATGTGTTTAGCTAGAGTCGTTTTACCGGAGCCGTTGTGCCCTATAAGAGCCACGAATTCGCCGCGTCTGATTGATAAGTTAACATTGTGAAGAGCCACTACCCCGTTTGAGTAAACGTGGCTCAGGTTTTTCGCCTCGATTACGTTATCGTTAGACAAACTTTTTCACCGGTATCAGTTTTTTCAACATCTCCTCGGCCTCGTCTAACGTGATGGGTATTTCCAGCTCGTTAGTGAGTTCTCTTCTGAGGAGAAGAGCTATCTCCACCACCTGTGGAGCCGGTACGCCCGATTTGGATAATTCCTGGGAGTCTTTAAAGAAGCCTCTGAAGTCTCCATCATAGAGAATACGGCCCTCATTCATCACAACCAACTTGTCAGTGAAAGGCGCCAGCTCCTCTAAAATGTGTTCAACAACGATTATAGTGATGCCTTGTTTCTTGAGGTGTTGTAGTACGTTAACCACTTCTTCTTTCCCTATAGGGTCGAGCTGTCCAGTAGGCTCGTCGAGAATCAAGACCTTAGGCTTCATGGCCAGTGCCGCCGCTATCGCGACGCGTTGTTTCTGGCCGCCCGAAAGTTCATAGGGCGCCCTCTCCAGCAAGTCCTCAACCCTAACAAGCTTAGCCACCTCATAGACTCTTTCCCGCATCTCCTCCAGAGGCAGAGCAAGATTCTCAAGTCCGAAGGCGATCTCATCCTCCACAGACATCGTCAGGAACTGGCTTTCAGGGTCCTGGAAAACAATCCCAACCAAGTTGGCCATGTCTGAACTGTCGAGAGAGAAGGTGTCCTTCCCAAAGACGTTCACTTTTCCCTTCAATGTGCCGTTGTAGTGATGAGGGATAAGGCCTGACATGGCGAGGCATAGGGTTGTCTTACCAGCGCCCGTCGGCCCGGTAATTACCACAAATTCCCCTTCTTGGACAGAGAGGTTTATGTCTGATAAAACCCAGTCCGAGCTTGTGGCGTATTTCCACCAGAAAGACTTGACTTCTATAGGTTTCTCGCTCACCCAGCATCACCTTTTCATCAACTATTTAAACATCTTTCGAACTTTTTCGACAACATCTTTCGGCAAGCTCGGAACGGTTGTCTGGGAATGTTTCCAATGTGGTGGTGTGGTTGCATCTATGACAGCCCTGCTTGTGAACCCTGCTTTTTCCTGCGAAGGGTCAAGCATGTTCCCATCTGTGACTGGGAACAAATGTATGTTGCGGTCTGGCTGGCTTCGTGTAGCGACTGCCCACAACACTTGTTTTTCGTCAAACACATCTATGTCGCCATCGACGAGGATAACATATTTCACGTAGGGGTTGGCGCCCATGAGAAACATTGCAGCCCGTATCTGGATACCCTCCTTCGCCTCTTTATCCACGGAAAGAATTGCTACAAAATGTGTTCCCCATACAGGGAAATTGATTGCTTTCACCTCAGGTATGGATTCTTTGAGTTTTTTGTACAAGTTGGCCTGCATCGGTAATCCACCTAGCAGTAGATGTTCGGATGAGTTGGCGGGGATAATGGTGTGAAAAATTGGTTTTTGTCGATGTGTGATGCAGTCGATGATCATTACGTTGCGGGTGGAGCGGCCTGAGACATAGCCGGTGTATTCGGAGAAGGGGCCTTCGTCTTCGTAGACATCGGTCAAAATCCGGCCCTCGAGAACTATCTCCGCGTTGTGGGGCACAAGGATGTCATTCGTTTCGCATTTAACCAGCTCAACCGGCTCTGATGCAAGGGCGCCAGCCAATTTGTATTCATCGGTTGTCCTAGTGGCTGCTGCGAGATAAAGTGTCGGATGACATCCTATGACGACGGAGACGTGTAGCCAAGGTCGCCTGAGCTCGACGGCTCGGTTAAAGTATCTCCAGAGGTTGCCTCGAGAATGTATGCTAACGCCTAGTCTGTTCCTGCCTTTAACCATGAGTCGGGCAAAGCTCAAGTTCACTTCTCCGGTTTCGGGATGGTTTGCCACAACAATTCCCGACGTTATGTATCGTCCACCATCCTCCAAGAAAAACTTCTGAGCAGGTAACATGCCTAAATCAACGTCGCCGTAAAAATGCTTCACCTCCTTGACAGGCCCCGTAGAAACAACCTCTGGCTCAACCGTAGCACCGGTTTTCTCGAGCCATCTATCATAAAAATTCAATGCATCTGAGCCAATCATCCGCGCGACACGATTCCTAGAGCCAAAGATGTTTGCCACAACTGGCATGGTGTAGTCAGAAACTTTTTCAAAGAACAGAACAGGGCTGCCTCTCTGCTCAAACATCCTCCAGACAGCTGTTATCTCATAATCAGGTGAGACCGGTTCGGAAACTTTCACAAATTCCTCCGGATAGTTTTGTCTGAGGTCTTCGAGATATTGACGTAGGTCTTTCATCAGTCGAAGGGGTGTCGCGGTGTTTTTATCTATTATGAATCATTATAAACGAGCAGCCAGCGTCCAGTTGCTGTGCGGCTTGGCATCGCTCTTGTTCCGGAGTTTATTGGAAGGGTGAGGATGGTTTCCACCGGTGTCTCAGCGGAAAGGGTTGGTTACGATTCTGTGTGGGTCCCTGAGCATCTGAACGGCGGCGAGGCCTTCTCTCTGCTCGGTGCGATAGCAGCTAGGACTTCGAGGATAAAGCTCGGAACTGCAGTGGTTAGCATAAACCTCCGCCATCCATCACTTACAGCCTTGGCAGCCGCGACGCTGAGCGATGTCTCAGGAGGACGCTTCACTTTAGGCCTTGGTTTGGGAGATCCGACACAGCTGAGAAACTCCTTCGGCATAGTGGACGAAAAACCGGTGAGGTCGATGATTGAAGCTGTTAAAATTTGTAGACAAATCTTCCAGGGAAAGTCAGATTTTGAAGGCGAAAGGTTTCAATCACATCTTCATCAACTAGTTAAGCCGGCGAAGCCTCCGAAAATATTCATGGCAGCTGTGGGTGATCAGATGCTCAGAGCAGCCGGGAGACACGGAGACGGAGTAATCTACTCAGTCTTCATGTCGCCTGAATCTATTGAAAAATCAAACGCAGTAATAAAATCTATGCCGATGTTCTCGCGTAGAAGTGATGATTTCGTGTTTATGGGATTGTTGGCAACAGCTTCAGAGAAGAATCGCCAGCAATTGAGGGAGTTGGCGGCTGTTTTTCTCTCATGGCCACGCAGAGCTGAGCAATCTCTTTCAACTTGGTTACTCCATAAAATAGATGTGGAGAAGATAAGAATGCTTCTGTCAAGAGGTGAAACAAGAAAAGCCGGTGAAATGGTGGACGACGAGGTGCTCGAGAGTTTCGCATGCATAGGCAACTTCAAAACAATACACAGGAAAATCAGAGAGTTTCTCGATGCCGGGATAACATATCCTGTCCTGTATCCTGTGGGCGATGCCAAACATTTTTTGGAGAGAAAGGTATAAAGCGTGAGGTAAGCTTGCAGTATGTGTTGAGGGTTCTGTATTTAGGTGTGGCTGCTGTTGTTGCAGCCGCTGCTGTAATAGCCTTGGTTTTCGGTGTGGGTTCTCTTCCAGAGGTCTCAGACATATCTATGAGAAAAGGCACTAACAGCGCTGGTATCTTTTTCGACCTTCACAACAGGGGATTTCTGCCCGACTGTGTTGTCGATGTGGAGGTGCTGGGCGAGGCTCACATGGGTGAGCAGGCTCTTCGGGCCGAGCTCCATAGAACGGTCATGGAGGACAACGTGATGAGGATGGTTAAGGTTGATAAGGTCTGTGTCCCACCCTTCAGCACCGTCAAATTGAGAGGTGCCGAGGGAGAAGGGTACCACATCATGGTCTTCGGGGAGGTGGAGCATTTCGACAGCTTCCACGTTCATCTTAAGATGGAGAGCGGTAAGGTCATACATTTCGATGTCCAGCCCCTGGGGACAGGGTATCAGCACAGCCATTAAACCAGCCCTTATCTGAAAATTTTTTGGGTCTGAGAGAAGGCATACTATATAAAGGGGGAATTATCAAGGATTGACGATGTCGGCAAAACCACACATGAACCTTGTGGTCATAGGGCACGTTGACCACGGAAAATCGACGACGATGGGCCACTTTCTCTACAAGATGGGGGCAATAGACGAACGAACTCTGAAGACCTACGAGGAGGAGGCGAAGAAGATCGGCAAGGAAAGCTTCAAGTTCGCCTGGGTTCTTGACAGGGTTAAGGAGGAGAGGGAGCGAGGATTAACCATCGACCTCGCCTTCCAAAAGTTTGAGACCAGAAAGTATTACTTTACGCTCATTGACGCACCGGGCCATAGAGACTTCGTCAAGAACATGATTACTGGCGCAAGCCAAGCAGACGCAGCGATAATGGTTGTTTCAGCAAAGAAGGGTGAGGCGGAAGTAGGTATAGCTCCCGGTGGTCAGACGCGGGAACACGCATACCTCTCCTTCGTTCTCGGGATTCGGCAGTTGATCGTTCTGATAAACAAGATGGACGACAGCTCTGTCAACTGGTCGAAGGGAAGGTATGAAGAGGTTAAGCAGATGGCTGGTGACCTTCTCAAGACCATCGGATACAACATCGCCAAGATAAACTTCATACCTGTTTCAGGGTGGCTGGGAGACAACCTTACTGAGAAAAGCACCAACATGCCATGGTATAACGGCCCAACACTGTTAGAGGCTCTTGACATGCTCGAGGAGCCGCCTAAGCCAATAGACAAGCCACTGAGGATACCGATTCAGGGCGTCTACTCCATCAAAGGTGTAGGTGTTGTCCCAGTGGGGAGAGTTGAGCAGGGTGTTTTGAAGCCCGGAGACATCGTGGCCATCTATCCTGGAGGGTTGAAGGCAGAGGTCAAGTCAATCGAGATGCATCACCAGTCGCTTCAGCAAGCCATACCCGGCGACAACATCGGGTTCAACCTCAAGGGTGTTGAGAAAAACCAGCTGTCCCGCGGCATGGTCGTGACCAAGCCCGAGACACCCGTACCCGTTGCAAAGGAATTCATCGGCCAGATATACGTTATCTACCATCCGACTGCGATAGCCGTTGGATACACGCCCGTTCTCCACATACACACGGCTCAGACAGCGGTGAAATTTGTTGAGCTGATACAGAAGATGGACCCGAGGACGGGACAGATAACCGAGAAGAACCCCTCTTTCCTCAAGACCGGCGACGTTGCTGTTGTGAGGCTGAGGCCCCTTAACCCGGTTGCTCTGGAGCCAGCCAGCATATCGCCAGAGCTGGGCCGCTTCGCCATAAGAGACAGCGGCTTGACTGTTGCAGCAGGTGTCGTTAAAGAGATAACCGAAACCGCTTAAACAACTTTTTTCCTTTACTTTGTTGTCATCTGCATCTCAATAGCGACATCGTCGGGTATCTGTATACGCATTATCTGCCGCATAACTCTCTGGTCAGTTATTCCGAGGTCAATGAGCCTGCGGTGAATACGCATCTGATGTTTTCGCCATGTTTTCGTGCCTTCGCCGCATGGGGATTTACGTGTAGGTATGACGAGCTTTTTGACTGGAAGAGGTATGGGCCCAGATATCTTGGTTCCCGTTTTCTCGGCTATTTCCTTGATCTCCCTGCATACCTCCTCGAGCTTGGTGAGGTTCGTGCTGGTAACCTTGATTCTCACTATCTGCGTCATCTCGGTCTAACCTTGTATGCGGCTTGAACCAAGGTAAAAACCTTAACTTCAAAGAGCCCTACGTGTGACGTCGCTGTGCCTAAACCGGAGCCACGCGACGAGGAAAAACACGGCAGAGTATATGAGAAGACTTGAGACTGCGGTCCAAAGATTCTCTGCCCCGAATCCAATGAATGGTGCCCCCGGTGTGTTTATGCTCAGTCCGACGGAGTCGGTTAAGATGGTCGGTGTCAACCCGGTAGCAGCCCATGACGGCAACAATTTCACAACCTCGCGGAGCGTCAGGTCTCCGGAAATTAGGGCGACAAAGTTAGCATAGGTCTCGACCAAGACCGATGCGAAGAAGACCGCTCCAGCTACGATGGTTGACATCATGCTTCTCCTGAGAAGCTCTCCAAGGGCCAGTCCTAAGGCATAGAAGGGGGCTGCCGAGGCTATGGATGCGGCGAGAGCTATGGGAAATGTCTCGACCCGGGCCTGTGGGCCGAAAACGTACCAAGACACCGCGAGCGAGAGTATGGAATATGTGAAGATGATGAGGGAAAGTAGGACGAGGCCGCCGACGGTTTTGCCGAGGAAGTAGCTGCTTCTCTTCAGGGGCCGCGTCATCCAGTAATCGGCTGTTCCCAATTCATACTCTTCCGCTGACGTAGAAGAGCCTATGGTGAGAGCGAGGACATGGAGAAGGCCTGCCGAAGGAGCTATTATCCCCAGAGTCCAAGCGGCTCCTGAAAAAGCTTGAATAAACTGAGGAGGAAGCCTCGTCAACACAAGATACACGCCCAATTCAAGCAGAAAAGTTGTGGCCAAGAGAATTAGAACCCGTCTCCGGGCGAGACTCTTCCGCAGCTCATACTCGATGAGGATGAGATGGATCTTAGCCGCCGACAGATTCCCTCACCTTGTTTATGAAAACTTCTTCAAGTGAAGTTTGTGATAGCTTGAGCTCCCTCAACCCGTATCCAAGTTTCACTATTGTTTCGGCGATTTTTTCACGTGGGTCAAGTATTGGGTCGATACGTATGATAACCGTGTTTGCTTCGCTGCTGACTTCGAGCACGCCGGTGATTTCTCCAAGGGCCTTGGCGAGTTTGCCATCAGGCGTGGAGCCAAGCTCCGCGACGACTTGGGCCTGTCGGCTGTTGCTCAGTATGTTGGTGACCATGTCTTCGAATACTGTTTTTCCCTTGTAGATCATGGCAACGCGGTCTGATAGTCTCTGAACCTCGTAGAGCTCATGGGATGAGAAGATGATGGTTTTGCCTTGTTTCCTGAGCTCGAGGAAAACATCTCGTATATGGGTTCTTCCTACAGGGTCTACGCCGAGCATCGGCTCGTCGAGGACAAGTAGAGGGGGGTCGCCCACGAGGGCTTGCCCGATGGATAGACGCTGCACCATGCCTTTCGAGAAGTTCCCGATTTTTCTGTCGGCGTGGTTAACCAAGCCCGTCAGGTCCAGAATCCGTCTTACCTCGTTGTCCGCATCTCTGCCGAAAATTTGTTTCATGCCGCATGTTACGCGGAGAAGTTTCTCAGCTGTGAAGAAAGGTGGATAGGTTGGAATTTCTGGAGAGTATCCTATCTTCTGGTTGACTTTCTCCGGATGGTTGTAGGGGTCTAACCCATAAACCGAAACCTTTCCCCCAGTTGGTTTAAGCAGACCAAGTATGGCGCGGAGGGTGGTTGTTTTGCCTGAGCCGTTCGGCCCCACAAGCCCAAACGCCGCGCCCTCATACACAGTCAAGTCGATAGGGCCTATCTTAGCCCGGTCCCCGTAAACTTTGGTAAAAGAGTTGACAACGACGACTGGGTGCTTAGACATAGTGGGCTTTTTTCTCCCCAGGCTCGGTAGCTGTTCCCTTTCTCCGCATGCTTAGGAATGAGACCGCAGCTATCGTAGCCAACCCAGCGGCCAGCACAACCCAAATTCTGTCAAAGTAACCCGAGGATGATGTTGAAGGCTCCTTGGCAACATCCACTCTATCACTCATTTCGAAGAATTGTCCTGCGCTGGGTGGAAGACCTGATAGGAAGGAGGCCTGAATAGCTGTCAATTCTGTTGGTGAGATGACTCTCGTTGTGTTGAATGCCGAGAGGTCTATGTTGCTTGTCTCAAGAGTGAGTTTAAGAGATGTTCTCTTCCCTCCTGGGCCTGTATGGATGAGGTCGAGGCTGTAAAGAACTTTTGAAGGTGTTATCGTTTCGATGACTCCTTCAAGCTTGGAATCATCCCCATCTCTCCCAACAGATGCTGTGACTCGATAAACCTCAGTAACATACTCAAACCCTGAAACGGTTCGACGCTCCTTACCAACCTTCTCTACAGAAAGTTCGAGGCTGAGGTTTCCTCTCCGATAACTGTAAACACCCTCGTAGGCCGCCAAATCCACAGAAGGAGGTGAGAAATAACTGCTTGGAAGGTTCTTCTCCAGAGTCGCCACACCGTCGTTGAATGTTGCCTCGCTTCTTATACGCAGTCTTCCATCGGACAAAACATCTACAACAGAGACTGAGAATCCTCCGGAAACAGCTTCTCCACCATCCGAGGTGAAAACATAACTGTATGAGAAGTAATCGCCCTGCTCAAACCCTTCCACCGTCGAGAGAAACATGATAGCGACCAGGGCTATCGTGAAAAGGACTTTCATCATTTACCCCTCTTGGGAGAACAATTTAAAGGTAGCCAGATTACATCATTTGGACAGCTATGGCGAATGATTTGTCCGCGTTACGGGAGGAGTCGCGGCGTCTCGCGGTGGAGCTTGTTAAGATTTTGGCTGCACGAAGAGAAGTGGTGAACAAAATCGCCGACCTTAAGAAAGCATCGGGACAGCCATTAGTCGTGCCCAACGTTGAGGCCGAGGTTAGAAAAGCCATGCTCGAAGAAGCTGCTAAACACGGTTTATCAGTGGAGACGATCAACCGGATAGCGACGATCGTATTCTCGGACGCTGTTGAGCAGCAGCAGGCAAAGCCGAAGCCGGCTCTCACGCATTTTGACATTTTGAGAAGAGCGGTCGAGCTTCAGAAGAATGGACGCGAGGTCCAGAGGCTTGAAGTCGGTGAACCAGATTTAGGCGCTCCGCCAGAGGTTAGAAACTCTACGGCAAACGCGGTCTTAGAGGGGTATGCGAGATACATAGATTCACGTGGTCTCGCGGAGCTCCGTGCCGCTATTGTGAAGACCGTGTATGAGAGGTATGGCCTCGAGATTTCGCCGGAAAACGTTATCGTCACTCCAGGTGGGAGATTCTCCATCTACCTCGCTGCCAAAACTTTGCTGCGGGAAGGTGATGAGCTTCTCGTCATCGACCCGTCGTGGCCGATGTATAGACAGGTAGCACCATTTGTTGGAGCGAGGTCCATACATGTTAAGACAAGGTTGGAAGACGGCTGGACACCGTCACTGAACGAGATCGAGAAACACATAAGCCCGTCAACCAAAGCAATCATCCTCAACTACCCCAACAACCCTACTGGAAAAATTCTCGACCGCATAACCTTCAACAAACTCGTAGAATTCGCCACAGAACACGGCATCACCATCATAAGCGACGAGGTCTACGCAGACTATGTCCGAAACGGTCATGTCAGCATACTCGATAACGAGCTCGGTAAACAACATGTCCTGATACAATCCTTTTCAAAGAGCTACGGAATGACCGGCTACAGAATAGGATATGTGATAGCCGACAAAAACCTGATAGCTAAGATGGCGTCTATAATCGGGCTCATCATAACATGCGTCCCCGAGTTTATTCAGATGGGGGCTTTGACAGCTCTTGCACTCAAAGATACTCCGAAACAGTATGCGGCGGTCATGATGAGGAGGATGGAGCTGGCGGTTAGAGAGCTTGAGAAAATAGGTGCAGAGTTTTACAGACCTGATGGAGGGATGTATGTCTTTCCACGGATAGGGAAACTTGGTGACGACGCGATGGCTACGGCTTTTGAACTGCTTGAGTCAAAAGGTGTCGCTGTGGCCCCCGGATCAATCTTTGGAGGATACGACGAATTTGTTAGAATATCGCTGGGAGCATCTGATGAGTCCATAGTTAAGGGCATCAGGCTTCTAGGCGAGTTTATCACCGAGAAAGGTTCGAAACGTGGTTAAGAAAAAGGCGCTTGTTCTTGGAGCAGGCCCCATGGGCCTCTGGATGGCCCGGCATCTCGCAGAGAGAGGTTATCATGTCACCGTATATGATAAGGACAGAAAAAAGCTGCGAAACCTGGACGGCGGAAGAATTTCGGCAGCAAAAAACCTCACAGAAGCACTCAACAACAGCGCCTTAATCGTTCTAGCCATCGGTTCGTCAAGTACGGTAGACCTTCTTCCACGACTCATCTCAAAAACAGATGGGAAGACATTCTTCGATATTTCATCGGTCAAAACACCCATCGCCAAAGCTCTGGCAAGAAGCAAGATAAAGAATAATGTGGTCGCCCTTGTTCACCCACTATTTGGACCCGGCGCCAAGAAACTGAACGACAAATACGTTGTGTTAACCCCTTTTCGCAGACCGGCGGCAGAGTATCGTGTTTGTAGGGAGATTTTCCATCCTTGCACAATTCTCCGAATGAGTGTCACGAGGCATGACTGGGTGATGGCGTCTGCGATGGCTTTGCCAAGGCTTCTGATGCTGACCCTCCTCAACGGATGGAGAATGGAAAAGGTTAAGCCACTCACCGTCAGCCAAAGAGCCCTATTAGTTGCCGCTGCCCCAATACTTAGCGAAAGCCCCACACTTTTCAGAGAAATAATAGAAAAAAATCCCTATACTAGACAAACTCTTTCAAAAACAATCAAAACACTAAACCGCATGAGAAAAAAACCATCAACGGCATCGTCAATCTTCAAGCGGTTTCGGAGAAGAATAGGCTTCGAAAGCTACTTCAAAATCTACAAACTTCTCGAGGATGCCGCGTCTAATTCAAGGTAGACGTTAATAACATGCCACACAACGTCCAAGACATGGCGACCCATGATTGTCTGAAGATGATTTATTCGAAAAGAGAGACCCGGATGTTTCTCGACAGACCCGTTGAAACCGAGGTAATAAACAGAATACTTGAGGCGGGGCGTCTTGCGGGAAGCGCCAAAAACAGGCAGCCTTGGCAATTCATACTGATAGGAGACAAGGAAAACCTCGAGAAGCTCTCGTCCTATGGACAGTTTGCCCAGCACCTGCCCAGCGCAGCATTCGCCATAGTTATAACAATACCTGACGCATATTTTCAGGGCAGGTTCGACGCGGGCAGAGCTGCACAAAACATGATGCTCGCCGCATACATCCTCGGCCTCGGCTCATGTCCAATAACCCTCCACAACGAAGAAGGGGCCAAAACCCATCTCAACATACCGGAAGACCAACGCATAGCCATTTGCATAGCCTTCGGATACCCCAAGCCATCCAAACCACTAGGCAAAGTAATCAGAAAACCCATCCAAGAAATACTACACATCGAAAAATACGGCAACCAGCCAAAAAGCTAAGGTTTTTAGACAACATACCAAACATACATCCTACCAAGGAAGCCGGGGTCCCCAAGCCAGGTATGGGGCTGGTCTGCTAAACCAGTGGCCTTTGGCCGCGCGGGTTCAAATCCCGCCCCCGGCGGCTAAGAGGCACCGCAGAGACGCCTCGGAGACGTCTCCTAGACACCTTTTTAGTAAAGCAGCTGAACGAAAAAGGTGCCCGGTTGACGTCTTCAGGTTTTGCGACTTTTGACGAGGATTAGTGAGAGGATTACCAGTAGAGTTAGCAAAACGGATTGGGCTATCAGCATTATTAATGTGTATGTCTGCTCGGGTGTGGTGGGTTGTTGTGGACCTGGTGTTTGGGTAGTGTTGTCGGCTCTTTGTGGCGGGAGGTTCCCGCCTTTGGTCGGTAAAATGAAGATGACGTGTTTATTCTTCAATTGCGCAGCGTTTTTCGTGATGTTTTGCTCATTTATGAGAAAATCATCTTTGCCGAATGAGAGGTATCCGATGTTTTGGAGTATTAAATGCGAGGTGCCGATCAGCCAGCTATACTTTAGGCTGTGTGCCACAAACTCTATTCCTGTCGTGACGGCTGGGGCGCCGGAGAACAAGGTGCCCATTAGGAAAGAAAAGCCGACCAGGTCAACTACATGTTGCCGTTTCTCGTCAAAAACCGTATCGATTGATTGGTTGAAATTATCGACCGTGTATCGTAGGTAGGCCGGGTTGCTCAGTTCCCCGTGTAGGGGCCCGTGGTGGTTGAGGCTGTTGTCCATGTTTCTGTTGTTTGCAACTACTAAAACTGCTGCGATGGATGATAGTGAGAGGTCCATCAGCAGGATTAGCGACGACGGGGAAGACCTCTGCATATTCTCGTAAGCCCATTGGAAGACGGAGTTGGAGTAGAGGGCCCATGGTCTCAGGTTGGCCAGTTCATAATTGGGTATTAGTGCTGGGAAAAGGATTGAGAGCACGATTACGGCTAAGACCCAGAAAAATAGCCGGGAAAAAGTCCTGAACAGGGTTAGCTGCATGTTTTCACATCCAATTCACGTGCAAACTATCGCCGCGTGGTATAAGAGGGTTTTATTGATGTAGCATGATGGATGTTGGGCTGAAGATATTTAGAAGGTTTTAGACGTTTGGCGGGCTGGCGGATGTGCCGAGATTGGCGTCTGTCTGGAGAGCCTATTGCTTCCACCATATTTCAGTCAATCGTTTTTTGATTAAGAGAGGCTTTAGGTATTGGATGGTTTTCTCCAGTCCATCCTCTTGGCTCATCACTGGGTCTTCGTGCTCATAGCTCATGACGTAGTCATAGCCAACTTCCGCGAACGCTGTAATGACTCTTTTCCATGGAACCTGTCCCCATCCCGGTATCCTGAACCTGAAGCCTCTATCGGGCCGTAGCCAGCTCCCCGTGGGAATGGCCCCTGATGTAGACAAGTTTTCGGCCACAAGCTCCCCATCCTTCGCATGAGAGTGGAAAATTCTCTCTCCGAATTTTTTGATGAAGACAACTGGGTCAATAAGCTGCCAAACTAAATGGCTTGGGTCAAAGTTGAAACCAAACTCTTTCTTCCAATTAATTGCCCTAAGCGCTTGCTCCGCTGTTTCCACATTATAGGCCAGTTCTTGTGGATGCACTTCATGAGCGAACTTTACGCCGCAGCTGCTATAATAGTCCAGTATCCCGCCCCATCGTTCAGCGAACAGTTCAAAATAGGATTCAAAAATCTTGTCATAACCAAACGGAAAGTTGTACCATGCACCCCAGTTGGGGCATCCGATAAAACCTACTACAACAGGCACATCAAGTAGGCTGGCCACGTCGCATGTCTTCTTCATTCTATCGATGCCATACTTCACCTTCTCTTCATGGCTTCCCATATAGACGCCATCCGTCGACGCATCATGAGGCCCTAACACCAACTGGCCCTCCAGATGATTCGATATAGCCGAAATAAGCAGACCATTGTTTTCTACCACTCGCTTAATTTCCTGAGCCCCTCCGCCCAACGCTTTATCAATGTCTAAATGCCGGCTACCACGCCAGCACGCAATCTCAACAGCCTCGTAACCAAGAGAAGAAATCTGGGCTGCAACTTTTTCTAATGGAACTTCGTTGTACAGTACCGTGAAAACCCCTAACTTCATAAAACCTCACCGCATCTGCTAGACCCATGGCATATATATTTTAAAAGTGGGGAAAAACCATAAGCGGAGCTGGATTTTTGGGTGTCAGGTTTGAAGCCAGTTTCCTCTGCCGGGCCCGGTGGGACTTGAACCCACGACCTACGGCTCCGAAGGCCGCCGCGCTGTCCATTCTGCGCCACGGGCCCCGAGGCTGAGTGGTGCTGCCCGTGGTTATAAATGGTGGGGTTGGTTTAGAGGGTTATCAGTCCGTAAATGAAGAGGGGTATGAAGACGAGGCTTAACGTGTTGAGGAGTTTGATGAGGATGTGGAGGCTTGGTGCGTAGGTGTCTTTCATGGGGTCGCCGACCGTATCGCCTACAACCGCTGCCTTGTGCGCGTCTGAGCCTTTCCGTCCAGCTATCTCGAGGTATTTTTTGGCGTTGTCCATCGCGGCTCCTCCATAGAAGCCTAGAATAGCCAAAGGTATTGCTGAGACTGTTGCGCCGATGACCAGTGCTCCGACGGCTCTCCAGCCGAGGAATATTCCGACGATTATGGGCGTGAGTGTAACTATCAGTGTTGGCGCCACCATGAGCTTAAGCGCTGTTCTTGTGGAGATGTCTACGCATCTTCCATATTCTGGCCTGGCCTTGCCCTCGAGTATGCCTTTTATTTCGCGGAACTGTCTTCTAACCTCTTCCACCATTTGGAATGCTCCTGTGCCGACCGCTCTAACGGCATATCCGGAGAAGAGGTAGGGGAGCATCGCTCCTACGAAGAGGCCTATCAGGACGGCGGGGCTGTTGAGCTGTAGCTGGGTCGAGAGCTGCTCGATGTTGCTGAGGAGTTTGGCTGAAAGCTCGGGTGTGAGGTGGCTCAGCTCGATAATGCCGGCCATGTATCTTCCAACTTCGAGTAGGAATGCTTGGAAAAGAAGCAGGGCTGCGAGGGCCGCGGATCCCATGGCATAGGATTTTGTCAGCGCCTTTGTTGTGTTGCCGAGTGCGTCGAGGGGCTCGAGTCTATCACGTATTGTTTTCGGCGCGTTAGCCATCTCAGCTATCCCGCCAGCGTTGTCCACAATCGGGCCCAAGCCATCCATCGTGAGGACGAAGCCTGCTGTAGAGAGCATACCCATCGTGGCCATGGTTGTGCCAAACACGCCGCCGAGGAAGAGGTCGGGCAGGCCGACGGCCCGCGCCCATTCTATACCGAGCAGGAAAGATATGGCTATTGCGACGACCACAGTTATTACCGGCAGGGCCGTGGAAACCATTCCGACTGAGAGGCCTGAGACGACTGTTAGTGCGGGGCCTGACTCGCTGTTTGTGGCTATTAAGCTGACGTGTCGTGACTTTAGGCTGGTGTAGATTTCGCTGTAGAACATGATGAGTATTCCCGCGACCAGTCCAACAAGCATCGTGACGAAGAGGGGTAGGAACCCGCCTCCGAAGACAATGCTCGTCACAACATACATAAGTATAGCTGCAACGATTGATGTGACAATTAAGCCGTTGCGCAAGGGTTCAATAGATTCTTTGAAGCTTTTCTGGTATAGGGCCCATCCCACGCCTGCTAGCGTCGCGACTACACCGACCGCTCTCACCACAAGGGGGAGAACGACGTATGTTTCGTTGATTTTCTCAAAAAGTATGATGGATATGATGAGTGCTACAATCATTCCCCCGAGGTTTTCGGCTGTAACTGATTCGAAGAGGTCGGCGCCTCTTCCGGCTTCGTCTCCGACGTTGTCGCCCACTTGGTCAGCGATCACCGCGGGGTTGCGGGGGTCGTCTTCGGGTATGCCTGCTTCAACTTTGCCAACCAAGTCGGCTCCGATATCCGCGCTCTTCGTGTAAATTCCTCCACCAAGCTGTGCGAACAACGCGGCCAAGCTGGCGCCGAAGCCGAAGCCCGCCAAAACACCCGGGTCGCGGAAAACGAGGTAAAGAATCGTAAGCCCGAGCAGGCTCATGGCTATGACCGCGAGGCCGAGGGCCGCACCACCCATGGTCGCTACGCGGAGAGCGCTCACCGAGTCTTTTGAGGCGGCGTAGGTTGTGCGGACGTTGGCCCGTGTCGCGGAGTCCATGGCTATTGTTGCCGCGATGAGGGAGAAGGCGATTCCGAGGAGGAAGCTGCCACCTATCTGGAGACCGTAGACCAGCCCACCCATCTGTGGAAAAGCTGCGAAGCTGACTATGATGAGTATGAAAATGAATATGCTTATGACGAAGATGGTTCTGTACTGGCGTTTTAGGTATGCGATGGAGCCTTCTCTGATGGCTGACCAAACCGAGACAAACTCCGGCCCACCCTTTGGGTAGCGGTTTACCAACGCGACGAAGCCGACGGCAGACAGCGCACCCAGCGCGCCGAGGAGCAGAGCGACTGTGAGAAAATCTACCATCATCTCGGCTACTGAGGTTTTCCTTCTTCTATAAGAGTTTAATGAATTGCGTGATGCAGGGTAAGCGATATATTAGACTCCATGCTGTAACCCGTTTGTGGATACGGGTCTCCCTCCGGGCCAGGTTTGGGCGAGGAACTGGGTTATTTACTCAGCCTTGGGAACACCGAAAATTGATGCTGAAAGCTATAGGCTACGTGTCACGGGTCTTGTTGAGGAGCCGCGTGAATACAGTTATCATCAGCTTCTCGAGATGGCTGATGTCGAATATGTCAAATCCTTCCACTGCGTGACCAAGTGGAGCATCAAAGACGTTAGGTGGACAGGGGTGAGTCTGAAGAAACTGCTTGAGAACTCGCGGGTTAAGAAAGAGGGTAAATGGATTATGTTTGTGTGTGCGGATGGGTATACGGCTCCTGTGCCTTTGGAGGATGCTTTGTCGGATGACGCGATTGTCGCCTTGAAGATGGATGGGCGACCGCTTGAGATTGATCAGGGTTTTCCCGCGAGGCCGTTTATTCCTCATCTCTATGGGTGGAAGAGCGCTAAGTGGCTTACTGAGATTGAGGTGTTGCCGGCATATGTGGATGGTTACTGGGAGATGTATGGATATCATGAGAGGGGTAATGTTTGGGCTGAGGAGAGGTTTAAGGGCATGGGCTTCAGACACGCATTACGGAAGGCGGCGGGCATCATTCAGCGGGGAATTTGACAAACTTGGGCCAGCCAGGCCTCGCAGACCCGATGTAAAGCACAGGTTTGTAAACCCTAAGCATCCAATACTCGCCGAAATCATCCGAAGCCCGTGCATCAATAACCTTCGCCACGTAAAGCATGTGGTCACCCGCGTCAAGACGTGCCGAGACCCTGCACTCGAGATATGCGCTTGCGTCGACGAGGATAGGAGCTCCCGTGTTTTCTCCTGGCCTGTGCATCAATCCACATTCCTTTAGCTTGTCAACTGTTGTGGGCGCCGCGGGTTTTGCAAGTAGCTCCATCTTTTCAACGTGTTCGTGGGAGAGCCAGTTGACAGAGAAGGTTTGTGACTTCTCCACAAGCTGTGTCGTGGTGTGGTTTTTTCCAAGGGCCGCTGCTACTTTGGGCGGGTTGAATGAGACGGGCATAACGCTCGAGGCTAGAAGTCCCCCAACCTTTTCCCCATCCGTTGCAGTTACCACAGCGGCTAACTGCGGATAAAAGAGCCTATGAAACCTCTCAAACGGCACCTTCTTCAACATCCATCCCCTTCTCCAAGAATTTGACACGCTTCGTCGAGCGACGCGATTCTTTTGATGTTTGGCGCAGGCTTGACCTTCTTGTTCCAGTTCTGGTCATACAGTAGAACCATGCGCTGTGTGTTGGCTAGCTTCTCGGCTAGATGCGGCGAATCATCTATGTATACGTCGTAGACGAAGCTGGCTTTGCTTGCTTTAAGAGGAACCCAGATGAAGCGTCTATAGTTTATGCCGTGGTGTTTGAGCCATTGCTTGACGTATTCGATTGTCTCTGCGGGCCGCTGCGTCAAGATATCCACCTCCCCGACCATGTTCAGTTTCTCAACATCCTCGGCAACATCATCCTCTATGGGCATAAGCTCAGTCCATCTCCTCCAGCTCCGGGTGATCAACTCGATGAACTCTTGACGCGTCATGGAGAGCTTAACCCAGAACTCCCACTCAGTTATCATGTCACGGGATAGACGACGCCCCGTATCCTCTTCATACAGCCTGATAATCATACCAGCGAGGTCGGCGAGCACACCGTCAACATCAAGCGCTATTTTCATAACCGGCAGCCTCCAACTGTTTCGCCAACAGAGCCGCGATGTAAACGCTTCTAGCCTCCTCCCTGAGATATGATTCAAGAGTCGCCACGAACCTTGATGGCTTCGACCTTATCAGACGCATGCTGGGTCTCCTCCGTTTCTCCAAAAGGGCTCTTGTGAGCAAGTCAGCGGGGCTGATGCTCCTCGAGAGATTGAGAGATCTCTCCACAGTATCGAGAGGTAATTCGGTTGAAAGCTTTTCCTCCAGAATGTTCAACACATTCAAGAGCTGGCCGCTCTGCTCCAGTCCATTAAACAGAGCCCGAATACTAGATAGGCCTACTTCGTCGAGGACATTCCTCATTTTTTCGTTACTGTAGACGGCAACGGTGAATCCTTTGTCAATCAAGTTGCTCAACTCCGCGAGAATGGGTGAAGTGGATTCGGTGGTTGAACCCATTTCAAAAACCCCGGTGAAAACCTTCTCCTCCTCCCCGTCGAAAAAACCTACACCATACAGACCTGCTTTCAGATCATCTCTGAGGAGCAGGGCAACAGCAGCGACTGAAAGAAGCTTCAAAGCCTTGGATGGTTTTGGGAGGCTGATAACCTTCTGGCCCAGCTGCAGCGCGATCCGGTCACGAGCCAATATGTAGTCGATAATTTTGAGGGCATAATTTCTTGCGGTCTCCCAGTCCAGTTTCCGAGCCAGAAAATCGGCATAAACCTCCTCATCGATCTGCTGCAGAATTATCTCGTCAAGCTCATCTGGCATATATTGCTCGACATCTCTGCGGAGATTTGCCCAGTCTATTTTCGGGAGATGGCCAGCGCACTCCCCTTCATAGAACCTGACAAACTTTCTCTCCGCCAAGACAATCATGTCAAACTTCATGATCATGAGAGATAGGTGGTGAACTCTCCTCATCACTATGAGGATGAATGACGCGCCGAGACGGAGGAGTGCAGTGTCGTCGAGGGGAGAGGCTTCGACAGCGTAGCCGTATATGTAGTCGCCGTAGACACCGTATGTAGGCGTGGGAACTTCAACAACTTTTGCATCCCTTGTAACGTAGGTGCGATCACCTATCGTAAGCAGCTTTCTCCGGCCCGAGTAGATACGCCACTCAACCCTCTGCGGAAACTCTGTAAACTGTCCGAAGCCGTTTGACGGGAGCTGCGCGACAAGATGTATAACTGATTTTATGTTTCCCCTGTGAAAATCACGGACAAGGTTAGGCTCCTCACCCCATCGGAGCTTGGTTCTCTGATATTCTTCGAGAACAGGTGCTAGAGCATCGTGTCGGCGCAGCCTGCTTTCATAAATCGAGTCAACCACCACGGCTGTGACAACTCTTCCGTTTCTGCCGCCTGTCCTCATCTCTACTACGACGCCGTCGCTGCTCGGGTCAAAAGCACCAGGCTGAAACTTCTCCACCAAGTTGACATGTGAAATGTCCTCGAGGTTCCTTAGACCACCATCCTCCGCCGTTCTCCACCTCTTCACGCCATACGGCGGCGCAAACTCGTAAAAATTCATCTTAACCCATGCCAATTTCCCCGTGTAGGTTAGTTCACCGTCTTTTTCGAGTCCGAGACGTCTGAGAAAAAGCACATCCTCGCGGGGGAGCTTTGCTCTACGTTGAGGCGATTGATAGTCAAAAAGTGTTTTGAAAAGGCGTCTGTACTCGTTGTCGCGGTGTGCGAGTGTTTTCTCAAGTGGCAGCTCTGTCCATTTGCGGAAGACCTCTATGCCTCGGCTGAGTAGGTCTCTATCCCACTGGCTAAACGGTATGACTATCGTCTCTGTCCACGGTATCTCGGGCCTCCTGCCCTTACGTCCCTCTCTCTGCCAGAATTCACGCACCGTTTGGGGAAGCCCGAGGTGAACAACCCTACGTATTTGGCCTATGTCTATCCCCTGGCTGAGTGTCCGCGGTGTGAAGATGAGTTTTATTTCTCCATCCCGGGCGGCCTGCTCTATCTCTCGCCGCTGTGCCCTGAGAAGCAGATGATGATGACTTGCAACACTCATAGATACACCGAGTTCATTACGAACTTTACGTGCAAATTCCTCGGCCGAAGCTATGCCTGAGGTGAACACAAGTGTCAACGCCTCGTCTTCTGCATAATGTTTGATGAGTTCCGTCGGGTCTCCGAAGTAGTCGGGGAAATCGGCTCCAGCCGCTTTAGCCGCCTCCACAACCTTGAAGAAGTTGCGGCGAAACTCCTGGAAGTCGTCGAGTGCTTTGAGGACATCACGCCCCGCTCCCGCCTGTATGAGCTTATCACGCTGACCAGCAATAGTTGTCCAGATTTTTCTGAGCGATTTTCCCAAAACAAGATACGTCCTGTTTTCACACCTATACGGATGGCCGTCCACTATTGCTGTTTTTCTTCCGTTGATCTCGGTTAGAATTTGTGCAACCTCCGCCGGGTCCGCTATCGTGGCTGTCATGATAACAAGCTGGAATCCCGGGTTGACGTATTCGTGTAGAGCTTGCATCATTCCGAGAAGGATGGCGATGGAGCGCGGCCCGTAGAAGTCGAACTCGTCGAGAACAACAAGCCCCACCTTAGCGAGAAAATCTCTCAAAAAAGCTGGTTTACCCGTTCCGATTCTCTTCAGCTCGTTGAGTAGGTAGGCTGGATTTGTTATGACTAGGTCGGCTTCTTTAACCATGTTCCGCACAGCCCTGGCCCCATTTCTCCGCACCAGCTCCTCCTTCCGCAACGCATCAACAGCGACGGCCTTCAGACCCAGCGATGAGCAGTAGTCGCTTAGCCTCTCGATCTGGTCATTGGAGAGTGCGAGGGTCGGGTAAACAGCTAGCGTTTTGACACGACGTGAGGCTGTGTAGAGAAACCATGCCTCAGTCTTTCCGCTTCCCGTGCCAGCCTTGAGAACAAGGTTCTCACCATGTGCCAGAGCATCGAGGGCTTCTTTCTGGTGGATGTATAGATTTTTTTCGGCAAGGTTTCTGCTTCTGACGTTTTCGGAGAAGGCGAGGCCTGGGAGGATATCGACGAACTTTTCACGGGCCAACTGAGGAGAAACAGCTGGTGTAACAAACTTAACATAGTCAAACCCAAGCTTTTCTAGAAGTGCTTCAGAGTCTATCAAACTCCAGCTCTTCACCTCTCAACCTGTGCCTTAACACTTTGTATGATGTCTTCGCTGTATCCTAGCTTTCTCAAGCCCTTTAACACGAGGGCCAGGTATGATGCTGAGGGGGTGAGCTTTGGACGCGGGTTAGTGGCGACGTAGACATAGGCCTCGAGAGGTGTTCCACTGGACTCCACCGTTATCTTGCGCCTGTGATATAGATGGGGGACACCTTCATACTTGTCGAGTTTTTCAAGCTGAGATTCCTCCAGAAGATACACTGCACCATACACAACCGAGCTAGGTGATTCTTCTATGTTTGCAACTCCTCCGCGCCAGCTGCTTGAGAAAACATTGAAGACGAGTCTGTAGCCTCTGAGGATGGCGGGTTTTAGGTCAAGCCAGCCACCAACCCGCCTTCTCATACCTTCCTGATCAAGGTTAGAGCCATACGCGAAATACCAAACAGCCATATCCAGCCTCTACAGAATAAAGTATTCTTTATCAACTCTTCTGTTTTCAACCCCGAGTCTCGACACCTCGAACTTTACCTCCCCATGCAGTATTGCGTATTCTTTCCCAAAGAGTGCTGCTTCGGCTATTCTACCTATTGCGTCAGACTTCATAACGCCGCTTCCGCTTGCCCCAGTTACGACGAGGCAGTTGAGAAACCTGAATATTATGGGGTTTCCGTCGAGGTAGTTCATGGAGTATGTACCGGCCCACATGGCCGAAGGCCTTGCGTTGAGGAACTGTGGATAGTATTTCACGAGTGGGGGGTAAACGCTGTCATGATAGTAGCTTGGCTCAGGCTCGTCGTTCAGCCCGAATCCTCTGCCTACTTCGTCGGTGAGACTGACCCAGAAGGCTTTTTCCCTGGTTCTCGGAACTATGTAGAGTCCGTTGGGGAAAAACATCATGGGCATGGGTCTTCCACCGTCCCACGTGTTGTGTAGGAGGCTGTAAAGCTGCCCTTCCGCGGAGACAACAAACAACTGTCTTTTCTTAGCCTTGATGAAGCAGTCGACACCCAGCGGGTCGAGGAGCTGCGGCGTCCATGAACCAGCTGCGACAACCAATCTCCCAGCCCTGATAACCTCCCCGTCTGCAACCACTCCACCCACTTTAGCTTTCTGCCAGGCCCTCGGCTCACGCGGAATGCCGAGGGAATTCTCAGCCTCGAGGATTAGATTCTCAACCTTTTTGCCGAGTATGAGTTCAACACCTGCGCTGAGACATCTTTTTTTGTAGAGGTTTACAACCTTCTCCACGTCGAGGAACCCGCATCGCGGAGCGAACAACCCCGCCCTGATGCTGCTCAAACCCATCAGCACAGCTTCCTCATCACCTGAAAAATCAGTTTGCATGAGAAGGTTTTTTGACAAGTCTTCCGCTTGGAGGAGGATTGCCTTTCCCTCTTGTAGAAAGGTTTCAACCACGTTTTTCACTCTGTTTAATCTATCGTCATCCATTAGAATGAGATATCCTACTTCCCGCATGTTTAGCGTTGTTTCCCCGCTTGCCTCAGCTTCCCTCAAATGCTGAATCGTTGTTTCGGCGAGAACTCGGTTTACGTAGGATGTGAATATTCCCTGTCTGTATCCGCCGACGCTTTTTGCGGTGTTGGCCTGCCCAACGTCTCTGTCACGCTCTATGATTGCCACCGAAAGCTCCCTGTGAAAGGTCTTGATGTAATAGGCTGAAGCAAGCCCCAAAATACCTCCTCCGATCACAACAACGTCAAAATCTGGCACGGCAATTAAGGAAAATTCTCGGCAAAAAGGGTTTATCAACATACATATTAGGCGCCGAAGCTGAGTGGGCAAGGATGCAGGTAATAAACAACTACCGCATCGAGCTCGAGGAGGCTGTCGAAAAGCTAAGAGAGATAAATGCATCAAAGTTACTGGTTCAGTCTCCGTTGGGCCTCCGCGCGGTAGCCGCATTAGTGGCCGCGCAACTGAAAAAGAGAGGCTATGACGTGATTTTATCAAGCTCAAACTGCTGGGGAGGATGCGACATAGCTCATACCGAGGCCAAGCATCTGAACGTGGAAGCCATCATCCATCTTGGACACAGCCGCTTCATCAAACAAGAGCAGGTTCCGACAATATATCTCGAATGCCGTTATGCCGACCCATCACCAGTCTACGCGTTGCTGGAGAAGGTTGCGGAGGCGCTCAAAGGATTCTCAAAAGTTGGGATTGGGGCGAGTGTTCAGTGGCTCGACTACGTACCCCTTGTGAAGGAAAATCTGGAGCATGTAGGTGTTAAAGCCTTTACCGCCAAACCCGACATGTTCTCTCAATATGATTCACAGGTGCTCGGATGCGATGTTTCGGCCCTCAAGAGGCTCGAGGAAAAAGTGGATAGCTTCCTCGTTCTGGGGAGCGTGTTCCATGCACTTGGGATGGCTGTGTCAACCAGAAAGCCCGTATACGCCGCCGACCCACATACACAGACGGTCAAAAACCTTGACAAAATGAGAGAAAACATCCTCAGACAACGCTACGCACAAATTACACGATTCCGCCAAAGCAATTCTATAGGCGTCCTAGTAAGCATGAAACCAGGGCAGAAAAGATTAGGTCTCGCAAAGAGAATTAACCAGATATTAAACACTCATGGAAAAAATAGCACAATTGTCTCAGCCGATGAGATAACTCCAAGCACAATTTTGGAAAACCGCTTCGAGGCATTTGTAAACACCGCCTGTCCAAGACTTAGTATAGAGGATCAAGCGCAGTTCGCAAAGCCTGTGCTGCTTCCTGTGGAGACTCTCGTGGGCCTAGATTTGATTGATTGGGGCGAAGTGGTTGAGCATGGTTTCCTAATGTATCCATGGGGATGGCACAATCAAGAGGTGGGTGAAAGGTTTTGGAGAAAAATGAGGCTGGCTCAGGTTTAAGGAAGAGGCTCGTGGTGCCGGGTGAGGTTCTCTGCGTCACGGAAGAGTTTCTACCGCGTCTAGGCGCTTTTGTAAACGGTGATGGAAACGTGAAAGCAAGAGTGGTCGGGGAAGCGGTTTACGACCTCAAGGCTAAGGAGGTGAGTGTGAAGCCCGTTAAGGAGATAATTGACATCAGGCCAGGAGACCGCGTTATTGCCGAGATTAAGGATGTGCAGGAAAAGATAGCCGTTGCGGAGGCCTTTGTCAAACTGCCAAGCACTCCTCTGAAATATAGGCGGACTGGAATAGTGGTTGCGAAGAGAAACGATGTTTTAGAGAATATGCTCAGCGTAGGGGACATAGCCATCCTAGCTGTCAGAGGCGTTTACCGAGGATTGAATACATTTGACATCTACTCCCCCGGATGCGGTGTGATGCTCGCTATTTGCAGCGTCTGCGGAGGGGTCTTGGATAAAAGGGACAACTTCCTCACGTGTGGTAAATGCGGTAACCGCGAGAGGCGGAAAACAGTGTTAAAATACGGGAACTTGGATATTTTAAAACAGCTTGTCGGTGAAGCACTGTGAAGATGAAAATCATAGAGGAAAGCGGAGATTTTCTGGCGATAGGTTTGAGGGACGTTGATCAGTCGATTGTCAACCTGTTCACAGAAACCCTGAATAACATCGATGGGGTGAGCTACGCTGGGTATAGAGTCGAGCATCCACTCACAGGAGAAATAACAGTTTCGCTAAAAGTTGAGCCATCTAAGACAACACCTTGGAAAGCTGTTCAGAAAGCTCTCGAGCAACTTGAGGAAATCTTCAAGTCCCTTGACAAGAAGCTTGAAGCGTTGAGGTGAGAGCATGGAGTTTTGTCCAAAGTGTGGGAAAACATTGTCGCCCTCGAGAGTAGGAGGCAAGGCCATGCTTGTGTGTAAGAGATGTGGTTATCAGAAGCCACTTGAGGGGGAGAAAGTGGTTGTTAAGGTGGAGCGTGAAAACACTGGCTCAAAAAGCGTCACTGACATAATCGAGGCCGAGGAGGCACCCCTACCCACAACAACTGATGTTGTCTGTCCCCAGTGTGGACATAATGAGGCAAAGTGGTGGACGGTTCAAACGCGGTCGGCCGACGAGCCGATGACACAGTTCTTTAGATGCGTGAAATGCGGCCATACATGGCGTGAATACGCCTAATACGTCACGAAGTTCAAAATCTTTCCGAACTGAAAAGGCTTGACGTTTCTCAGAAAGTCTTGAGAAGCCGCAATAGCGCAGACACCCACCATCTCACCCCGTCCAGAGACAAGCTGTGCCCTTAGTTCTTTCAATGGGACATGAGTATCCAGGACCCCAGCCATGACAAGGAGATGATGTTTAAACGCCTCACGAGGGACAAAAAGTCTCTGAACAATACGTGCCTGCCTGTTTTTGTATCTGATTTCAATCCATCTGTCGGAAATATATGCCTCAGTACTTTGTGCGTAGTAAACTTTTTTCAGCGTAGATAAACCGAAACCGGTTGCAACCACTGTCCCCGCCCTGTCCACTCCGAGAACCGCGTCGACCCTATATCCAGAGAATTCTTTCAGCATGTAGGCGACGAGCAGCTCCACCAAGCTGCTTTCGGAAACTATCTGTGAAACATCAACTTCATCCTCGGTCACAACCACACGTTGATTTATGATTGCTTGAATATCCAGCTTAGAGATAAGATTATCTATCAAGGCTTGGGCACGTTTTCCATGTGGGATAGTTTTGTTAGTAACGTATCTTGTCAAAGTTGATACGGGTATGCCTGTTTGCTTGGAGAGGATCTTATAGTCCATGCTGGTTTTGAGTGTTTTCAAAATCTGTACAGCAAGGTATGATAAGTAGGCGTTCGATGCTTTCTTCAAACCTCCTCAAGAGGAATTTGCCCAAATATAGGATTTTCAAGATCGAAAATGGTAAAAACTAAATACATTCAGCAAAGATATGTAGGTGGTTTGCGAAGGGTTTACAGCGCGTATGATGCGGTGCGTGGGGCTCCAATATACACCGAGGACATAGTGCCTGAGAACGCTCTCCGTGTTAAGGCTCTAAGGTCTGAGTATCCGCATGCGTTGATAAAACGTGTAGATGTCTCAGCTGCTATGCAGGTGCCCGGCGTGGTCGCGATCTTCACCGCCCTAGATGTACCGGGTCAAAACATAACGGGTGCGGTTGTGCTGGACAGGCCTTTCCTCGCATATAACAAGGTTAGATGCCTGGCTGACCCCATAGCGCTTGTGGTCGCGGTTGATGAGGAAGCCGCAGACAAGGCGATTGAGAAGATAGTTGTCGACTATGAGGTTTTCGAGCCCGTCTACGATCCTGTTAAAGCGCTTGAGGAATCGGCTCCAAGGGTGCATGAAAATAATCTGCTCCGCCACTATAGGCTACGTAAAGGAGACATAACTCGTGGCTTCAACGAGTCAGACATCATCGTGGAGGAGGAGTTTAGGACGCAGATGCAGGACCCGGCTCCTCTCGAGACTGAGGCTGCATACGCCGTCCCCGAGAAAGACGGCAGCCTAACAATCTACGGCAGCATCCAGAACCCCTTCTATGTGCTAACAGGTGTCTCGCGAATACTTGGTCTACCGCGTGAAAAAATTAACCTGGTTGTGATGGCTATTGGTGGGACTTTTGGAGGAAAATCCGACGAGGCGCCTTGGGATGTCTGCGCAATGGCTGGGCTTGCCGCACTAAAGACAGGGAAACCTGCAGCATGTATCTACGGTCGCGACGAGTCAATGATAGCTCATTCTCATCGACACCCCGCCGTCATGCGCTATAAGGTCGGAGCAACTATGGATGGCAGGCTAAAGGCATTGGATGCCGACCTCTTCTTCGACACAGGAGCCTATGCCTCTGTCGGCCCACTCGTCATGCTCAGAGCGGTGACCCACGCAGCCGGGCCATATGTTGTGGAAAATGTAAGAGTGGACTCCTACCTCGTTTACACAAACAATTTGACGGCTGGGTCGATGAGAGGCTTTGGTTCCCCCCAGGTTCACTTCGCTGTTGAGTCTATGATGGATATTCTTGCGGAGAAGCTTGGAATGGATCCTGTTGAGCTTCGGCTGAAAAATGCTTGGAGACAGGGAGTAGTAACCGCAAGCGACGCTGTCTTGATGGATAATCCAGATTTTGGCATATTGGCTGAGAAGGTGTGCGAGAGGCTGGGATGGAGGCACGGAGAGAAAAATCCGGACGAGGGTGTGGGCATAGCTTTCATGGCTCATGGCAACAGCCTCGGTCCAGAGGGTGAAGACAAGTCCTCGGCAACGGTTAGAATATCGTCCGATGGCATGGTCCACGTCGCCACCTCTTTGACTGAGTATGGCACAGGCGCTTCACGCGGGTTTGCGAAAATAGCTGCATCTGTTCTGGGTGTGCCCGAGGAGAGGGTCGTTGTGGACCGTGTTGAGACAAAGAAAGTCCCTGACTCGGGTGGAACGTTTGCATCCCGCTCCACCCTCATGGGCGGAAACGCCGTCTATCTTGCAGCCAAGAAACTGAGGGAAAGGGTTGAGCAGTTGATCAAAGAGTCTGGCCAAACAGGTGTGAACGTCGCAGATTTTGTCCGCGACATCCTGCGTGAAGAGGTATCTGAGTATGCGGAGTTTAAGTTACCCGCATGCGATTACGATCCCGAAACTGGAAAGGGAACGCCCTATCTTCAATACACCTATGGTGTTGTGGGTGTGCGTGTAAAGGTTGACAGGGAGCTTGGTATTGTGAGGGTGAAGGATATTGTGGCTGCTTTTGATGTTGGACGCGTGGTCAACAAAGGGTATTTGACGGCTCAGCTGGAGGGCGGGATCACTCAGGGAGTCGCTTACGGCCTTCTCGAAGAGCTTGTAATCGGGAAAAAGCATAAGGTTCTCAACCCCAACCTCGCCGACTACCTTGTCCCCACCGCAGCCGACATGCCTCGTGTAGAGGTCATCGTCGTCGAAAACCCCAGCCCACTAACGCCCATCGGGACAAGAACCGCAGGCGAACCAGGGATAGACGCACCCGCAGCAGCCATAGCCAACGCCGTCCACGACGCCCTCAAAATCAGAATAACATCTCTCCCAATAACCCCGGAGAAAGTATTGGCCGCTTTGGAGAAAGCTCAAGCTATTGCCGCAACTGTTTAAGGGCCGCCGACACAGCGTCGACGATCTTTGTGTATCCGCCGCATCGGCAAATGTTGGCTATGAGTATGTGTCTGATTGTTTGCTCATCGGCGTCGGGGTAGTTGTCGGCGATGTATTTCGCTGTTACAACGATGCCTGGTATGCAGAAGCCGCACTGGGATGCTGTGTACTCGAGGAGAGCTGACTGTATAGGGTGAAGGCTTTCCCCAGGTGTGATGCCCTCCAAAGTTGTTACATTTTTTCCACGGACTTGGACGGCGAGCATCATGCAGGAGTTGATGAGCTT
>VAPR01000274.1_pt1 | contig 36377 bp, 32 predicted proteins | sample 3380701 | NCBI WGS metagenome assembly VAPR01 (sample SAMN11536904, study PRJNA540576) | hot springs metagenome | isolation source: hot spring wet sediment | place: Spain: Lobios | collected 2014-01
ATCGAACATATGTTCGATTAGCATCTGGCTATGCAATCCTCCCGGTTGAAATCGAGCCTCGGCGCCGCTTTGCCGTGGCGCCCGGGGCTCAATACCCCAGAGAAGCTTACTATACCGCCCGATCGCTTCGAAGGGCTCGCAGCGGTCTTTCCGGAAGGACTAAGGGCCGGCGCCGCCCTCATAGTCGGTGGTCGTATAGGCAGCGGGGTATCTCGGTTCTGCTACGAAATCCTTGCCTGGTGGTCGCTGCTGTACGGGTTCTGCGCAGTAGTCGATCTGACGGGAAGGATCTCCCCTGCCGCCATCGCTGCCGGCGGCGCCGATCTCTCTCGCTTGATAGTTATAAAGCCGCCTTCTGGGCGTCTCGATCGACTGGCTTCGGCTATCGGAGCACTCATAGACGGCTTCTCTCTTACAGCCCTTATGGCAGATCCCGGAAAAATAGACAGGAGGCTGATTGCAAAGGCGGTGAGTCGGGCTTCGGCCCGGAAATCTCTAGTGCTATTCGTGAGTCCCGGAGGGCAATTGGAACGGTCGGGCGCCATTCCGGGATCGATAAAGATAACCCTTCGCTGCAAAGGTTGGTCGACCGATCGCTACGGAGCCCTTACCGAACGTTGTATAGAAGCGAGCGTTCGAGGATACGGTCCACCGAGAAAGCTATCGCTCATAGAGCGAGCCGCTTCACAGCGACTTCTATCTCTAGACGGTGAAGCCGGCGGCTTGCGGGTGCCTCGAGTCTATCCGCACCGGGCCTCTCGCCACGACAACTTCTCTGACCACGAGTATCGGGGAGCAGCCGTCGGTGAAGCATAAGACCGGGTTTTGCACTCTTACGATTTCCGGCTGGAATCTGGCCACTGCGAGAGCTGCCCATCCCGAACTGGAAGACGCTCCTATGGCTATTGTCTCAGGCGGTCGGGTGCTAGAGGCCTCTCCTCTGGCGTCCGAGATGGGAGTAACTTCCGGCATGACTCCTCGAGAAGCGCACTCCCGTCTACCCTCTCTGGCGCTGGTAGAGTTCGACGAAGATCTCGCCAGGCGGGCCTTTACTCCTGTGGTTCAAGCCATCTTCGAGGTTACGCCGTTCGTCCAGCTAGAACGTCCCGGCCGGCTCCACTTCCCGCTCGAAGGAGTGATTCGGTATTACGGTTCTGCGGAACTCCTCGCAGAGAAGATCTTGGAGTCCCTTCCGTCTTCAGCCGTCTTGAGAGTTCAGGGAGACACTATCCCGGCGCTCGGGGTGGGCATAGCGTCTTCGCGCTTTGTCTCCTTGCTGGCTGCCATAAAGGCAGCCGAGCTTGCCCGCTCCTCGCCTTCTTCTAAAGGATCCGCAGTTGGACTTGGCTCTCCACCGGCGGGATGGATAGCCCTAGACCCAGAGACCCATCCGGCAGCATTCGTCGCCGGGTTTTCCGTAGACGTACTGAGGCATGTTCTAGACCCCGACGATCCTCACGACATGGAGGTATGGCGTCTTCTCGGCATCTCTACACTGGGCGATCTGGCATCCCTAGATCCGGCGCCTCTTGCAGATCGCTTCGGAAAATGGGCCGTCAAGGCATGGTATTTGGCTAACGGTCGTGATCCCGACAACCCTGATCCGGCGATACCTCCGCGCCGTTTCGAGATCTCCCATGAGTTCGACCCCCCTGTATCGAGGATCGACCGGCTTTTGTTCGCGGCGAGAGAAATCGGTGCGGCACTAGAGGAAACGCTGAGCGCTGAGGCCCTAACTTGCAGGTATTTACGATTAGAAGTTTCGGAGCAAAGCGGGCGAACAACCTCGGTTTCCTGGAGAGTAGAAGACTCCGTCGCTTTGGCGGCTCAGCGTTGCAGATGGCACCTCGAGCTGCTGACGATCTCCTCTCCCGTTACGGCTCTTCGGCTTATCCCTCAAGACATCGTTCCTCAAAGGGGCAAGCAGCTTTGCTTAGAAGGCCTTGCCTTGGATGCAAGATACGCCGGAAAGGAGTGGGAAGACGCAAAACTCTCTTTGGCTCGGGCCGAAGCTATCCTCGGCGATCAAATAGCCTATTTCATAGAAACATGTTCACCCGATCGAGGCGCCTGCGATGCTGCGAGAGGGCATCTTCCTCACGAGGATGCAAGGTTGGTCGCCCTTTCGCTTCTAGACCCCTCACCGAAAAAGCCCTCTGCTACAACTAAAACTCGCCGCAATTTCGACGGAGGAACCTCGATCGAACAGCGACGTCTCCCCGCACCTTCTCCCTTTTTGGAAGTCCCCCCTCTCCCCGGATCTCTTCCTCCCCCCTACCCCGCTTCGGTACTGCAAGTCGAGATCATCCGTGACGGAGGCTATGCGAGGCGCGCCTCCGCCACCTCGGTTCCTTACCTGCTCACCAAGCCGGCGCGGGTGACGACTCTGGAGTGCACCAAGCAGCCGGTGCTCGTACGCCGGGGCCCCCGGCCGACCGATCCTCCTGAGAGTGTCGATGGTTCGCCGGTGATCTCCGCAGCAGGGCCCTGGTCGTATCTGCTGAGGTGGTGGGACGAAGAGCACTCGTTCACAGGCGAGATGTGGCAAGTCGTCTTAGAGGATTCCGGGGATCGCTCGGCAAGGCTCATTTTCCGGTCCGACGACGGCTTGTGGTACCTGTATGGAATATATGATTAGCGCATATACAACATGTCATATACAACTCAATATGCAGAGCTTCATTGTCACTCGAATTTCAGTTTCTTAGACGGGGTTTCCGATCCTTCCGAACTCGTCCGACGGGCAGCGCGGGTCGGGTATTCTGCCCTGGCGCTCACCGATCACAACGGGCTATACGGCGCCGTCCGTTTCGCCGAGGCGGCTCGCACTTTTTCGCTGCCCAGCGTCTTCGGGGCGGAGCTGACCGTACATGCCGATACGGACATCAAGCTATTCGACGACGCCGGTCCGTTCTCTTGCTGTGAACTTTCTACCGCTCACATAGTGGTTTTGGCTGCCGGGACATCGGGTTATTCGGCTCTGTGCAGGACGATCTCCAGAGCCAGCCTGAGAGGCAAAAAGGGGCATCCCCTCCTTCGTATTTCGGACCTCACCGGTCTGGGTGAGGACTGTTTCATCCTTACAGGCGCCTGTCTTATGTCCGCCGACCCCAGACCTCTTTTCGATGTAGTCGATCGAAGCCGGATATACCTAGAACTCACCGACAACCTGATGCCTGAAGATCCCTACCGCAACGGGATCAAACAGGAATTGGCGAAAAAAGAGCGACTTCTTACGGTTGCAACCAACAACGTCCACCATGCCCTTCCAGAGCAGGCGCCCTATGCGCAAGCGGTGTCCGCTATCAAAATTGGCGCTGCTCTTTCAGAACCCCGAGCGCGTCGATACGTCCATCCCACACCGGAGCGATACCTCAAGTCACCTTCTCAGATGGCGGAACTGATCGATCCTTCGAGTGTGCAAAGAGCGGCCGAACTAGGCGCTCATTGCGCTTTCGATCTCTGTCTGGCGGCGCCGCCTCTCCCCCGATTCGACACCCCACCTGGAAAGTCCGAGGCGCAATACCTGCGAGAACTCGTTCTCCAGGGCGCCGCGGAACGCTATCCCCCACCGAACAACCAAAAGGCCATAAGGCAGATCGAACACGAACTTTCGGTCATCGAGGCACTGGGATACGAAGGGTATTTCTTGATCGTATGGGACATAGTCCGCTATTGCCGAAAAGCGGGAATCCTTTGCCAGGGAAGAGGATCGGCTGCCAACTCCGCCGTCTGTTACGCCCTCGGGATAACCAATGCAGACCCGATCGCCCTCGACTTGCTTTTCGAGCGCTTCCTATCGCCCGAACGCGACGGGCCGCCGGATATCGACATCGATATCGAGCACGATCGCAGAGAAGAAGTCATTCAGTACATCTACGCCAAGTACGGGCGCAGCAAAGCGGCACAGGTAGCCAACGTCATAACCCACCGACAGCGTTCGGCTCTGCGCGACGCTGGAAAGGCTCTATCGCTCACCCCCGGTCAGCTAGATGGTGTAAGCCGGAGCGTTGCCGGGTTCTCCGAAGAAGGAGTCTCCGAGGCTATGGAGAGGGCCGGGATGGGAGAGCGAACCGTTGCCCTGGTCGGCGACGTTGCCGCCCATCTAGAGGGGTCGCCCAGACATCTCGGGATTCACACCGGGGGCATGGTCTTGGCTGCCAAAGAGCTATGGGAGGTATGCCCTATCGAATGGGCCGCTATGCCCGGTCGCTCGGTTCTGCAGTGGGACAAAGACGACTGTGCTGCGATGGGGCTCGTCAAGTTCGACCTTTTGGGGCTCGGCATGCTGAGTTGCATACATCGCTGCATCGATCTTGTTCGCCTGCACCGAGGTATCGACATCGACCTCGCAAAGATCCCTCAGGAACGCCAAGTCTACGAGACCATTTCCGCTTCGGACACCGTCGGAGTATTCCAGATAGAGAGTCGCGCACAGATGAGCGCTCTTCCTCGCGTTCGCCCGCGTTGCTTCTACGACCTGGTAGTTCAAGTAGCTCTCATACGGCCCGGACCTATTCAAGGACAGTCGGTGCATCCTTATATAAGAAGACGCCGGGGAGAGGAACCCGTCACCTATCCCCATCCATTGCTAAGGCCGGCTCTCGAAAAGACTCTCGGCATTCCCATATTTCAGGAACAGCTCATGCGTATAGCCATAGACGCTGCAGGGTTCTCGCCCGCTCGGGCCGACAAATTGCGCCAAGCCCTAAGCCACAAGCGCAGCAGGGAAAAAATTGCAGAACTCAAGGAAGAGCTTTTCGAGGGGATGCGTCGCAACCGAATACCAGAGGAGGCCGCCGAAGAAATCTTCGAGAAACTACTCGGCTTTGCGGACTTCGGCTTTCCTGAAAGCCATGCTGCCAGCTTCGCTTATCTGGTCTACGCATCCGCCTGGCTGCGATATCACTTCCCGGCGGAATATCTGGCAGCCATTCTCAACTCGCAGCCTATGGGTTTTTACAGCCCGCAAACCCTTGTGGCGGATGCGAGACGCCACGGCGTCAAAGTCCTCGCTCCCGATGTCACCAGGAGCGAATTCGACTGCATCCTCGTCGACGATCCCCCTGCCACCAAGGCCGGAAAGCCTGTTCTTTTAGGACTGCGCTATGTAAGACATCTCGGCCCTTCCTCCATCGAACGCATTCTCCGCGCCCGTCGGGAATCTCATCGTAGCGGGGACAAAAACTCAACATCCCCACGTCCCTTCGCAGACTTCTACGACTTCGTTGAACGAACCGGCCTGGACCATAGGGCGTTGGAATCGTTGGCCATGGCAGGCGCCCTGGAGTCGTTGGGTATATCCAGACGTGAAGGGATCTGGCGCGCCGGATGCGGTCATGGTCGGTCTTCCGGGTCCGAAGCGCGCGCTCCCCGACTACCCCGCATAGGGGCTGAAATCGGACCCCCTGGAGGAGTTCCCGAGATGAAACCGTTCGAAGAAACGGTAGGCGAACTCTGGTCGTTAGGCATTTCGCCTGAGTCGCATCTCATGGAGCACTACAGGCCGGCGCTGAGCGCTGCCGGTGTGCTCTCTGTTGAGGAGGCACTACAGGCGCCGAACCTGGCCAGAGTCAAAGTCGCCGGCATCATCACTCACAAGCAACGTCCTTCCACGGCAAAAGGAACGCTGTTCTTGAATCTCGAAGACGAGACGGGGATTCTCAACGTGGTCGTGAGTCGCCGCCTTTTCGATAAGCAAAAGCAAATGCTGATAAAAATGAGGTCGGCGCTCATTGAGGCGATAGTAGAAAAATCCCAAGGCTCGGTAAATCTGAGAGCAGTAAGGCTAAAGGACCTCCAAATCGGCGCCGCTCCTTCGAGCCGAGACTTTCGATAGAGCCGAAGCCCTATGCGTCGATACACTTTCAGAGGAGCCTTCGAGCTGAATCGAGCGCCCGTAGCTCAGCTGGTTAGAGCAGCGGACTCATAATCCGTAGGTCGCAGGTTCGAATCCTGCCGGGCGCACCGTCTCCTTATCCCGACAGAATTTCCGTTACGCATCAATAAAAGCCCCTTACTAAAGCCGTAGATGCCGGTCGCTCCTGTGCGTCGTTCTTGTGGCCGGCTCGTGTTAGCCTTTACTCGATGTCATCCACTCCCACCGGCGAGGACACACATCGCGAATTCGACGACCAGAAAGTTCCCGGGCCACAGTCACCCATTGCCGGTGCTTCGGGTCGAGTCGCAAGAGCTCAAGACTCCGTTCGAGATTTCGAAGATAGGACGATCGATGAGCGCCTGTACTCGAGCTGGCTAACGCAGATTCGGAGCGCACTTCCTTCGGACTCCGAAATCGAGGCGTCGTTCGAGCCGGGCGTTATCCGGTCCGAAGCCGCTACTTTCGACACGGAACTTTCAGGAGAAGATCGGTCTTCGATTCTCCCCGGGGCGCTCGGGGCGCCGTCACAAGAAGTAATAGAAGCGCCCCGATCTCTCTACCGCTGGGCTCTGGCAGGCCTGGGTGCACTTCTGGCGGTGATCCTTGTGCTTTCCTATGAGGTAGTCCTTCCGCAACGGAGGGCAGACGAGTACCGAAAGCGACTGGTCGGCGCCGTCGAAGGAATCCAGACCTTCAGTCGTTCTTATCGGGATCTTTTAGGATCGACGCCTCCCTCCGATTTTCGCGCGGCAGCGCTCACAGCGAGGACTGCCGTCTCGGAGGTGAGCGAGCTGAGGAAAGTCGTTGCCGAAGGCGTACCCGGGGCTCTTCCGGTGACAGTATTCAAGGGAAGGCCGGACCCCGAGAAGGTGCGGGCGGATGCGCAGGCGTTGCTTTCCCGGATCGGCCCACTCGCGGACCAGATTCAGATGCGGTCGGGCCTTTATGCGACGCTTGCGGACTATCAAGAGCAACTGGACATACTTACCAGCCTCGACCAAACGAACGGTCTCGAAGGCAGCGACGAGTCGCTCGTATACAAGGGCGTCGCGTCGAACCTCCACTCCATCCGAGCCTCGCTTCTCGACACAGCGATCCCGAAGGGCTGCGAGGATCTCTACAGCCGGTCTATGAGGGCACTGGAGTCCCTCACATCAGCGCTCCAGACCGGCCTGGCGGCTCCCGGCGGATCGAATGCCGCCACGCTGAGCGCTTCGAGCGACAAAGCGGACATATCAGAAGCAGTCACCTCTGCCAGGTCTGCACTTTCGACCCCCATTCGACAGGCCTTTCCGAATTCCGACTATGACGACTACCAAGCCGCCTTAGCGGATTTCCTGTCGCGCTACGGATCTTGAAGAATTTCTTATCGGGTGACGCTCCACCGAATTAGCAGGTGGAATACCCGCAAAACTGACATTTGCCGCAGCCTTCGGCGTAGATGTAGCTGTATTCCTGGCATTCGGGACAAATCTCGAGCAACGCCGTCGAATCGGGCTCGATACCTCGGGCTGCATCGCTTTCATCGATTTCTTCCGCATTTATTTTGTTCGATCCAAGGTTCGAAGACGTCTTCGCCCCGTTGGCGCCGTTGCCACCGCGGAGATAATGACGCTCGAGCAGTTTGGCGAGGGCGTCCGGGACGGAAAATACGCGTTTTTCACCGAAGCCTATGGAGCTCCTTCCGCCGATCCCCTTGAGTTGATCCACGATCAGCCTCAAGGGAATCCCGCATCTGAGACCGAGACTGATTTGGCGGCCCAAGGCTTCCGAAAAAGCGGCGAGATCGGAGCCGGCCTTACCGAAGACGAGAAATACCTCGAAAGGCATGTCGTCTACCTCGGAAACGAAAACGTTCATGATTCCGAGGGGTGTGGGAACTCTGAACCTCCGTGCAGCCAGACCGTGCTCTGTCTCAGGCACAGGCCGCGGGTAAACGATCGGCGCCTCTGTTATGACGAGGTTTCCACCTTTGCGCGTCGCCGCGTCGCCGGATGCACTCGCAGGCAGCTCGGCCGGCGCCGGCGCGGACGCCTCGGCAGCCTTTTGGTTCTTGGATGACTGATCCGGAACTCCCACATTGAGCACTTGCCACTCCTTGGATCCGTCCCGATAGATCGTTACTCCCTTGCACCCCAGCTCATAGGCCAGGAAATAAACTTTGGCCACATCTTCGGGTGTAGCGTGGTTGGGGAAATTGACCGTCTTCGACACCGCGTTGTCGGTGTACTTCTGGAAAGCGGCTTGATGTCTTATGTGCCACTCGGGGGCGATTTCGTGAGACGTCACGAAAATGTCCCGGTACTTTTTCGGCACCGACTCTATTTCTCGTACACCACCGCGGCGGATAACTTCTTCTATGAGATCGTCGGAGTAGAAACCTTCCCGCCGCGCAACGGTCTCGAAGTAAGGATCTATCTCGATGAGCTGTTCTCCGTCGAGCACCTTGCGGTAATAGGCAAGCGCGAAGAGCGGCTCGATTCCTGAAGAGCATCCGGCGATAATCGATATCGTGCCGGTCGGCGCAATGGTGGTACGGGTGGCATTGCGCATCGGCCGCCCGATCTTCTCGTAGTAGGAGCCTTTCCAGTTGGGGAAGCAACCTCGCTCGGCAGCCAGTTCCTCGCTCGCTGCATCGGCCTCTCTTTGAATGAACGCCATGATCTGTTCAGCCAACGAAATCGCTTTCTCGGAGTCGTAGGGAATCTCCATTCGATAGAGAAGGTCTGCCCATCCCATGACTCCCAATCCGATCTTGCGATTGCCTTCTCGAGTGATCTTTGCGATCTTGTCGACCGGGAAGTTGTTCATTTCGATGACGTTGTCCAAGAACCTCGTCCCGTAGTGCACGGTGGTTCTGAGTCGCTCCCAATCGAGAGCTCCGGTCTCCTGGTCCAAGAACTTGGCCAGGTTGATCGAGGCAAGGTTGCAAGATTCATAGGGAAGCAAAGGCTGTTCACCGCAGGGATTCGTCGATTCGATGGTTCCGATATGAGGTGTCGGATTGGTTCGGGGTTCGTTCATCCGGTCGATGAAGATGATTCCCGGATCCCCGTTTTTCCAGGCGGCATGGACTATCTTGTCGAAGACCTCCCGCGCCGACAGCCGGCCCATCACCTCCCCGTTTCTGGGGTTGATGAGGTCGTACTCCTCGTTGCGGATAACCTTTTGCATGAAGTTCTCGTCGACGGCGACCGAAATGTTGAAGTTCGTAATCAAGTTGTCCGACGCGTGCTTGCAGGTAATGAACTCGAGAATGTCAGGATGGTCAACGCGCAGAATCCCCATGTTCGCTCCGCGCCTCGTGCCTCCCTGCTTGACGTGTTCGGTGGCGGCGTCGTAGACAGACATAAAGCTGACCGGTCCTGAAGCCACACCGTGAGTGGAGCTGACCCGGTCGTTTTTGGGCCTGATACGCGAAAAAGCGAAGCCTGTCCCGCCCCCGCTTTTATGGATTACCGCCGTGTGTTTGAGTGTCTCGAAAATCGACTCCATCGAGTCTTCGATAGGCAATACAAAGCAAGCGGATAGCTGTTGGAGGTCTCTTCCGGCGTTCATCAATGTAGGCGAGTTGGGCATGAATTCACAGCTCGCCATCATCGTGAAGAAGCGGGATGCCCACTCCGCCACTTTCTCGGGGTTCCCGAATTTTTCTTCAGCCGAAGCGATGTTCGAGGCCACCCTCCAGAACATCTCCGCCGGGGTTTCTGTAGGATGCCCATCTTTGTCTTTTTTGAGATACCGCTTCTCGAGAACCCGCCGCGCGTTTTCGGTCAGCCGAATCTCTGTATCGGGCATTGCAAGGGCGATTGGGTCTGCTTTTTGACTCACGGCCTCTCCTTTTCGATCATCCATTGCTTCGACATTGGCCTGCCTATTGAAACTGAGACAGATTGCTTAGTTCGTGCTTGCTTTCTGCGATGCTCCGGCTGCCCCGGAGCCTACCTCGCTTAGAAGCGCAAGCTCGGCGAAGAAATCGTTGGGATCGCCGAAGCGCTTGTACACCGACGCGAACCGGACATAGGCCACCGGATCGACCTCTTTGAGGCGAGATAGAACGGCCTCGCCCAACTCGATCGAAGACACTTCCCCTCCCGGTCGAGAAGAGATTCGATATTCGATTTCTTGCACCAGGGATCGAATTTCGTCTTCCCCGATCGGCCTGTTAACGCAGGCCTTTTCGATACCGCGGAACAACTTTTCCCGCTGGAAGACTTCGAGTCGACCGCTTCGCTTTCGGACCATAACCTGCTGGCAAGCGGCACGCTCGTATGTGGTAAACCGGGTCCCGCACGTCTCGCACTCTCGCCGACGCCTGATCACCGAAGATTCGGCGATTTCGCGCGTCTCGAGCACTCGATCGGAGTTGCAAGAACACTTGGGACAGCGCAACGTGCGATCCTCCCCTACGTAGACCCCGTCAGATCTGGAACGGGGCGACCTCCCCGCCCTACATACCCCATATATAGCGGCTCTGTAAGTTATAGCGCCCACCTGTGGTAATGTCAAGCATGGAATTTCATTCTTGTAATTTTCCCCAGCTTTTCCACCCTTTCTCCTCATCCGCAGTCTGCCGCGTCTGGAATCGCCAATACCGTGCCGACCGCAAGCGAACCCTCTGCTTCGGGATTTGCGCGTCTGATCGACTCGACGGCGCACCTCGGATCTGAAGCCGGGAAATATTTCACCGCAATGCCCCATAGCGTCTGACCTTGACTCACCGTGTGCCGCGCTCCGGCCGAGACTTGCCTAGCCGAAACAGTCTGCGCTTCTACCGCAGGATTCGAGCCCCGATTGCCTTGTACTTGTAAACTCGCATTTGCAGGCGCCGTTTTCGGAATTGGACCGAGTAGTCCCCCGACCACTACGATCAACGCCAGCTTTGCACTCAGGCGCCGGCTTCGGGTCATTCTGTCGGTAATCATCCGGTCCGTCATTCTCGATTCCTCCTTGCCTCCATAGGTGCCGTAAACTCTGCGCTTCCACTGAACGGCTCGTACATGTGTTCGATCAGACGATACTCGTGGGGTACGACAATTTAGAGGTGCAAACGCCGATTCGCTCGGCTAAACGAAGGCGTGACCGAAGAGATGCAGGCGATCGGTCAGCTAAAAGAAATCCGAACATATGTTTGACGAGACGTGTAAGGTGGTATTACTTGAATGGAGTATTCCAAAAGTGCTGAGCGCATCCCGGCGGGTCATGACCCGGAAGGCAGGATCGAAACGATGACGCGACCCTCCAAAAATCCAGTGGAAGCTGACGCGAACAAGCTGACCGACAGGCAGAAACAGATTCTCGATTTCATAGACCGCTATGTGAACAGTCGCGGGTTCCCGCCAACTGTCCGGGAAATCAAGAACGCGGTGGGACTACAGAGCACGTCTTCGGTTCATGCCCAACTCAAAAACCTAGAACAGGCAGGCCGGATAGTGCGAGAGCCCTCGAGACCCAGGGCACTCGGAATTCCGAAGTCGTCGTCGCATAGCGGGCAGCGCAAAAGAGCGAGCCAGGCCTCGCCGCAAGTCGGCCGGAAGCCTCGAAAAAACGAGACGGTCAAGGTGCCGCTGCTCGGTCGAATTGCCGCAGGTTCACCGCGCCAGCCGGCGGAATTGCTCGAAGATACTATCGACTTGCACTGGACGATCTTTCCTGAAATCCAAAGACACGACATCGAAGAGGAAAACCTTTTCTTACTGAGGGTCTCCGGCGACTCGATGGTCGGCGCCGGAATCAACGACGGCGATCTGGTCGTGGTCAGGCGTCAGCCGACTGCAAGGCCCGGGGATGTAGTCGTAGCCATAGTCGAGGACGAAGCCACCGTCAAGCGGCTTCGTGTTTCCGATTCAGCGATTGCGCTCGAACCGGCAAACCCGTACTACTCGCCGATCGAAGCTGACCCTTTTGAGGTGCAGATCATAGGAAAGGTCGTCGGACTCGTCCGACCGAAAGTCACATAGCGGCCGGTTCGGCCTCGCTCAAGGCAACGCGTTCCTTGCGCCTCAGATAGCTTTCGGCCGCTGGGCCCGGTAGACGACCCTGTCTGAAAAGCTCGGCTTCTATCGCTCGCCGCAACTCCGAAAGGCCCGTCCCGTTAGAAGCTGAGATAGCAACCCACGGAGTTGGCATAGGTGTTTTCGACTCGCGCAGAAAACGCTCGGCCGCAGGTCGTATTCCATCGTTCCCTAGAAGATCGACCTTATTGAGCGCCAGCACTTCGGGTATGTCGGCCGCGCCGATCTCGTCCAAAATTTGCCTTACCGCGAGGGCTTGAGCGGGGGCATCTTCGGAGGCAAGATCTACAACGTGTATTAGAAGATCGGCGGTGAGTATCTCGTCAAGAGTCGCCTTGAATGCGCGGATCAACTCAGAAGGGAGCTCCCGCACAAAACCCACCGTGTCTATCAGCACAACCTGCGATCCCGAGGTTGTCGAAAACATCCGACCGGTGTGGGGGTCGAGCGTGGAGAAAAGCTTGTCGTCGACCAGGACATCGGTATCGGTCAATTTGTTCAGAAGAGTCGATTTGCCGGCATTTGTGTACCCTACCAGAGCCACGATAGGAACTCCCGATCGCTGTCTCCGCCTCCGGTTCACCGATCTAGTCCTGTCGATCTTCTCGAGCCGTTTCGACAGACGAGCAATCTGCTGGCGAATGCGGCGCCGGTCCTCCTCCAGCTTTTGCTCTCCCGGACCACGTGTACCTATACCACCGCCCAAGCGCGAAAGGTCGGCACCCCTGCCTGCAAGGCGTCCCAGCCGGTACTGCAATTGGGCTAACCGCACCTGCAGGATTCCGTCGGCAGTACGGGCATGTTGTGCGAAGATGTCCAGGATAACGGCCGTTCGATCGATGACTTTGAGCCCGGTCAGCCTTCGGAGCTCAGCCTCCTGGGCGGGCTTCAGTTTCCCGTCCACTACCAACGTCGATGCTTCGGCCCGAGCCCCGAGGTCGCGTAGCTCGCCGACCTTTCCGCGGCCGAAATACGTCGCAGGATCAGGTGCAGCTCGGGTCTGGACGACCTTGCCGACCGCTTGCCCCCCTGCTGTCGCAACCAGCCTGCCGAGCTCCTCGAGCGACTTCTCTACAGCTCCAGGTGTGGTCTCTTTAGTACAAAGTGCAGCGAGTAAGCATTTCTCCATTAGAATTCGCTGTTCACAGCCTTAGCGATTCGCTCTATACCCTCTTCGATTCGGAAATCGTCCAGCGTTACCGACAACCTTACGAATCCCTCTCCGGAAGGTCCGTAGCCGGCGCCCGGCACTACTACAACGTCGGCCTTCTCCAGCAGGCGGTCGGCGAAATCCCCTGATTGGAGGCCCGCAGGCAGCTCCGCCCACACATACAAGGTTCCTCGGGGGTAATCCACCCAATCCCATCCCATTGCCCGAAGACCATCGACGATCAATTTCCTTCGGCGACCGTAAGTCTCCCGGGCTGCTTCCACGAAATCCCAGGGGCCGTCGAGCGCTGCGATTGCGGCCTTCTCGATAGCTCCGAAAATGCCGGAGTCTATGTTGGTCTTGATCTGCCCGAGCGCTTTTATGGCGTCTTTGTTGCCGGCGGCCATTCCTACCCGCCAGCCGGCCATGCTGAATGTTTTCGAAAGCGACTGAAATTCGATCGCAACTTCTAGAGCGCCATCGACCTGAAGAAGCGACGGGGCTGTGTAGCCGTCAAAAGTAATCTCCGAATAGGCGTTGTCATGAGCGACCAACAAGTCGTGTTTCTTTGCATAACCAACAGCCTGTTCGAAAAAGTCCCTAGAGGCCACCGCAGCGGTGGGATTGTTCGGGTAGTTGAGCCACAGAAGTCGGGCACGCTCCGCTATTTCTGCAGGTATCGCGTCGAGGTCGGGAAGAAATCCGAGCTCTTTCTTGAGCGGAATAGCGTAAGGCTCGGCGCCGGCTATGAGGCACGACATCTGGTATACCGGATAAGCAGGATCCGGAACCAATACGACGTCCCCTTCAGAACAAACGGCCAGCGCAAGGTGAGCGATGCCCTCCTTAGACCCGATAAGCGCGAGAACTTCCTCTGCGGGATCGAGACTTACCCCGAACCGCCTGTCGTAGTACCTCGCAACCGCCTCCCTAAAGGCCAACGAACCCTTATAAGACGGATACCGGTGCACGCTGGGATCGTCCAAAGCCTGCACAAGTGCCCGGGTTACGTGCTCCGGAGGCGGAATATCGGGGTCTCCGACCGCGAAGCTGATCACATCGGCGCCGGCGGCAAGGCGCTTCTCGATCTTTTCGTCGAGACTGGCGAAAAGGTAAGGGGGAATTCGGTCCAGTCGTTTCGAAAATTTCACTAGCACTCCTTTTGTCTATCGCCGGAAGTCTGTGGACCATCGACGCTGATTTCATCGACGTCGAGAATGCTCGGGTCGAGGTCCGCAGAGAACACCTCGACTGCAGGTCCTTCGAGGCGAACGGTATCCTGCCATGAAACTACCAATTCGCCCCCTGGAAACCGCAGCACCACGTGTTCGGGATCTGCTAAGCCGGCTGCGACCGCTACTACGCCCGCCGCGCATGCACCGGTACCACACGAAAGGGTTTCTCCAACGCCGCGTTCCCAGACGCGAGCTTGCAGATGGCTGCCGTTGACAGGGGAAATGAATTCGACATTGGTGCGATTGGGAAAAGCGGGATGACGCTCGATCAGCGGACCGAGGCTTTCTACAGCGTGATGCAAGTCGACACTGCTATCGTCTTCGAGTACTACAACTGCATGGGGGTTGCCCATTCCGACGGCATAAAGCTCTACTTGAGGTCGAGAGGCCGACGTCGATCCCTCTGCGGTCAGGTCGAGTCGCAGCAGCATAGGCGAACTCTCGGAAAAGCCTTCGATGATCTCTACCCTCGGGTCTTCGGTGTCGACTCCGATGCCGGCAGGATCGAGCTGAGCTTGGCCCATATCGACCGCGTACCTTGAATTCCCAACCGACTCCACCTCCTTCCGACCGGCCCTAGTATCGATCAATATCCGGGGCCCACTTATGATCCCTCTCGTAGCCAGGTAGTGTGCTGCGCAGCGAACTCCGTTCCCGCACATCTCGGCTACGCTGCCGTCGGCATTCCTGTAATCCATGAAGAAAATGGGCTCGCCCGACGCGCGATCAACACCTTTTCGAACCAGCCGAATGACACCGTCGGCGCCGACCCCGAACCTTCTATGACAGATGATCCGCACGTCTTTGGAACTGAGATCGATCTCGTCGTCCGGATCGAAGATGACTGCGAAGTCGTTTCCGGCGCCGTGCGCCTTTACAACGCGGAGTGGCCGGGCTCTCACCGACTCAGCACGAAAAGCTGAGCTACCGCTCATGCAACGACGGCCTCGAGGTTCTCAGCGGTCGCAGCGAAATCTTTCTCGATACCTAACGACTGCGATCGCATTTTCCGAAAAATGAATTTCTCGATTGCACCTACAAGACCTACCGGCTCTTCAGAAGAGAACCAGCATATTCGAGGGTCGCGCCTGAACCATGCCTTCTGCCGACGGACAAGCTTCCATGTCGCAGTCGACACGGCCTCTTGCATTCGTTCTGTGCCGAGGTCAGATGACAGACACTCGTGTACCTGTCTGTAACCGATCGCAAGAGCTGCCGATGCCGCCGGTGGTGGATGCGATTCGTCGTGAAGCCATCGGACTTCTTCTACGAGTCCTTCCTCGAGCATCCTTGTAGTGCGTGCCTGAATCCTTCTCCTCAGCGCTCTTCCGGGAACGGAAATTCCCACTCCGATCAACGGAAGACCGGAGTTGCAGTAGCGTTCCAGACCTTCATACCAGCCATCGGCGCCTAAGCCCTGACGCTGGCGCATCTGGGCGATTTCTAAGGCCCGTATGACTCTGCGAGGGTTGGCGGTATCGATCGATGCATAGACTGCCGGAGCTGTTTTTCTGAGGGATTCGGCAAGGTACTCGAGTCCCTTGCGGGCCATGTCGTTTTCAAGCTTTCTCCTCAACTCAGGCGAGCTCGAATAAAGGGGCAGGTCGGTCGTCAGGGAAAAGTAATAAAGCGGAGATCCGCCTACGAGAATTACCGGCTTTTTCCGTGCTGCTATCTCTTCGATCACAGCACGGGCTTTTTGCCTGTACCACCCGGCGCTGCACTCCTCCCAGGGATCTAGCACGTCGACCATGTGGTACCTCACCGCTCCACGTGTAGAGGGTCGGGCCTTCGCCGATCCGATATCCATACCGCGGTATACCTGAACTGAGTCCACGGACACGATTTCCCCGCCCAATCTTTCGGCCAGGAAGTGACCTATATCGGACTTTCCGCAAGCAGTCGGACCGACTACGGCGACGATCGCGGTCTCAGCAGTCATTGGCGAGAAATCTGTCATCGACTGGTAAGTGCGGCCGAAAGCGGTCCCGTGAATCTTTCGACATCGGCGCGCCAGACCGCAGGAGCGCTTTTCGGATTGATCGACTCAAACAACCCCGCCAAAAGATCGCTCCTCGAGATCGGTTGGTCGATTCCGGCCAGGATGTTTGCTGCCGCAGACTCCGCAGCAGCCCCGGGACCATCGAGAGCGATCACCGATTCCCACGAAATCGAATCGTCGAATGGAAGCATCATCAGAGACAGCCCGTCTGCTTCGACGAGAGCGGCGGATTCCTCGTCGAGTTCGTCGACGCTCACCGCCTTCGGCGAATCGATCAAATCGACGACGGCGTAAATGTCGTCAAGCTCGGCGACATCTAGTGGCGGAAAACGGACATCGTTGAAGGCTGCTTGTAGACCCGACCAAACGATCTCTCTGCCGGCATTGCCGTGCAACGGCCAGAAAGTGCCCATGGATCCCCTGATGGTCCCGCCTCGAGTGAGGGTCACGAACGCGCCCCGCCGTACGCGCAAACTCTCAGCGAGGTTCGAAGATCGTACATCGATAAACTCGTCGTTGAAAGCGGCCCCCAGAGCCGCGCCCAACAAGCCGATTGGATCGGAATAAGGGCGCGCATCCCGACGAAGGCTCAATTTTCGACCTCGAGTAGTAGTCCTTCTAGATGGTGGGGGCCGGCGCCGGTAATACGCACCCGCGCGAAGTCGCCGGGCGATAGATCTCCCCCACCTACAGCCGGATCCGGGTCGAAATTGACTATCTTGTTCTGCGGCGTTCTTCCCATGAGACGGCCGCCGCCCTTACGCGCCGGTCCTTCCACAAGTATTTCTTCTTCGAGCCCGATGCGTCTTTTGTGGGACTTCAGGCTGAGCGACTCGACCAGATCGACCAGCCGCTCGAATCGTTCCTGAACCACCCCCGGAGGTATGTCGTTATCCAATTCCGCTGCCGGTGTACCCGGACGCGGCGAGTATATGAACATATAGGCGCCGTCGTATTCAGCTCGCCTTACCACGTCGAGAGTCGCCTCGAAATCCTCGTCGGTCTCGCCGGGAAAGCCCACGATGATGTCGGTAGTGACGGCCAGGTCGTCGACCGCCGATCTGGCCATCTCGAGCCGTTGGAGATATCGATCCGCTGTATAGCCTCTGTGCATGGCTTTCAGGATGCGATCCGAGCCCGACTGCAACGGCAGGTGCAAATGAGGCATAACCTTCGGGCACTCGGCCATAGCCTCGACAGTCTCGGGTCGCAAGTCCTTGGGATGAGGACTTGTAAATCGAATTCTCCTCAGCCCGTCTATGCCATCTAGTTCGCGCAGCAGCTTGGCGAACAAAGGTTTGTGACCGTCCAGAGGTAGGTCGCGTCCGTAGGAGTTCACGTTTTGGCCTAAGAGGGTGATCTCTACGACACCGTCGGACACCAATGCCTTTACCTCAGAGACGATAGATGCAGGATGGCGGGATCGCTCAGGCCCTCGAACCTTCGGAACGATGCAAAACGTGCATGTGTTGTCGCATCCGACCGAAATCGTCACCCATGCAGAATGCGATTTTTCTCTTCGAACCGGCAGACCGGCTACCACTTCAGGATCTGAGTCTTTCTGCGGTGAGTCGTAAATTTCGACTACAGGCGCCTGGTCTTCTTCTCTCTTCTCCAACAGGTCGGTCAGTCGATGAATGTTGTGTGTGCCGAATACGACATCGACGTGAGGTGATTTTTCGATGAGCGACGCCCCATCTTTTTGAGCGAGGCATCCGCCTATCGCGATCCGCATTCTCGGGTTGGAAGCCTTTGCCGCCTTCAGGGACGCTACGCTTCCGTACAACCTGTTGTCGGCGTTCTCGCGAATGCAGCATGTGTTGAAAACGACAAGGTCGGCCTCGGATTCCAAGCGAGACGGCTGGTAACCTGCTTCTTCGAGGAGCCCGGCGATCCGCTCGGAATCGTGGTAGTTCATCTGACAACCGAAGGTCTTTATGTAGTAACGGCCCCGCGCGGCGAGTACCCCGCCTGCCGACCGCATGGTCGTCGCGCTATCAGCGGCAGGTCCGATCACGGCTGCTGGATGTTGAATTCTTCCGACCGTCTGACCTCCCTTATTACGGTGATTCGCAAGTTGTGCGAGGAGTAGCCTTCCCGTTCGATTTCCTTAGCAATCTCTTTGGGAAAACGGAACAAATCCGCGTCGTCGATTCTGCCGGGATCGACGATTACTCTAATCTCCCTTCCTCCCCCGAAGGCATACGCTTCCTGTACACCCTTTATGCTCTTGCAGACACGCTCGAGATCGGTGAGCCGCTTGATGTAGTCTTCGTCCGAGCCCGATTTTCTTGCGCCGGGACGGCCGCCGCTTAGATGATCGGCTATCTGAACGAGCACCGCGTCCACGCTTCTCGGCTGAATTTCGTTGTGATGGGCCTCGATAGCATGGCAGACCGGCTCCGGTTCCCCATGATGCCTGGCGAATTCTGCACCGACTCGCGCATGCGACCCCTCGTACTTGTGTCTCAACCCTTTTCCTAGGTCGTGCAGCAAAGCTGCCCGGGTGGCGACTGTCGGATCGATCTGAAGCTCTTCGGCGATCATCCGGGCAATCCGCGCGCTCTCTCGCAGATGCGCTAAGACGTTCTGCCCCCCCGACGTCCACAGCTTCAAGGATCCGAGAACCTGAAGGATTTCGCGTTGCATCTTGAAACCGAACTCGAGAGCAGCCTCTTCGCCGGCTTCGAAGAGCTCACGCTCCAATCGCCGTTCGACCCGTTCGTAAGTCTCTTCTATGCGACTGGGTTGGATTCTCCCATCAGCTATCAATTCCTCGAGGCAAAGCCTGGTTTTCTCCTTTCTAACAGGATCGAACGTCGAGATGACAACCGCTTCCGGGACGTCATCGAGCTTGAGTTCTACGCCCGCTTTCGACTCGAGGGTACGAATGTTACGGCCGTCCTTTCCGATGATGCGCGCCTTGAAATCCTCCGAGGGAAGCTGCACGACCGATACCGGCACTTCGTTTACCGCCTCCGGAGCTATCCTCTGCATAACCGTAGCGAGAATGCGGGCCGCTCTCTGATCCGCTTCCTCTTTGACGCGTTCTTCTATCTTGCTGATTTGTGCCGCCGATTCAGCTTTGACCTCCTCGAAGAGCTGCCTGCGCACCTCTTCCCGGGCCTGCTGGGGAGTCATGCCGGCTATGCGATAGAGCTCTTCTTCTACCCGTTCGGCCCGCTCGGTCGTTCGTTCTCCGATCTCGAGGAGGCGGGCCTCTTCAGATCGAAGGATCTGAAAACGCTGCTCTAATTCAGACTCGCGCTCTCTCAGGGCTTTCTCTGCGCCGGCGATTTCCTCGCGGAGAGCCTGGGCTTCCGCCCTGAAAGTCTCCGCATACCGAAAAACCTGCTCGTATAGACGCCTTCGCTCATCTTCGAGCCTTCCTCGCTCTATCGAGAGGTTTTCGTGGTGTTTGAGGAGCTCGCGAGCCTGTTGCTCCGCCGTTTTATAAAGCTCGCCACGCTCTTTTTGGAGTTGGAGTCTTTCGTTGTGTAGTTGCTCGAGCTCGTGCGCGAGTCGCCTCTGAGTGGCGGCCAATTCTCGAGCGCCCGCCTCTAGGCGCCTGCGTTCCTCCTCGATTCGTTCGAATTCGGCGATGAGTCGCTCTCGCTCGGCCTCTATATGGATAGGGTAGGAGTCCTGTCTCCGTAAATCGTCGGTCGCCATCTGTTGCAGGATGCTCCGCTAGCCGATATCGGGGCGCCTCGAAGGCACCGATGGACCGGTCATCTTTGGCGTCCCCCAGCAATGGTACCCCCCAGAATGGATTGTGGTTTTTCATATGGATCGGATCTCGGGATCGAAATCCGCAGAGAAACCAAGCTTCACGGAATTCCTAAGGCCGGGTGGGTCTGGGTATAAAATCACAGCGACGTAATTTTCAACGATGTAGTTTCTGCTATGACGGTATCCCCGATGCGCACAGTGTCACACCCCCCTCTTAGCATTCAGTATTGGCGGCGCTCGTGCGGACGGTTATCCCCGGCCCTGTAGAGCTTTGGCGAGTTAGAAGCGGCGGCAAGTTGTCAACGGAGGTCTGCTGATGGAAAGGGAAAAGGCCCTAGAGATCGCGATCGCACAAATAGAGAAGACTTACGGCAAGGGCTCGATCATGCGGCTGGGAGACGATTCGGGCCGCATGAACGTCGAGGTGATTCCCACAGGTGCGCTTAGTCTGGATCTGGCCCTGGGGATCGGTGGGCTTCCGCGGGGACGGGTGGTCGAGATATACGGGCCCGAATCGAGCGGAAAGTCGACGCTCGCTCTACACGTCGTCGCGGAAGCGCAGCGCCAGGGTGGGGTTGCAGCGTACATCGACGCCGAACATGCCCTCGACCCTACCTATGCCAAGGCTATCGGCGTCAACATTGACGAACTTCTGATCAGCCAACCCGACACCGGTGAGCAAGCCCTCGAGATCGCCGACATGCTAGTTCGATCCGGAGCGATAGATGTCCTGGTCGTCGACTCCGTAGCCGCGCTCGTCCCTAAAGCCGAGATCGAAGGTGAGATGGGGGATGCCCACGTCGGGCTGCAAGCCCGCTTGATGTCTCAAGCGCTCAGAAAACTCACGGCGAACCTCAACAAGTCGCGAGCGCTTGCGATTTTCATCAACCAACTGAGAGAGAAGATCGGAGTTATGTTCGGCTCTCCTGAGACCACCCCCGGGGGTAGAGCTCTCAAGTTCTACGCCTCGGTTCGCCTCGATGTAAGAAGAGTCGAATCCATAAAAGACGGCGCTGAAGTCGTCGGCAACAGAGTGAAAGTCAAAGTTGCCAAGAACAAATGTGCGCCACCATTCCGCTCCGCAGAGTTCGATCTCATGTACGGCACAGGCATCAGCCGTGAAGGAGCTCTTCTCGATGTGGCCTCAGAGATCGGTTTGGTAAAGAAGAGCGGGTCCTGGTTTACATACGAGACCATCCAACTAGGGCAAGGACGCGAAAATGCCAAGAAATTCCTCGCTGAGAACGTAGATGTAGCCCTGGAAATAGCGTCACGGATTCGCGAACAGATCATGGCAACCGGGTCTCACGTCGAGCCAATTCCTGCTGCGTCTGCCGACTAAGAGGCAACGCGCACATCCGCATTCGAGAGACTCAGTCGGCCAGATTGAAATCCTCCAACGTGCGGTATTCGGCCCCGGCCGGGGTTAAGTGACTCTCTATAAGAGAGATCTTCGACACTTTCATCGTCACCGGGGAGACTCGCCCCAACGCCTCTACGATCTCTCCGACATCCTCGCCTCGCTTCAGGCGCGCTACGGTGAGGTGCGGAATGTGTTCCTTTTCGCGCTTGAGGGGTACCCTGGCCGAGATCGCTTGTCGCATTTCATTAGCCATTCGGCCCCAAAGGCCTTCACCGTCTTGCACCCCTATCCAGAGGACTCTAGGTCTGCGAATTCCCGGAAAAGCCCCCGCGCTGCCACCGAATGTTATCTCGAACGCCTTGTGCGCTCGAGCAATGCCGGCTGCTTCATCTGTGATTTCTTCCAGCGCCGTAACATCGACGGCGCCTACAAAGACAACCGTAAGATGCCAGGCGTCCGGCCTTATCCACCTGAGCGCTTCGACCACCCGAAGATCTCTTGACGCCAGGCGCTTGACTTCTCCAACTCCTTCCTCGAGCGCAGCTCTTGCATCGTCGCTTGGCCAAACCCCGAGGAAAACTCTCTTGCGCTCGCTTTTGGGCATCTTTCGAGTCAACCCTAAAAGGAATAGAGTGCTTTCGCCTCAGGCAGATGCGACCATTCGCCGGGAGAGATCGATAAGCGAGGTGGCCGTGTATTCCCGGATTCTCTGGCGGTCCCCCGGGAGCGTCAATTTTACGGTCTGCACTCGGCCGTCTATAGCGACACCCATGTAGACCTCGCCTACTTTCGCTTCCAGTGCCTCAGGGCCTGCCTCCCCCGTACAGGAGATCCCGACGTCCGCGCCAAAAATCTTTCTCGCAGCGATCGCCATCTCTTCAGCGCAACGGGCCGACACCGTTCCTTCGGTCTCGAGCATCTCCTCGTCGATTCCGAGTAGAGCTATCTTCGCTTCTTTGCGGTAGGTAACCGCACTTCCCTTGAACCAATTGGACGCACCAGGAACTGCAGTCAACCTGGCGCCGACCAATCCGCCCGTCAGCGACTCTGCTGCAGCGATCGTCCACTCCTTTTCGACCAAGAGTTTTCCAAGCACGGCAGGAAGAGACTCGGAGTCCTCTCCGAATATGAGATCCCCGAGCCGCTTTCTTACTTCCCTGGCGACCGGCGCCAATCGCCGTTCGGCTTCGCCCCTGTCGTCGCCCCTAGCGATGATTCGAACTTTCAGCTCGGTCGTAGAGGGCAAATACGAGATCGACAACGGCGCAGCAGCGTCGTAAGAGTGGTGTGCAGTCTCCAGGCCGGAAAGCATGGCTGCCACAGCGGCCTCGGTCGCGCCCCAAACTTTGAAGGTCTTGACTGCTGTGAAACGCCGCTCTCGTTGCTTGGACAAAAGATCCGGAAGAACGCCGCGCTCCAGCATCTCTTTCATTTCGTGAGGAACACCTGGGAGCGCGTACACAGATGCTCCATCCCGGTCGATGATGATGCCCGGCGCTGTTCCGAGTTTTTGGGGAATGTAACGGGCGCCCTCTGGAAGATCGGCTTGCCGGTAATTGGATTCAGGCATGGGTATGTTGCGAGCCTCGAAGATCCTCGAGATTACCGATGCCAGTTCTTGCGACCTGACCAGTCGTGTATTGGCGACGGCTGCGAGGGCCTCTCTGGTCAGATCATCGGGAGTCGGCCCCAGTCCTCCTGTGCAGATGACGGACGCTCCTTCGTCGAGACTTGCCGTAATTGCGTCGGCGATCATGTCTTTGTCGTCGCCCACGCAAGTGTGTCGGCCGACGGTAAAGCCCTCCTCGAACAAGCGTCCGGCGATGTACGCGCTGTTGGTATCTGGGATCTCGCCGTATAAAACCTCGTTCCCGACGGCTACAAGATCGACACGCATCTGCTCTGAGTTCCCGTCACCGGGTTCTATCTAGTCCGGACCCTATAGCGATCCGTCGCCTTCTCGGGGCCTGAGCGGAATTATCGTAGAACCCCTCAAACCGCCCTTACTCTCCTCTGAGGAGATACCACCTGCGGCGTCTTTACTACCTTCTCGGGCTTTGGGCTGCTCTCGATCGAGAATCGCCGAAATCACCGGCTCGAGCGCTGCATCGAGGCTACCCGAGTCGGGAGGCGGGGACTCGGCTGCCGGCTTGGTCAAGATCTTCACCCCGCGCCACGCGTAGTCCAACCCGGAGGCCAGCGTGAAGCCGACGGCGATCCACAAAGCGATGGTGCCGGGACCGGGCCTCGAGGACAGTGGCGGGAACAGAAACATTCCGATCGCGATCATCTGAGTCAGGGTCTTCACTTTCCCAAAAGGCGTCGCAGGAATGGAAACACCGCGCCTCGCCGCGATCGATCTCAATCCCGAAACCCCTGCCTCCCGGGCAGCGATTGCCGCGACGGGTACCCATGAGACGGCTGCCTGCATCCAAAGAATTACCAGCGCCCCTAGCACCTGGAGTTTGTCGGCCAGAGGGTCAAGATAGGCGCCGCTGGTCGTAGGTCCCAGCCTTCTCGCCGCTATTCCGTCGAGAGTATCCGAAATACCCAACAATACCCACAGACCGAACGCCGCCCAGTCGGCGGCCGTTCCCGACTGAAGCATCAGATAGAAAAGAAGTGGAAGTGCAGCCGCCCGCCCGAAAGTAATGATGTTGGCGACCGTTACTATCGCGCCCGGGCCGTAGTGCGTTCCGGGCTCAGGATAGTTTCGGGCCTCCGACGTTCTCGACTCGGGCTCGGTTCCCGTTTCGGACTCGACTCTGTCCAAGCGCACCTCCGTTGGATTCCAGTTTAGTCCCTGCGATGTTTCAGGGGTTCTTCGAGATGGCAGTTTCGGTACGGAGATACGCGGTCTATGATGATGCTTGATCGAATCTGCACTTCTGGAGGTGTCAGCAATGGCCGTCGAGACAAAAGACGCAGGGCTCATCGAATCCATCAATCCTGCTACCGGCGAGGTCATCGGAACCGTTCCCGAAATGGGCGAAGCGGAGGTGCGCGAAGCAGTACAAAGAGCCCGAAGGGCTTTCGAGACCTGGTCTTCGCTTCCCTTCGAGCGACGCGCGGCACACATACTTTCAGTCTGTGACTTGATGATAGACCGCTCCAAAGAAGTCGCACGCATCATCAGCAACGAGACTGGAAAGTCCCTCGCCGACGCTTACCTCGCTGAGATCTTCACCACCGCAGACTTGATCCACTTCTATGCCCGCAAGGGCAAGAAAATGCTGGAGCCGCGCAAGGTATCTACAGGCATTTTCCTCAACAAAAAAGCGCTCAAAATCTACCAACCACTCGGCGTCATCGGAGTGATCAGCCCCTGGAACTACCCGCTGAGCCTGACCATGGGTCCGGTAGTTACCGCTCTTTTCGCCGGCAACACCGTGGTCCTGAAGCCGTCGGAGTTCACGCCGTTCGTCGGGAAACTGGTAGGCGAGCTCTTCGAGGATGTCGGCGCGCATTCGGGAATCGTTCAGGTCGTGACCGGCGGTGGAAAGACAGGCGAAGCGCTGGTCAGATCAGGCGTTCAAAAGATCGTCTTCACCGGCTCGGTGGAGACTGGTCGGAAGATCATGCGAGCCGCAGCGGACAATCTTACGCCTGTAGTGATGGAACTCGGCGGTAAGGACCCGATGATCGTTCTCGACGATGCCGACCTGGAGAGGGCGGCCAACGCTGCCGTCTGGGGCGCCTTTTTCAATTGCGGACAGACTTGCACATCCATCGAACGCGTCTATGTAACAGAAGGCGTCTACGACGAATTCGTGGCCAAAGTCCTCGAAAAGGCCAAGCAGGTGCGAGTCGGCTTCGGAGACGGCAAGGAGACCTTCGATGTGGGGTCTATTACCCGTCCGGCGCAGATAGATGTCATAGACGACCATGTACAGGATGCGATCAAGAAGGGGGCGCGGGTCCTTCTCGGAGGACGAAAGATGGACGAGAAGCGACCGGGCTACTTCTACGAACCGACTGTCCTGGTCGACGTCGACCATCGCATGAAGATCATGACCGAAGAGACCTTTGGACCCGTCCTTCCCATCATGAAGGTCAGAAATCGTGACGAAGCGGTTCGCCTCGCCAACGACTCTCGCTACGGTTTGGGCGCAAGCGTCTGGACCAAGGACCGCAACGAGGCGGAGCGGCTCGCCCGAGAGATAAACGCCGGAGGGATCGTAGTCAATGATTGCCTGGCGCACTTTGGCGTTCCGAGCCTTCCCTTCGGCGGGATGAAAGAATCGGGCTTTGGTAGAACGCACGGCGCAGAAGGGTTGCGCGAGTTCTGTGAAGTGAAATCGGTCCTGATCGACCGGATAGGCGCCAAAAAGGAAATTTTCTGGTATCCGGTACCGAACTGGCTCAGCCCGGCTCTCGAAAGGCTGCTGCGGTTGCTCTACCGGCGCGGCCTGGCTGCTAAGCTTCGTGGAAGGTGAATGTCGACTCCCCAATTGGGGCCCGTCGCCTGATCGCCTCGCCCATAGGACTGCTCCTAGCGGAGGCCGACGAGCGCGCGCTCGTCTCCTTGAGATTGACCGGCGGTTCGGGAGAGATGGACGGTCCCAAGCACGCTTCGGCCTCGGCCGAGAAGATTCTCGACAGAGTCGAAGCCGAACTCGACGCCTACTTCTCGGGTAGCCTACAGCGCTTTTCAGTCCCCATCGTTCTTCCGAAAAAAGAATCCGACTTTTCCAAAAGAGTGTGGCGAAAGACCATGGAAATTCCCTACGGAAGCGTGTGTTCGTACGCTCGTCTGGCGAGGATGGTCGGTACACCGAAGGGCGCCCGAGCGGTGGGAAGCGCCTTACGTCGAAATCCAATCCTGGTAGTTGTCCCCTGCCACCGGGTAATTTCCGCAACCGGAGATGCCGGCGAATATCTCGCGGGGCGTGATATCAAACAATGGTTGCTCCGCCTCGAAAGCGATTCCTTAGGTTGTCTGTCTCGCGCCTCGAGTAGGACTTCGAAATGAAAAAGCCTTTCCTAGTAGCCTTGACGGCGATTGTCGCCGCCTCTGGAGGCCTGGCGCTAGGCTACGTCCTCTTTCTTCGAGGGGATGGGCACCCGGTTCAATCCCAGCCTTCAGCAGGCGGATCGAGGCATAGTCCTCCGGTGTCCGAGACTGCCGGGCCGACTCCGTCGCCCTCTTCTTCGCAGGGTGAGCAACCCCAAGTCCTTTCTCCTGGAAGCGATCCCAAGGTCACACTCGCCACGATCCTGGACGCGAAGAAAAGAGGTGACAGCGCTACAGTAGGCATCTGGGCCGGCGAGGAGGCTATCGCGCAACTTTCCTCCTTCCCGCCCGATGCCTTCGATCCGGATCTCATCTCTTGTGCGGCGGATCCACAACGTCCTGAGTCGGATGTTCTTTGCACTCTTACACCCGCTAGACCGCCCGTCGGCCATGCCGTAGCCCGGATGCGAAAGACCGGCGACCAGTATCGCTTAGTTCAGCTCGTTCCGGTCGTCGACTGACTGCCGCTCCTTGAATTTGGCGTACTCTTCAGGAGACACCAGTACCGCCCGGGCTTTCGAACCCTCCGAAGGACCCACCACACCCCGCCTCTCCAAAAGATCCATCAATCTGCCGGCCCTGGCGAACCCTATCCTGAGTTTGCGCTGCAACATCGAGGTCGATCCCAGCTGTGTCTGGACGACCAGATCCATAGCTTGCTCGAGAAGCTCGTCGTGATCATCGTGGGCTACTGTTTCGGATTCCGAGTTCGTAAAGATCGCATCGTCGAGGTATCGAGGCTCGGGTACCTGGCGCCTCCAGTGCCCGACTATCTTCCTTACTTCTTCTTCGCTCACGAAACAGCCCTGTATTCTGCGAGGGATGCCGGATGAAGCGGTCAGCAAAAGCATGTCGCCCATCCCCACGAGTTCCTCTGCGCCTCCGGTGTCCAATATCACTCTGGAATCGACCTGGGACCCGACTTTGAACGCGATCCGACTGGGAATATTGGCCTTTATCACCCCGGTAATGACGTTGGTAGACGGACGCTGTGTCGCGATCACAAGATGGATGCCGACCGCGCGGGCCATCTGAGCCAGGCGCATTATCGAGTCTTCGACATCGCGGGCCGCCACCATCATCAAATCGTTCAGTTCATCCACGACCACCACGACATAGCCCATTACCTCATGAGTGAAAGTCTCCCCCGCGAGCGACCCCCCCTGGGCGGACACCATCGAGTTGTAGCTCGAAATATCCCTCGCGCCTAGCTCTGCAAGCTTTTCATAGCGAAGCTCCATCTCTCGCACCACCCACGCCAATGCCTCGCTTGCGCGTTTTGGATTCGTCACCACGTGGGTGAGCAGGTGTGGTATTCCGTCATAGACCCCAAGCTCGACTCTCTTCGGATCGACCAGGAGCAGCCTCACTTGTTCGGGACCGTTTCGCATGATGAGCGAAGTGACAAGAGCATTGATGGTCGACGACTTACCCCCGCCTGTAGTGCCGGCGATCAGCAGGTGAGGCATCTCCGCAAGATTTATTAGCACCGGCTTTCCGGAGATATCTTTTCCGAGCGCACAATCCAAGGGATGCCTAGCCGACCTTCCGGCAGGAGAGCGCAGCACGTCGCCAACCGTGACCAACCGCCTCTCCCGATTGGGGATTTCGATCCCTATGGCCGACTTTCCCGGTATAGGGGCTTGAATCCGAACGCTTTCGGCTGCCAGCGCGTATGCGATGTCGTCGGAAAGACCTTTTACTTTGGCGACTTTGACACCGGGAGCGAGTTCCACCTCGAAGCGTGTCACGGTGGGTCCCGGAGTGATTCCCGACAGTGTAGCCTCGACGTCGAACTGTGCCAGGGTCTCGACCAGAACCCTTCCCGTCTCTTCCAACGAGGCCGCCGCGGGCTGCTGTGAGGAGCCTTCCCGTAGAAGCGTAAGCGGCGGGAGGGTATAAGAAGTCGAAGGGTGCGGGGCGCCGTCGTCGCTGAGGCGCAATTCGAGCTGGCCGGAACTCTCCAGGCGGCCCTTTTTTCGATCCCCGGCCTTTCCGTCGCGTCGAGAACTGCGCTTTTGATCTCCCGTTGCGCCAATTTGGTTCTCGGACTGAGCGGTTTCGTATTGGCGGGCGGAGGCTGATGATCCATCATCCTCAGAGTCCTGTGCTGCCGTTCCATCAGGCTCAGACAATTGGGATGTTACGGAAGCTTGGTTCTTGTCCGAGCGGCGCAACCGTCGTTCGATCCGACCGATTACTCGAGCGGTCATTTGCCACAGCGGGATGCCGAATCCGACTGAGACTACGCCCACAAAAAAGGTCGAGACAACGACATAGGCCGCAGGACGGCCCAGCGAGCTAACCAGAGCCGCTGCCGCTGTCTTTCCTAGAACCCCCCACGAGCTTGGATCGCCGCTTGCAGCTACAAGCGCGCCGGTGGTCGACAGTCCGAGGATCAATCCCGTCAAGCCTATAAAAACCCGCAGCAGGCGGCCGCCATCCCGCATTAACTCGATCGCTGCCACCCACAGGCACACAGGCAAAAGAAGAGCCGGCGGACCGAAGACAAAAAGCGCACCGCGTCGGGCGCCTGAAGACAAAGGCGCGCCTTCAGGCACCCATAGAAGCGCTGCCCCGACAACTCCGGCGAGGAGTAAGAAAAACCCCCATGCCGTCCTTGGAATAGCAGCGATTCGCTCGCCAGCTCGACCTGCCAGCCTCGCCAGCCGTTTACCAAGCCCGGTGCGTCGCCTACTCGATCGAGTCGATTTGCGAGAGAAACGACGAGGCGCGGAAGACCTTGCCTTTGAAGGACGTCGCTGAGGTCGCGCTTTGACTGATCTCGAAGTAACCTGTGCCAAAAAGTCAGCTCCTGCGATGCCGACTTATAGTCGACGTACACGGCCCCGCATCCGCCCGCAGAAGCCAAAGGTGAATGTATTTTACCATCGCCGCCATCCGGCCATATTGGACCGATCGCGTGGATGCCTGAAAGTCGCAAGCTCCCGGGTGCTTTTGGGTATTCAAATCGGAGGCCAGGGCTCCGGAGCGTATTCCTCGCTCTCGGGGAACCTCTTCGATCGCACCAGGGCTTCGATTCGCTCACGCAGAGCTTCGACTTCTATCGGAGAAAGCAGCCTGGAAATCTCCTCCCGAAATCCTCCGGTTCGCTCCCAGGCATTTTCGTCGAGATACGATCTTAGACGGCCCAGGTCGGCGAGAATCTCAGGAGGGATCCGCGAATCCCCGAAGCGGCGAATCACGGTTCTCAGCTTCTCCTCGTAATGGAAGCAAGTTCCATGATCGATCGACCAGAGCCGTCCGCTCGAGTCGAGAATGCAGTGGCCGGCCTTCCGATCGGCATTGTTGATTACAAGATCGAACACCCTCAGACGCAAAAGATCTCCTAGACGACCAGGATCGTCCGCAAATTCGTAATAGTGCGCAGCTCCGCCGGCATCGATGCACAACTGCACCGAGCCGTTGCCCAGCGGCCCGTCTCTCAGAACCGTGGGCGGGACGAACAGCCAACCCAAAGCTTTTGCTACGAGGTAGGCCGCGCGCTCTCGAAGATGGAGGGTGTCCCGGTCGAAATCCCACAGCGGCCTTGCTAGTCGTGCCGGCTTGTAAACCGCCAGAGCGTTCCGAGGACCTTCGACTTCCACCAACAACGCTCTGTTGCTGCTCGGGATGATCGTTCCTCTTATCTCGATCCGCCCGAATGCAAGAAGGCCTTCGATCTCCTCGAACCAGGACTCAGGCGGCCGTTCACCCGGCGGTAAAACATAATCACGGTCGTGGTCGATTTCAACTGCCACCGGGTGAGAGCCGGGCCCTTTTGTGTCCGTTTCGGGCGAAGCAGTCGTGCCCCTCTTCGGGATCGATCGGCATAGTGCAGAAAGGACACAACTTCCGGCCTGCGGCGGCAACGGCAGCTCCCTGAAGCGCCAGCACCTCTGCCTGGCCCCTGGTAATCCAAATCCGCGCTTCCTCCGCTCCGCTTTCTTCGCCTTCGGACACTCTTGCCATATCGGGCCAGGGTTCGTCTTCGCTTTCGGTGGACCGGGCGACGAGGAGAATGAGATCGTGTTCTGGATCATATCCCACACCGAGTTCGGATACGGTCCAGTCGAACTCTGAAGGCGCTTCGGGCTCTTCCATTTCCTCTAGCAATCTGTCGAAATCGGTACGGCGCGGCTTTCCCATCTCGGATGCGATACCCGACAACAACTCGTCGAGCCGCGCGGCCAGCGCCTCGATCTGAAACTTCTCGCACTTCAACGCAACGACGCCCTCGGCCCCCTCGGCCCGCAGATAAAAGGTGCGTTTACCCGGCGCGCCGATGGCGCCTATCTGAATGCTGGACGCAGGTTTGAGCTCCAAAGTCGTACACCTACCGGGTTTCTCGATATGAGTTTTCCAGACGGAAGCATCTCATACAGACGGCTTTCGTAATTTCTGAATCTCGAGATAGTTCTGATAGGCGGACGCAAAACGCCGACCGTCCGCGTTGACGCAGAGCATCAACGGCTCGTCCCTCAAAACAAAAGCCGCGACAGATGCCACGCCAATTTCAATCCGTCGATACATCTCGAGCGAAAGACCCAGGAGCCCCGCTACCGCCGACTTGATCGGATCTGCATGAGAAAAAGCGGCCACGATTTCGCCTGGACGTTCGTTGCGCATTCGTTCGACGAACCGCATCATCCTGGTTTGTACTTCCAGTATCGTCTCGCCCTGGGGTGGCCGCTGCAACATGGGGTTCACTGCGAGCTCCTTGTACGAGCGCAGGCGCATGACTTGCCGAAATGTCTTCCCGGCCCATGTTCCGCAGTCGGCTTCCGTCAAATCGGGGTCTTTGACGATCGGAATTCCCAACGCCTCCGACAACGGCGCCGCCGTTTGCAGCGCGCGCTCGAGGGGGCTCGATCGAAGCTCCGCTATCGGTAGGTCGGCAAGCTCCTCGGCGAGCAATTTCGCCTGTTCATGGCCCTTCGACGAAAGTCTTACGCCCTCCAGACGCCCCGGCAATCGTTTATTCGTCCAGATTGCCTCGGCATGACGGATGAATGCGACCACGACGGGACTTTTAGATCGGCCCCCCATGCGGTTTTTCCCGAGATTGCTCGAAGCCAAAGTTGTCTGCTCCTCTCAGACTTCGATAACCACAGGGATAACAAGAGGGCGCCCCGTTCCTTGTTTCCGTAGGAATTCGCTGGCGGAAGATCGGATCTCGCGCTTGAGCGTCCCCCAGTCGGTCACCCCTCTTCTAGTGACGGTCTCCACAGCGGATCTCACGGATTCTTTCAACTCGGCGAGGCGATCCGCTCCCAACAAGTCATCGCGCCAACCGCGCCCGACCACTTCGATTTCGCCCATCACCTCGCCGCTCTGGGCAGATACGGTCACGACCACCACGACCATTCCTTCTTTGGCGATCAGCGATCTTTCCCTCAGGACGTCGCGAGAGAGGTGTTCTTCCGGCACAGCGGCAGCCATTGCGCCGCTGTCTATGTACCAAATCCCGGCTGGAACGCTTTCTTTTTCGAGACGGACCTCACCCTTGTCGAGGACGATCGCATCGCCGTTTTTGGCCACAAAAACACTCCCCGAGGGAACGCCGACCTCCATCGCCAAACGAGCCCCGGAAACCAGATGCCGGTGCTCACCGTGGATAGGCACAAATGCTCGCGGAGAGGCTAGTGACACGATCATCTTTATGTCTTCCGCCGCTGCATGGCCCGACACGTGCACTTCGGGGCAAACCTCCGAGTACAAAACTTCGGCGCCCCGCGCGTAAAGTCGATCGATCACCCGGTAGATCGCCGGCTCGTTACCCGGTATTGGATGCGAACTGACTACGATCGTGTCAGAGGGACCGATCTCTATAGCGGGGTGATCCCCTGCCGCCATCAGAGAAAGCGACGAGTAAGGTTCGCCCTGCGACCCTGTGCAAATAATGCAAGTATCCTCGGGCGGAATAGACCCCAGCTCCCGGGCGCCCACGATCGCGTAATGCGGAATATTGAGCTTGCCCGCCGCAGTGGCAACGGCCACGTTCCTTTCGAGCGACCTGCCGACGAAACACACCTTGCGCCCAAAATCGATAGCAGTTTCAGCTATCTGCTGTATGCGGTGGAGGTGAGAGGCAAAGCAGGTGGCGACGATGCGTCGATCCTTGCGAGATCCGAATAGGTCTTTGAGGAAATGCCCTACTTCTCTCTCGCTTTGAATCCATCCACGTTCGACTGCGTTCGTGGAGTCGCAAAGCATGAGATCGATCCCCGACTCGCCGAGCTTTCCCACCAGCTGGAGGTCGGTTCTTCTTCCGTCTAAGGGAGTCGAATCGATCTTGAAATCGCCGGTGTGCAGAATGCGCCCATCGTCGCTCTCGATGACTAGTCCGCATGCATCCGGCACCGAGTGTGCCGTGGCATAAAGGGTAAAAGTCATTCCGGCCAATGAAATCGAGTCACGATCACCCAGCACTTCGATGTCGGCGTCGGAGGCAAGCCCGAATTCCGCCAACTTTCGTTCCAGAAACCTGAGCGTCAGATCCGACCCGATGATAGGAACCCGATCGATACGGGGAAGCAGGTAGGGAATGGCGCCAATGTGATCCTCGTGGCCGTGGGTAAGAACGATTCCCCGTATTGATTCTCGTATCCGATCGAGGTACGTAAACTCAGGGAGAACAAGATCCACGCCGACCAGTTCGCTGTCGGGAAACATAACCCCGGCATCGACGACGACCGCGCCTTCGTCAGACTCGACGACCATACAATTGCGCCCGACTTCTCCGAGACCTCCCAAAAAAATGATCTTCGTCCCTTGAGAGGGATCTCGCGAGGCGTCAATCGTTTGCAAATTCGATGTCGAGTAACTCACGAGTTTGCAGTAGCAAATCCTTTAGCGTTTCCCGCGTACGGGAAGTGGCGGGTGTCAGCGGAAGTCTCGGGTTGCCCGAGGGCATCTTACACATCTCCAGCGCAGCCTTGAGCGGAATGGGATTCGGCTCGACAAAGAGCCCGTCGAAGAGACCTAGAAGCTGAAGGTGGAGGCGCTGCGCTTCGGCGACCTTTCCTTCGACGAAAGACTCCATCATTCGCGATATCGCGCGTCCTGCAAGATGCGATGCGACCGAGACAACGCCGACAGCGCCTACTGCCATCATCGGAAGGGTTAGGGCATCGTCACCGGAGTACACATAGAAATCCTCCGGCACCGCGTTCACCGTCCTGGCCGTAAAGGCTAGATCGCCCACAGCGTCTTTCACCGCACAGATGTTGGGGTGGTCCGCCAGCTTTACTATCGTTTCGATCTCTATTTTCCGTCCGGTTCGCGAGGGGATGTTGTAAAGCATCAGAGGCGCCGACGACACCTCCGCCATTGCTTCGAAATGAGCAATCAATCCGGCTTGTCCGGGACGGTTGTAATACGGCGTGACCGCCAGGATCCCATCGATGCCCCTGCTGCTCGCCTCCTTGGTGAGCTTGACCGAGTGTCTTGTGTCGTATGTCGAAGTACCGGCGATTATTTTTGCCTTTCCCCCGACCTGCTCTGCTACAGCCTCCAGAAGCGCCAACTTCTCGCGGTCTTCGAGCGTCGGGGATTCGCCCGTAGTACCGCTGACGACTATCGCATCGCTTCCGTGCTCGACGAGATGAGAAGCGAGCCTTCTGGCGCCTAAGAGATCGATCTCTCCAGATGCGTCGAACGGGGTAATCATCGCTGTGACAAGGCGTCCAAATGGGGGTGTTGTCAACACTAACCTCCTCTCCCTCGGTCATCGGCGCCGAACCGAAGCCCCGAGCTTCCCCCACTGTGACACATTTCGCTCAATTCTTCACTACTCTGCTCTTGCGCCGTGTCAAGTTAGCGTTTATATTTTTCACCGGCCGGCTGGGAGTCGACAGCCGACTGAAAGCAGGGGGGCTCGTCCGATGGGCGGACATGGCCGTCGCTCCCGCCGGCACATTTTCAGATCACCGCCGGCAAAACGCACACGACGTCTTGCATCGACCCCCTTGCGTTAGCCCACCTGTTGCGCGTCCCCGTTTTTCGTTTTTTAGGCGCTTAATCGGGAGATTGCAATGCTCGAGAAAACGACCAATTTCAGAAACTTTGTGTCCGTCTCGGCTCTTGCTTTGCTTCTCGTCGGCTCGTTGTCGATTGGCCCCGAGAACGCCCACGCAGCGTCCAGTTGGCGTCCTGGAGGATCTAAGGACCGACTCCAGGGGGATTCAGGAAGCGGATCCCGTCCACCTTCGACAAGACCGGCGCCTCCGACGCGAAAACCCCAAAGGCGGTGTACGAGCGCTAGATGCAAGAAGAGATCGGCTTTTCCTCCGAAGCAAGGCGCTCACGCCGAGAAGGAATTGGTTCTTCCGAAGCCATCGATCGTCGTCGATCCTGATCCTTGGGGCATGGTCGGATCGGTTTCGCTGATAAGAGTTGAAAGTGTGGGAAGCTTCACAGATTACGTGGGTACCGAAGACTCCGGAGCAGTCGTTGTCGCCACTCCCCGAACCGCTGAGTGCCGTATAGGAGACGAGCTTCTAAAGGACGCGCTGGTCCCCACACAGGTCTCGAATCTGCACTCGACGCCGCCGATGCCTCTCGAACTTCAAGAAGCGGGGCTTTTGACCATTCATTGCAGGATCTTTTGGGATGCGCACTGGAACTCGACCGACGGAGCGAGCGGCGCGATCACAGATAGAGAGAGTTGGAACGAGCGTCTCTACCCCGTCGGAGGTATCGTGCCCGTGCTCGTCCGATGAGGCTCCCGTGCGGGCGTTACCTCGGCGGCAGAACCGGGGGAGACCAGAAAGAAAAAGTGCAACGAGCCGTCGATCACCGAAAGTTGTGAATCGGGCCTGGCCTCGCTCCTCAGGGCCGCACAAACAAAGCCTGCATCAGCTTCGTAGATTTGGTCGCCGGGCGGCACATCGAAAGGTATTTGCGCTCCTCGCACATGATTGAAAATAACCGAGCAGACCCCTCCCCTGTCGGTCGACCATTCCATGCCTTCTATGAACAGAGCCAGTCTCCCTTCCCCGCTGCGCAAAACGTACCTAGACCCGCCCCGCAACGGCGGTGTCTCGAAGAAAAGTCCGCGCGAGTCGTATCCGATCTCTACGGAAAGGATTTCGCCGCGAACTCTTCCACGTAGGCGTTGGAGACTGTCTTGAGGGTCGCCTGTGACGAACTCCCCCCTCAAAGCGCCATCCAGATGCGCTCTGACCCAGGCATAAGAAGCGGGAAGGGGACTGGGAATCCCTGTCGCCGTCGGGCTTGCAAATTCCACAGGAGTCGGACCTCGACTGCACGCGGCGCCGATCAAGGCCGACACCAAAGATGCAAGCGCGGCGGTCCGGAGAATACCATTCATTCGACACCTACAGAGTCACCCGATAGCGGGTGCCAAGAACAAATCGTAGAGCCGACAAGGCGCTGCAGCTCGACATAGTTGCAGGAGCGAAACATCTATGAAGCCCAAACAACTGGTCTCCACCGGCAAAGTAATCTGGCTGATCGTCGACGGCGAGTCGAGCTCGCCTGTTCGCTTCGTACTAGACGGCGACAACCTCTACTTTCGCAGAAACGCGCGCCACGAGCGTATTCCGCATCTCGAGGACGGCCAGACCGTACGCGTCGTCGGCCATCCTCTCGCCAAGCAGACAAGGTCCGGAGAAGCAGAGGCCCGCGTGACGTTTCTCGATGCCGAGGAGACTCCCCAGCCTATTCTCTTGGAGCTTGCAGGGGCTATGTACGATCCGAGGCTAACTCCCGATGAAAACTTTGCGAGATTGAAGCATGAATTAAAAGTCGCTCGCCTCGATCTTCTCTAGGGAGCTCTCGGTCGGGAGCACTCCGCCGGCTACCAAGTGCAGAGGCCGACGTCGCAACTTACCGAAAGCCCCGCCGACAACAACTGACATTAGATAGAGTAAGTTCTCCCTATTAAAAAGGGAACAAAACAAGGCCGACGCCGAAGAAGAAGAAAGACCGGTCGGGATACGACCGGGTACACCCGGCATAGG